>ENA-UEQJ01002781-UEQJ01002781.1-human-gut-metagenome-genome-assembly--contig:-NODE-2781-length-12036-cov-3.705159_pt1 | contig 12036 bp, 7 predicted proteins | sample MGYA00242937_ERZ507938 | MGnify/ENA primary metagenome ERZ507938 (study PRJEB26167, sample SAMN06115437) | human gut metagenome | host: Homo sapiens | place: China:Gansu | collected 2015-07-03 | study...
CATGCGGCGGTGTGCATCAGCCATAGCCTGATGGGGGCCGGACTGACCGTTATTCGTAAATTCATGGGCAACAGCTGCTCTTTCATGTTCATTCATCGCCGCAAACGAAGTCGCCGGACGGGAAGCGTTAACGGTGCCAGTTCCCATCATCTTCTGATGACTTTCCGCCATTTTCTGGTGCGCATCCGCCGAGCCGTTCGTCATGGTTTCATGAGCAATAATGGCCTGTTCATGCTGGTCCATACCGGTCATACGAGGAGCAGTCCCCTGGATCCCGACAGGAGCCGCAGCAGACTGCATCTGGTGAGCAGGAGCCTGTGCATTGTTGACGCGATCATGGATATTCACGGTTTCAGTGGCCCAGGCCGATGAAATTAAACCAAAGCCCAGCAAAGATGCTAATACGATATTTTTCATGATAACTCTCCATTTCTGAATTAGTGATGTCCGGGGAAGTACAACCGGTGTTTTCAGTTCCATAACTGAAACAAGTTCGGCAGCGTTTATTTCTCCGGAAGAGGGCTGGATATTCATTTCCTGGCGTACTCTGACGCCGGGTATTGATGAAGCAATCCAGCCTTCCTGATAAGTTGCACTAATTATATCGAATGGCTTCTGTTTGCTGCATGACAGGCTAATGACATCTTTGTCATTTACATCTTTATTTTCAGCATTGGGTTTCCGGGATCATTTTCTCCAGTCTGGGCACGGATAAGATAAAACGCGTGGAGCGTACGTCTGATTCCACCTGCACTCTTCCGTGATGTGCTTCCACGATTGACTTCACAATCGCAAGGCCGATGCCGCTGCCTTCTCCTTTTCGTTGTCTGGATGGATCCACCCGATAAAAACGGTCAAACAGCCTTGATAAATGTTCTTCAGGGATCGGTTTCCCCGGATTTTCAATCACAAGGTCAAAAAAGCTCTCCTGCTCTCTTATTGAGACGGTGATTGCCTGTCCCTCCGGGGTATAACGCAGGGCATTGGATAACAGATTATTGATCGCCCTTCTGAACATTTGTGGATCTCCCTCAACCAGGCAGGGCATCCCGTTAAATTTGAGCGTGATATTGCGTTCTTCGGCCCAGGCTTCGAAAAACTCGAAGACTTTCATGACTTCCGCTCTGAGGTCAAACATGACCCTGTCAGGTATCAGCTGATTATTATCTGCCTGTGCCAGGAACAGCATATCGCTGACCATTTTGGTCATCCGGTTATACTCTTCAAGACTGGAATAGAGGACATCCTCAAGTTCCCTCTGTGTTCGATCCTGACTCAGTGCGATTTCAGTCTGCGTCACCAGATTGGTGATGGGCGTTCTGATCTCATGCGCGATATCGGCAGAGAAATTGGCCTGGCGGGTAAAGACATCCTCAATCTTTCCAATCATATGATTGAACGAGATAACCAGTTGCTCCAGCTCAATGGGAACGCGTGTCGGTTCCAGTCGCGCATCAAGATTCTCGGAGGTGATGTTTTTAATGGCATTGCTGACATTACGAAGGGGCAGGTGCCCCTGACGGACAGCGATTCGAATGATCAGAACAATCAACAGGCTTATCACGACGGCAATCGCAATCAGGTTCTTTTTCAGCGCATCGAGGTAATGGAGATGGAAATTAATGGATAGGCCAGTCAGCATGACATAGTTCTGCTGTTTGCCCTGAAATATCGCCTGACCAGAGGAGGCGATAATCCTGTATGTTTCCATCTTCATTTCGGACCCGGTATCCATCGGTCCCGCAGGATCCTCCACCGTCCAGAGAAAGACATCCCGTGCGCGGCTGTGCTCGCTAAAATCTGCTGAATTCACTGCCGGGCGTAGTGCCGCCCCCTGAGCTGAGCTAAAGAGCACTTCACCCCTGGGATTGAGGAGCAAAAGGGCAACGTTGCGGTAGCTGGCAATTGATTCCTTTATTTTGCTTATTTTTTTATCATCCGGATCCACCGGGGACTGCAGTATACGGTTCAGTGTGGTGCTGATTTGTTGAAGATCGCTGACATCCTGCTCGGCAAAATGATTTTCAACAGAATGCAGCATAAACCAGGTGAAGGCGATAAAAGCCAGTATCGTGGACAGGCTGATAAAAAAGGTCAGCCGCAGGGCGAGTGAGAAAGGGCGCCTGGAAGGTTTGCTATGCATCCGGGGCCTCCAGTATATAGCCCACGCCCCGGACAGTCTGGATCAGCTTTGTCCCGTAATCGTTGTCTATTTTAGCGCGGAGTCGCTTTACGGCGACATCAATCGCGTTAGTGTCGCTGTCAAAATTCATGTCCCAGACCTGAGAGGCAATCAGGGAGCGGGGAAGAACCTCGCCCTGATGGCGAATGAAGAATTCCAGCAGGCTGAACTCTTTACTGGTGAGCACAATGCGGTTTCCGGCGCGACTGACTTTTCTGGATACGAGATCCATCGAGAGATCAGCCACCCTAAACTGGCTTTCCGTGATCATCGTGTTTCCCCGCCTCAGAAGGGTTCTCACCCGGGCGAGCAGTTCGGCAAACGCAAAGGGTTTAACCAGATAATCGTCCGCACCCAGTTCCAGTCCTTTGACCCTGTGTTCGATCGTGCCGAGGGCCGTCAGCAGTAAGACCGGCATACCCTTTCCGGCAGTGCGCAGCATGCGGATGATATCCCAGCCGTTCACATCAGGTAGCATGATATCCAGAATGACTAAATCATACTCGGCTGTCATGGCGAGATGATATCCGGTAAGACCATTATCAGCGTGATCCACGACGAACCCTGCCTCTGTCAGCCCTTTGCTGAGATATTCACCTGTTTTAATTTCGTCTTCGACGATCAATATTTTCATCTTGCTCCCCGGCTGGCTGCTAATGTCATTCTATTGCGCCCACGATCGTTATCAACGGATTACAGCAAAAATGACAACATTGTCATTATCCTGTCACCCGGCAAACAGAGAGCGTTAGGTAAAGTACCCCTATCAATACTCTGGACTTCATTTGAACCATTTACCAGGTCTGCCTGGACGAGAAGCGTTATGTTCAAATTAAAATTACTCAGCATCAGTACCATATTCATCCTGGCTGGTTGTGTTTCTCTGGCACCTGAATATCAGCGTCCGCCAGCTCCGGTTCCCCAGCAGTTTTCATTGTCTAAAAACAGTCTGACGCCTGCGGTAAACAGCTATCAGGATACGGGCTGGCGAAACTTTTTTGTCGATCCCCAGGTCAGCAGGCTGATCGGTGAAGCCCTGACTAATAACCGTGATTTGAGAATGGCTGCCCTGAAGGTTGAAGAGGCCCGGGCCCAGTTCAACGTCACGGATGCAGATCGTTATCCCCAGCTGAATGCCTCATCCGGGATAACATACAGCGGTGGTCTGAAAGGTGACAAGCCGACCACGCAGGAGTACGACGCGGGTCTGGAGCTCAGCTATGAGCTCGATTTTTTTGGCAAACTTAAGAACATGAGTGAGGCTGATCGCCAGAACTACTTTGCCAGCGAAGAAGCCCGTCGGGCCGTACACATCCTGCTGGTCTCCAGCGTTTCACAGAGCTATTTCAGCCAGCAACTGGCGTACGAACAACTCCGTATTGCGCGGGAAACGCTGAAAAATTATGAACAGTCCTATGCTTTCGTTGAGCAACAGCTCGTGACCGGGAGTACGAACGTTCTGGCACTTGAACAGGCGAGAGGACAAATCGAAAGTACCCGCGCCGAAATAGCCAAACGAGAAGGCGATCTGGCTCAGGCAAACAATGCCCTGCAACTGGTGCTGGGAACGTACCGCGCACTTCCGTCAGAAAAAGGGATGAAAGGCGGGGAGATCGCACCAGTAAAATTGCCACCAAATCTGTCTTCACAAATTTTGCTGCAGCGACCGGATATTATGGAAGCGGAATATCAGCTGAAAGCGGCTGATGCCAATATTGGCGCAGCGCGAGCGGCCTTTTTCCCCTCCATTACCCTGACCAGTGGTCTTTCCGCAAGCAGTACGGAGCTGTCAAGCCTGTTTACGTCAGGAAGTGGAATGTGGAATTTTATCCCTAAAATTGAAATTCCTATTTTTAATGCTGGCAGGAATAAAGCCAATCTGAAGCTGGCTGAAATTCGCCAGCAACAGTCGGTGGTTAATTACGAACAAAAAATTCAGTCAGCCTTTAAGGATGTTTCCGACACGCTTGCGCTGCGCGACAGCCTTAGCCAGCAACTTGAGTCACAGCAGCGTTATCTTGATTCACTTCAGATAACTCTCCAGCGTGCCAGAGGATTGTATGCAAGTGGTGCTGTCAGTTACATCGAAGTGCTGGATGCAGAACGTTCCCTCTTCGCGACGCAGCAAACCATTCTCGATCTTACCTATTCCCGACAGGTTAACGAAATTAATCTGTTTACCGCGCTGGGTGGCGGTTGGGTAGAGTAAATTTATTCAATTAATCAGGAAATTAAAAATGCGTAATTCACTTAAAGCCGTTTTATTTGGTGCCTTCTCTGTCATGTTTTCTGCCGGTCTTCATGCTGAAACACATCAGCATGGCGATATGACTGCTGCCAGTGCCGCTTCGGTCCAGCAGGTTATCAGGGGCTCCGGTGTCGTTAAAGCCATTGATATGAATAGTAAAAAAATCACCATTTCGCACGAAGCAATCCCTGCGGTGGGCTGGCCTGCAATGACCATGCGCTTCACTTTTGTTAATGCAGACGACGCTATTGACGCTATTAATGCCCTGAAAACCGGCAACCATGTCGATTTCTCGTTTATTCAGCAGGGCAATATCTCCTTACTCAAAAGCATTAACGTTACGCAATCCTGATTATCAGTCCGGAGCGAATACATCCAGTGCGCCTGAACATTCATTAAGGGATTACTGTGAATGAATGATCGGGCGCATATGCCAGGTGTTTTGATTTTTCAGCGAGAAATTGTATGGCTTCTTTAAAGATAAAATATGCTGCAATAATTATCAGCAGCCTCATAGCAGGGGGGCTGATATCGGTTACTGCCTGGCAGTATGTAAACTCATCACAAAAAACAGTACAAACCGAACAAAAGGCACCGGAACGAAAGGTGCTTTTCTGGTATGACCCGATGAAACCGGATACCAAATTTGATAAACCCGGAAAATCGCCCTTTATGGATATGGACCTGGTGCCAAAATATGCTGATGAAAGCGGCGATAAAAGCAGTGGCGGGATCCGTATCGATCCAACGCAGGTTCAGAATCTGGGATTAAAAACGCAAAAAGTCACGCGAGGAATGCTGAATTATTCTCAGACAATCCCGGCTAATGTCAGTTACAACGAGTATCAGTTTGTCATTGTGCAGGCGCGCTCTGACGGTTTCGTCGAAAAAGTGTATCCCCTGACGATTGGCGATCATGTGAAGAAAGGCACTCCGCTTATCGATATCACCATTCCTGAATGGGTTGAGGCACAAAGTGAGTTCCTGCTGTTATCCGGTACAGGCGGTACGCCAACCCAGATAAAAGGGGTTCTGGAGCGACTTCGTCTGGCTGGTATGCCGGAAGAGGATATTCAAAGGCTGCGTTCAACCCGCACAATCCAGACCCGTTTTACCATTAAAGCACCTATTGATGGTGTCATTACTGCGTTTGACCTGCGCACCGGCATGAATATTTCGAAAGATAAGGTGGTGGCTCAGATTCAGGGAATGGACCCGGTCTGGATCAGCGCTGCAGTGCCAGAATCTATCGCCTATTTGCTGAAAGATACGTCGCAGTTTGAAATTTCGGTACCGGCTTATCCGGATAAAACATTCCATGTCGAAAAATGGAACATTCTTCCCAGCGTGGATCAGACAACCCGTACGCTTCAGGTCCGTCTCCAGGTTTCTAATAAGGATGAGTTTCTCAAGCCGGGCATGAATGCCTATCTGAAACTGAATACCAGGAGCCAGGAGATGCTGCTGATACCAAGCCAGGCCGTTATCGATACCGGCAAAGAACAGCGCGTGATTACTGTTGATGATGAAGGCAAGTTTGTGCCGAAACAGATCCACGTTCTGCATGAATCACAGCAACAGTCCGGCATCGGTTCCGGCCTGAATGAAGGCGATACCGTGGTGGTCAGTGGCCTGTTCCTCATTGACTCCGAAGCCAATATTACGGGCGCGCTGGAACGTATGCGCCACCCTGAAAAAACAGAAAGCAGTATGCCAGCAATGTCTGACCAGCCTGTAAATATGCATTCAGGGCACTGAGGAGACGACGATGATTGAATGGATTATCCGGCGCTCTGTCGCCAACCGTTTCCTGGTCATGATGGGCGCACTGTTTCTCAGCATCTGGGGCACATGGACGATAATTAACACGCCGGTCGATGCGCTGCCTGACCTGTCAGATGTGCAGGTCATTATTAAAACCAGCTATCCCGGACAGGCCCCGCAGATTGTAGAAAACCAGGTCACCTATCCACTTACCACCACCATGCTGTCCGTACCTGGCGCAAAAACCGTGCGTGGTTTTTCACAGTTCGGGGATTCGTATGTGTATGTCATTTTTGAAGACGGCACCGATCTGTACTGGGCCCGTTCCCGCGTGCTGGAATATCTGAATCAGGTTCAGGGAAAACTGCCTGCCGGTGTGAGTTCTGAAATCGGTCCTGATGCCACGGGTGTGGGCTGGATTTTTGAATATGCCCTTGTCGATCGCAACGGAAAACACGACCTTTCAGAACTGCGCTCTCTGCAGGACTGGTTCCTGAAATTTGAGCTGAAAACCATCCCGAACGTGGCTGAGGTCGCTTCGGTTGGCGGCGTGGTGAAACAGTACCAGATTCAGGTCAATCCGGTAAAACTGTCCCAGTACGGTATCAGCCTGCCCGAAGTGAAACAGGCACTTGAATCGTCTAACCAGGAGGCCGGTGGCTCATCCGTTGAAATGGCCGAAGCGGAGTATATGGTCCGTGCCAGCGGTTATCTTCAGAGCATTGATGATTTTAATAACATCGTCCTGAAAACAGGTGAGAACGGCGTGCCGGTTTATCTGCGGGATGTTGCCCGCGTGCAGACCGGGCCCGAAATGAGGCGTGGTATTGCCGAGCTGAACGGCCAGGGAGAAGTCGCTGGCGGCGTGGTGATCCTGCGGTCGGGTAAAAATGCGCGCGACGTTATCACGGCAGTGAGGGATAAACTGGAGACGCTGAAGGCCAGCCTGCCGGAAGGCGTTGAAATCGTGACCACCTACGATCGCAGCCAGTTAATCGACCGGGCGATTGATAACCTCAGTTACAAGCTTCTTGAAGAGTTTATCGTTGTTGCTGTCGTTTGCGCACTGTTCCTCTGGCATGTCCGTTCTGCCCTGGTGGCGATTATTTCTCTGCCACTTGGCCTGTGTATCGCCTTTATCGTCATGCACTTCCAGGGACTGAACGCCAATATCATGTCGCTGGGAGGGATAGCGATTGCCGTCGGTGCGATGGTGGATGCCGCCATTGTGATGATTGAAAATGCGCACAAACGGCTTGAGGAGTGGGATCATCAGCATCCGGGTGAGCAGATTGACAACGCCACCCGCTGGAAGGTGATTACCGACGCCTCCGTGGAAGTGGGACCCGCGTTGTTCATTAGCCTGCTGATCATCACCCTGTCCTTTATTCCTATCTTTACCCTGGAAGGGCAGGAAGGTCGTCTGTTTGGCCCGCTGGCATTCACGAAAACGTACTCCATGGCGGGAGCGGCCGCACTGGCCATCATCGTCATTCCTATTCTGATGGGATTCTGGATCCGGGGGAAAATTCCTGCCGAGACAAGTAACCCCCTGAACCGGGTGCTGATCAAAGCGTATCATCCTTTGCTGCTGCGGGTCCTCCACTGGCCAAAAACAACCCTGCTGGTTGCGGCCTTGTCCATTTTCACGGTTATCTGGCCACTGAGTCAGGTGGGCGGTGAATTTCTGCCGAAGATTAACGAGGGCGATCTGCTGTATATGCCGTCGACCTTGCCTGGCGTCTCTCCGGCAGAAGCTGCAGCGCTCCTGCAGACAACAGACAAGTTAATCAAAAGCGTTCCTGAAGTGGCTTCTGTATTTGGCAAGACCGGTAAAGCAGAGACCGCAACGGATTCCGCGCCGCTCGAAATGGTGGAAACCACGATCCAGCTCAAACCTGAGGATCAGTGGCGTCCCGGCATGACAATTGACAAGATTATTGATGAACTCGACAGGACAGTCCGTTTACCGGGTCTGGCAAACCTCTGGGTGCCGCCTATCCGTAACCGTATTGATATGCTCTCAACCGGGATCAAAAGCCCGATAGGTATCAAAGTGTCCGGGACTGTTCTGTCCGATATCGACGCGACGGCGCAGAGTATCGAGGCGGTAGCCAAAACCGTGCCTGGCGTGGTGTCTGTCCTGGCTGAGCGACTTGAGGGCGGGCGCTACATCGATATCGATATCAACCGGGAGAAAGCTTCCCGGTACGGGATGACTGTGGGCGACGTCCAGCTGTTCGTCTCTTCAGCAATCGGTGGGGCTATGGTGGGTGAGACGGTTGAAGGCGTGGCCCGGTACCCTATTAACATTCGCTATCCGCAGGATTACCGTAACAGTCCGCAGGCGTTGAGAGAGATGCCAATCCTGACCCCAATGAAGCAGCAAATTACGCTGGGCGATGTTGCCGATATTAAGGTCGTTTCCGGACCAACCATGCTGAAAACCGAAAATGCCCGGCCAGCCAGCTGGATTTATGTTGATGCCCGCGGCAGGGACATGGTGTCGGTGGTGAACGATATTAAGACGGCCATCAGTGAGAAAGTGAAACTGAGACCGGGGACCAGTGTGGCATTCTCAGGACAGTTTGAATTACTCGAGCACGCCAATAAGAAATTAAAACTGATGGTACCGATGACGGTGATGATCATCTTCATCCTGTTATATCTGGCATTCCGCCGGGCTGATGAGGCCTTACTTATTCTGATGAGCCTGCCGTTTGCCCTGGTTGGCGGGATATGGTTCCTGTACTGGCAGGGCTTCCATATGTCAGTGGCGACCGGAACCGGGTTTATCGCCCTGGCCGGGGTGGCAGCAGAGTTTGGCGTGGTCATGCTGATGTATCTGCGTCATGCCATTGAAGCGCACCCGGAATTGTCCCGTAAAGAGACGTTCACACCGGAAGGCCTTGATGAAGCCCTCTATCATGGTGCCGTACTGCGTGTCCGGCCGAAAGCCATGACCGTGGCGGTGATCATTGCGGGTCTGCTGCCAATACTCTGGGGAACCGGTGCAGGTTCAGAAGTCATGAGCCGTATCGCGGCACCCATGATTGGTGGGATGATCACGGCTCCGCTGCTGTCCCTGTTCATTATTCCTGCCGCCTACAAATTAATCTGGCTGCGCAGACATAAAAAAAGCGTGTCCTGAACCTGAAAGGGCACCCCCTGTGGGTGTCCTTCTTTACTGATTCACCCTGACGTCAGGGTTTATATCGATAATATACAGAGGTGAGTATGAAAAAAGTGGTTCTAATGGCGCTGGCTCTCGGCCTTTCACTACCCGCGATGGCGAGTGAAAAAGTGATTGATATGTACAAATCTGAAAACTGTGGCTGTTGTTCCCTGTGGGGCAAAGCGATGGAAAAAGACGGGTTTGAAGTACGAACTCACGTCATGAATGATCAGGCGCTGTCAGCCCTGAAAGAAAAGCATGCTATTCCTGCAGGACTACGAAGTTGTCATACCGCGGTTGCCGGTAATTTGATCATTGAAGGCCATGTGCCTGCGACAACGATACATAAGGCAATGCAGTCTGGTTCGGGTATATACGGTCTCGCCACCCCCGGTATGCCAGCAGGAAGTCCTGGAATGGAGATGGGAGCCCGAAAAGAGGCTTACGATGTTATCGCATTCTCACCGGATGGAAGTAAAAAAGTCTTCCAGCGAATCGAATAGTCAGCGGAACGGCTGATAACGGGACGCCGGTAGCAGGCACTCCTGTGCCGGCGATATTCGTGGTAATCGCATCCATGACATACCCTGAAGACAGAAGATGCTTCGGTATGCATAAGGAGAGTTACTGTGAAAAATGACAATGCAGTGCAACACAACAACCAGACTGCTTCTGAGCAGACATTATCCCCGGACGAGGGCCACGTATTGCATAAGGTGAGAGATCCCGTGTGCGGGATGGCCATCCTGCCCGACAGGGCGCACAGCAGCATTCGATACCAGGACCACCAACTTTATTTCTGCTCCGCCAGCTGTGAGAGTAAATTTAAAGCCCATCCCGATCGTTATCTTACCGAAGATGCCAGTGAACATTCCCATCACCATCACCACGATCATCACGAAGTCAGCCCTGATCAGATAAAACAGCCTCACAACCAGGCGGAAAAAGAGAATTCTGAAGGTGTGTGGACATGTCCGATGCACCCGGAGATACGCCGCAGTGGTCCCGGAAGCTGTCCTGTCTGTGGAATGGCACTGGAGCCGCTCGTAGCTACGGCATCCACGGGGCCGAGTGATGAACTTCACGACATGACAAGACGCTTCTGGCTGGGGTTGTTGCTGGCGTTTCCGGTTCTGGTACTCGAAATGGGATCTCATCTGTTTCCCGACTTGAGGAATACAGTACCGCCACAGTACAACACATGGCTGCAGTTGCTTCTGGCCTCCCCTGTCGTGTTGTGGTGTGGCTGGCCATTCTTCGCCCGGGCCGGAATGTCGTTACGTAACCGCTCCCTGAATATGTTTACCCTTGTTGCAATGGGGACCGGCGTAGCCTGGGTTTACAGCGTCATTGCAACCGTCTTCCCCTCCTGGTTTCCTGCATCGTTCAGAAACATGGATGGCCTGGTGGCCGTTTATTTTGAAGCCGCAGCAGTTATTACGGTGCTTGTTCTGCTGGGACAGGTTCTTGAGCTGCGGGCACGGGAACAAACCTCAGGCGCCATTACTGCGCTTCTGAACCTTGCCCCCAAAACCGCCAGACGGCTGGATCATGACGGTCATGAAACGGATATTAATGCGGAAGATGTCCTGCCTGGCGATAAGCTCCGCATCAGACCTGGAGAGAGTATTCCGGTCGACGGTATCGTGATCGAAGGCAAAACAACCGTTGATGAATCGATGGTGACCGGGGAGTCTATGCCGGTTACCAAAACGAAGGGTGACCCTGTCATTGGGGGGACGATTAATCAGACAGGTAGTCTTATCATCCGTGCAGAGAAAGTCGGTGATGAAACGATGCTCTCACGAATTGTTCAGATGGTCGCTGATGCACAGCGTTCGCGTGCCCCCATCCAGAGAATGGCAGACAGCGTTTCAGGCTGGTTTGTTCCTCTGGTGATACTTATCGCGGTTGTTGCTTTCTTGATCTGGTCTGTCTGGGGGCCCGAGCCCAGGATGGCGCACGGTCTCATTGCGGCTGTGTCGGTCCTGATTATTGCCTGTCCCTGCGCGCTGGGACTGGCCACGCCGATGTCGATAATGGTGGGGGTGGGCAAAGGCGCCCAGGCCGGGGTGTTAATCAAGAATGCCGAAGCCCTTGAGCGTCTTGAAAAAGTGGACACGCTGGTTGTCGACAAAACAGGCACGCTCACGGAAGGTTCGCCTACGGTGACAGGGATTATCAGTCTCAGTCCGGGTGGGGAAATATCTCTTTTACGTGTAACAGCTGCAGTGGAAAAAGGTTCGCAGCATCCGTTGGGTATGGCTGTTGTCAGAGCCGCGCATGAAAAGGGGATCGTGATACCTGCCGTCAGTAATTTCAATGCCCCGTCGGGGAAAGGTGTCTCAGGCGATGTCGAAGGTCAACGGGTTGTTATTGGTAATGAACTGGCTATGCAGGAAAACAGTATCGTTATTGATAATCAAAAGGCCGTTGCGGATACGTTGCGGATGGAAGGCGCTACCGTTATCTATGTGGCCACAGACGGGAACCTTGCAGGCCTGATAGCTATCTCGGATCCCGTGAAAGCAACCACGCCGGATGCGCTTAAAGCTTTGCGTCAGGCGGGGATCCGCATTGTTATGCTCACCGGGGATAACCAGATGTGGTGCATCCTGGTACAATATGTCACCCCGATACATCAGGCTGTAGGACATCTGGAGATTT
>ENA-UEQJ01002785-UEQJ01002785.1-human-gut-metagenome-genome-assembly--contig:-NODE-2785-length-12018-cov-4.668537_pt1 | contig 12018 bp, 12 predicted proteins | sample MGYA00242937_ERZ507938 | MGnify/ENA primary metagenome ERZ507938 (study PRJEB26167, sample SAMN06115437) | human gut metagenome | host: Homo sapiens | place: China:Gansu | collected 2015-07-03...
GCGTATTACTAATGTCAGTAATATTAATGCTTATATACAATAATGCCAATGTGATTAAAGCGGAAACTAACGGACAGGAAACTGTCACGGATACATCTGGCTGGTCTGATTATGATTATAAGGATATTGATAAGATATTAAAAGAAAGCAGTTACAATTCGGTTACCTTTGAGGATATAGTAGACAGCATATATTCGGGTAATTCGGCGAGGGATTCGGGTAAGAAGATTGTACAGTATATAACAGAGGTTATAAGAAGTAATCGTAATGATTGTATGAAGATACTTATTTTATGTATTTTATCCGCATTTATAAATGTATTTGGTCCATTTTTTAATAAACAGCAGCTTACCGAAAGCGCATTAAGTGTTATAGCAATATCTCTTATAACGATATTGTTTGTTGTGTTCATACAGGCTTCGGATACAGCCGGCAGCACGCTTACATCAATTATTAATCTTTATAAAGCAATCAGTATGGTGTTCCTGCCGGCAATAAGTGCTTCTGGTGCAATAATGAGTAAAGCTGTGTATTACCAGATGATAATTGCTATGATTGCGGTCAGCAATGTGTTTTTTAAAAATATATTATTAAAAACAAATAAAATATATCTCATAATTTCGTTATGTGACTGCATAGATAAAGACGCACATATGGATAAGGCGTGTAACCTTATTAAAAAAGGAGTGAAATGGTGTTGCTATACGATACTTACAGTGTTTATTGGACTTAATGCAATTAAGAGCATATTAACACCTGTTCAGGACACGGTTAATTCTAAAGGTATATTTATGGGGATAAGCCTTATACCTGGTATAGGTGATACAGCACAGGTGTTATCCAATACTATACTTTCATCTTCTGCATTAATAAAAAATGCAATCGGTGTGTCGGGGATTATTGCTATAGTTATGTGTATGTTCTTTCCGCTGCTGCGAATTAGTCTTCTTGCGGTTATATATCAGGGAATTGCAGCAGGACTACAGCCAATAAGTGATAAGAGAATGGTAAGGGCAGTCAGTTCGCTCGGACAGGCACTTGGAATGATTGTATATATTATGATGATTACACTTGTTCTGTTTGTATTAACAATTGCAATTATATGTGTTGCAACTAACTGTGTATCAGTATGAAAGGAGGCACAATGAAGCTGTATTCGTGGCTTAGGGCATTGCTCATATTTATGGTTATGTCGGCTGTATTAACGAATATTATTCCACCTAGGTATGAGGGCAGCTTTAAGGTGGTAATGAGGCTTATATTCCTTATGATTTTATTAAAGCCTGTACTTCTGCTTTTATTTAATGAGGAATATATAACTGACAGGATAAATACATTGTATAATGATTATAGTAAAAACGTTGTAGGCTATTCAAGTTCGTATACTGGTGATAGCAGCCTTCAATCAGACTATGACAGCTATGTGAGCAATGCAGTAAAGCAGGCAGTTATAAGCAGGGTGTTAAATATAGCAGATGAGTGTGGAGTTGAAGTTAATAATATAAAAGTTGAATTAAACGATAGGAGTATATTGAATAAATCAGACACCGATTATTCGTCTGTAATTACAGGGATTGATATATCAGTAAAAAACAAAAAAAGTGTTTCAAGTTTGGAAAGCACACAGAATGCTAAAGCGACTTTGAATAAATCGGATATAGAGCAATTCGCTAAAATGGTAGCGGATAATTTTAGTATAGATGAAATACTTATCAATATACATTAAGCCAGGTACAGAGAATATTTTGTATTCCGATGTTCAGGACGGAAAGGAGAATTATTATATTTAATTATGAAAATATATTGAATAAATCAGGCAAAGATAAAATATTAATAGTAATACTAGCAGGCATACTGCTTATGGTTATATCAATTCCCGTAAAAGACAGACAGACTGTATCAGAAAGCACAACATCTAATCAGGAAAGCGGTGAGGCCACACAGAAAATGTATGAGGAATATGTAGAGAAAAGATTAGAAGATACCTTATCTGATGTTGAGGGGGCAGGAAAGGTTAAAGTTATGGTCAGTCTTAAGAATTCGTCTGAAAAGATACTTGCCAAGGATACAGATTATTCTGATGAAGAAGTTAATGGGAATAATGATGAGAATTCCAATAATACGCAAAAAACAGAGACACACATTTTTTATGATACAGCTAATGGTAATACGCCATATGTAGTAATGGAGAATATGCCTGTTATTGAAGGTGTGATAATAGTATGTGAGGGTGGTGATAATAAAGAGCTTGTAAGTGAGATTACGAATGCTGTATATGGGCTTTTAAATGTTCCTGTACATAAAATCAAAGTAATGAAAATGTCTTAAATATGGAGGTTTTTTGTGAAAAGAGTTAAGAAAAATCAGGTTATTATTACAGCACTTGCTATTATGATAGCTGTTGCGGGATATATTAATTATGCAGGAAACATTTCAGATATAATATCTGTCAGCAGTAAGAGCGGCAGTAAAGTTGTCAATACATCAACAGATGATACAATATTTTCAGAGGAAGAACCAGATGATGAGAGTCTTGAAGAACCGGGAAGCGTTATACTTACATCAGGACAGGGCGTGTCTTCAAGTGTAATCTCTGAAGCTAAGCTTAACAGAGAACAGATACGTGCCAAGAATACAGAAAATCTTACTAATATAGTCAATGATACAGCAATCGATAAGGTTTCAAAGACAGAGGCGATAAATGAACTTGCCAAAATTGCAGAATATTCAGAAAAAGAGGCAGCTATTGAGTTGTTATTAGAGGCAAAGGGATTTAATGATGTGGTGGCTTCAGTGGCAGAAGACAGCGTTGATATTGTAATTAACCAGCAGACATTAGAAAACAGCCAGAAAGCTCAGATTGAAGATATAGCAAAGAGAAAGACAGGGGTTACATCGGATAAAATTACCATTAATGTTATTAAGTAACTTATCATTGCATTTATTTATATTTTTTATTATAATAGATTAAAGATTACGTTAATAACAGTCAGGAGGGCATTATGACAAAAGAGTTTGAAGATAGAGGTAATACTTATACAATTCACGAAAGCAAGGATATTGGCGAAGTAAGAGTTGCAGATGAGGTTGTTGCTATTATTGCAGGTCTTGCTGCTACAGAGGTGGAAGGCGTTGAGAGTATGGCTGGCAACATCACTAATGAACTTGTAAGCAAGCTTGGAATGAAGAATTTATCTAAGGGTGTTAAGGTTCACGTTGGTGAGAATGATGTGACAGTTAATCTTGCACTTAATATTAAATATGGCTGTGAGATACCTAAGGTATCAGCCACAGTACAGGACAGAGTTAAGACAGCAATCGAGACAATGACAGGTCTTGAAGTATCAGAAGTTAACATTAAGATTGCTGGCGTTAATATTGACAACTAAGTACAGTAAGCATTGGGGCTGTCCTTAATGGACAGTCCTGTTTGAGTAATTAATTGATGAGAGGATTCCTATGACAAGATCAGAAATGAGAGAACACGTTTTTAAGCTTATATTCCGTGTTCCTTTCCACGATAAGAATGAATTAAGAGAACAGATTGACTACTATTTTGACGGTTTGACAGATGTCAATGAGAAAGATTACGAATATATTAAGAATAAGGCACTTCTTGTATGTGAATTAAGCGATGAGCTTGACGAGAAGATTAATTCGGTATCAGAAGGCTGGCCAGTTGACCGTATTGGTAAGGCAGAGCTTGCTATTATGCGGCTTGCAGTCTATGAGATGCTTTATGATGATGATATTCCTGTTAATGTAGCTATTAATGAGGCTGTAGAGTTAGCTAAAAGTTATGGCTCTGATGATAATGCAGCATCATTTGTCAATGGTGTTCTTGCAAAGCTTGTATAATAACCTTTTGCTGAATTAAAGAGCATAATAAAGAGATTAAGAAAGAGGAACGATGGCTGGAGTATATACTGTAACACAGATTAATTCCTATATTAAGAATATGTTTAGACAGGATTTTGTACTTAATCGTATTCAGATAAAAGGGGAAATATCTAATTGCAAGTATCATACATCCGGTCATATTTATTTTACTTTAAAAGATTCGGGTGGAACGATTGCAGTTGTTATGTTTGCCTCTTATGCATCAAAGCTTGATATAAAGCTTGAAAATGGAATGTCTGTTGTAGTAGATGGCAGAATTGATATATATGAACGTGATGGCAGGTATCAGTTGTATGCCGCTAATATTACCGAAAGTGGTATGGGGGATTTATATAAGAAGTTTGAACAATTAAAACAGCAGTATGATGATATGGGATATTTTGATTCATCATATAAGCGTCCGATACCACGTTTCGCAAGAAAGATAGGAATTGTAACAGCTTCAACAGGAGCTGCTATACACGATATAATGAATATATCACACAGGCGCAATCCGTATGTAAGTCTGTATCTGTATCCTGCATTAGTTCAGGGCGAATATGCCAAGTACAGTATTGCCAAGGGAATAGCTGTGCTTGATAAGTTCGGAGTGGATTGCATTATTGTTGGACGTGGAGGAGGTTCACTTGAGGACTTGTGGGCATTTAATGAACCAGAGGTTATAGAGGCAGTATTTAGCTGTAATACACCGGTTATATCAGCGGTTGGGCACGAAACAGATTTTACAATCACAGACTTTGTGGCAGATTTAAGAGTTCCAACACCATCTGCCGCTGCAGAGTGTGCAGTATTTGATATGGTACAGGTTGATGATTATATGCAGGCATACAAGAGACGTTTAAGAAATGCTCTGGATAATGTATTTGCCAGATATAAGAACAGGGCAGAGAAGGACAAGCTTTCTTTGCAGATATACAATCCTATTAACCAGATATATGAAAGAAGACAACGTCTTATTCATATAGAGGATATATTAAATAACCAGATGACACAAGCGGTGGAACGCTACAGGCAGAAGCTGTCATTAGCTGCGTACAGACTTGATAATGTAAGTCCTTTAAAGAAGTTTGACAAGGGCTACAGCTATGTAGAGAATAATAAACAGCGGGTACAGTCGGTTAACGATGTATCAGTAGATGATTTATTAACGCTTTATTTAAAAGATGGCACTGTGACAGCTAAGGTCATAAATATTGATAATGTTTAATGAGGTATAATTAATGGCAAAGGCTTCTAATCTTGAAGATACATTTAATAAGCTTGAGGCAGTTCTTAATGAAATGGAACAGGGCGAACTTACATTAGATGAGTCTTTTAAAAAATATAAAGAAGGTATGGAATTACTCAATAAATGTAATACTATGCTTGATAAGGTTGAAAAACAGATTGTTATAATTGATGATAATGGGGTGGTGGATAATAATGAATAATTTCAAAGAACAATTAAGCAAAGAGACCTCCTGTATAGATAATATAATAGAAAAGTATCTGCCAGAAGCTAAGGGACACGCAGAATATATTAAATCTGCGATGGATTATAGCGTGGAAGCTGGCGGCAAGAGAATAAGACCAATGATTATGCTTGAAACTTACAAGTTGTGTAATGGTACTAACGAGGAAGAATTGTATCCATTTATGGCGGCTCTTGAGATGATACACACTTATTCTTTGGTACATGATGATCTTCCTGCTATGGATAATGATGACTATAGAAGAGGAAAGCTTACAACACATAAGAAATTTGGTGAAGATTTTGGAATATTAGCGGGTGACGGACTTTTGAATCTTGCGTATGAAACAATGCTTTCAGCTATACATAAAGCAGCAAAGACAGGTGATGCACAGGCTGTATTAAGATATTCTGCTGCCGCAGATGTGATAGCTAATAAGGCTGGTGTTGATGGTATGGTCGGAGGACAATCGCTTGATGTAATGCTTACAGATAAGCCAATGAATGAAGAACAGCTTGATTACATTTTCAGATTAAAGACAGGTGCTCTTATAGAAGCGGCATTTATGGCTGGTGGAATTATTGCAGGTTGTGATGAAAATGTCACTAAGCTTCTTGAGGAAACAGGTTATAATATAGGCTTCGCATTTCAGATTAAGGACGATATTCTTGATGTTACAAGCACACAGGAAGTACTTGGAAAGCCTGTGTTAAGTGATGAGAGAAATAATAAAACAACATATGTTACACTTTATGGAATGGAAAAAGCAGAAAAAGATACTGCTGATATGTCTGTAAAAGCACTGGAAACAATTAAAACTATTGGACATAACGAGTATCTGGAGGATTTAATCACAATGCTTATACATAGAGATAGGTAATTATGTGAAAGAGGTTAATTATGATACTTGAGAAAATCAATAAACCTAACGATATTAAGAAATTGTCACCAATAGAATACAACCAGCTTGCTGATGAGATACGCCAGTTTCTTATTGATAAGATAAGTGTCACAGGCGGACATCTGGCTTCTAATCTTGGCGTTGTGGAGCTTACTATGGCACTTCATATTGTATTTAATCTTCCAAAGGACAAGCTTATATGGGACGTAGGACATCAGTCATATACGCATAAGATACTTACAGGAAGGAAAAATCAATTTGATGAATTAAGAAAATTCGGCGGTATGAGCGGCTTTCCTAAGAGAAATGAAAGCGACTACGATGCTTTTGATACAGGCCACAGCTCGACATCAATATCAGCAGGACTTGGAATTGCTATGGCAAGAGATATACAGCACGAAGATTACAGTGTAGTGTCTGTTATAGGTGATGGTGCACTTACAGGTGGCATGGCATATGAAGCTTTAAATAATGCTTCAGGTATTAAGGGTAATTTTGTGATTATACTTAATGATAATACAATGTCAATTTCTAAAAATGTCGGCGGCGTATCTAATATGCTTAGTGAAATACGTTCGTCAGACTCTTACTATGATTTAAAAGAGAATATAGGCAATGTATTATATAAGCTTCCTAAAGGGGACAAGGTTGTAAAGCTTATCCAGAAGACAAAGTCGAATCTAAAACAGGTAATTCTTCACGATTCGATGTTTGAGAGTATGGGTATATATTACCTTGGACCGGTTGACGGGCACGATATGGATAAGCTTATCAAGATACTTACAGTTGCCAAAAGAATAAATGGACCTGTGCTTGTTCACGTTGTTACACAGAAAGGACGTGGTTACAAGCCGGCAGAGCGTAATCCAAGCAAGTTTCATGGTATTGGACCATTTGATGTGGCGACAGGTATGGAGATTAATAAATCTGCTCTGCCAACATATTCGCAGGTGTTCTCTAATTCTATATGTGAAATAGCCAAGAAAGACAGGTCTGTATGTGCTATTACAGCGGCTATGCCAGACGGAGTTGGGCTTGCTAAGTTCTCAAAGTGGTTTCCGGATAGATTTTTTGATGTCGGAATTGCTGAGGCTCACGCTGTAACATTTGCGGCAGGATTGTCAGCAGGCGGATTAAAACCAGTGTTTGCGGTATATTCTTCATTTTTACAGAGAGCTTATGACCAGATATTACATGATGTGTGTATACAACAGCTTCACGTTGTGTTTGCAATAGACAGGGCAGGACTTGTTGGAAGTGATGGAGAGACACATCAGGGGATATTTGATATATCATTCCTGTCATCAATACCTAATATGACTATTATGGCACCAAAGAATGATTATGAATTAAAGTCATCACTTGAGTTCGCTCTGGAAGAATTTAATGGGCCGATAGCCATAAGATATCCAAGAGGCGAGGCAGTTGTCAGATTTCGCGAATTTAATGCGCCGGTTGAATACGGCAAGGCTGAGCTTATGTATGAAGAAAGTGATATAGCAATTCTTGCACTTGGAAGTATGGTTGATACAGCATTTAATGTAAGGGAAAGACTTAAAGAGCAGGGCTATAACGTGACACTTGTAAATGCACGTTTTGTAAAGCCTATAGACAGTGCAATGCTTGATAAAATAAGCACAACACATAAGCTTATAGTAACACTTGAAGAGAATGTATCATCGGGCGGATTTGGGCGTGCAGTCTGTCAATATATCAATGATAAAGAACTTCATAACTATGTGCTTGACATATCACTTCCTGATGATTATATAGAACACGGAAGTGTTGATATATTACGGCGTGAGACAGGAATAGATGAAGATACAATTGTTAAACGTATAACAGCAGTTTATAATAATATTGGAGATAATAATAATGAGCAGTAAAGAAAGATTAGATGTTCTGTTAGTGAACAGGGGGCTTGCTGATTCCAGGGAAAAGGCAAAGGCTATAATTATGTCTGGAAAAGTATATGTTGACGGACAGAAGGAAGATAAAGCTGGGTCATCATTTAATGAGACTGTTAATATTGAGGTAAGAGGCAATACACTTAAGTATGTAAGCCGTGGCGGGTTAAAGCTTGAAAAAGCTATGGAGAATTTTGATGTAACGATTGAAGGAAAAATATGTATGGATGTTGGTTCATCAACAGGTGGTTTTACAGATTGTATGCTTCAGAATGGTGCTGTTAAAGTATATTCTGTTGATGTGGGACACGGACAGCTTGCTTGGAAGCTTCGTAATGATGAGCGTGTTGTATGTATGGAAAAGACTAATATACGATATGTAACACCGGAAGATATTGCGGATAAGATAGATTTTTCAAGCATTGACGTATCATTTATATCGCTTACAAAGGTGCTGCTTCCAGTGAAAAATCTTCTTACAGATGACGGGCAGATAGTATGTCTTATAAAGCCACAGTTTGAAGCTGGAAGAGAAAAGGTTGGTAAACACGGTGTTGTAAGGGATAAGGCGGTACACATCGAAGTTATAGAAATGGTTATTAATTATGCAATTTCAATTGGCTTTGAGATACTTAACCTTGAATTCTCGCCAGTTAAGGGTCCGGAAGGAAATATCGAATATCTTCTTCATTTACAGAAACATATAGAAGGAACCTATGATAATATTCCTTTCACAATACAAAATATAGTAGACAAAGCCCACGAAACATTGTAATATATTCATATAGATATTAATATTAATTTAAAGTATAGAGGCGTTAATGAAATCTTTTTACATAGTCACGAATACAACTAAAGATCCAGACCTTGTATATACAAACAGTATTCTGGATTATCTTAACAAGCACAATGTAAGCTGTATATATAATCCTGACTCGGCAGATGTAGAACATACTGATTATTGTTATACGAATGCTGATATTGTGCCAGATGATACAGAATGCATAATTGTTCTTGGTGGGGATGGTACGCTTATACAGGCGGCAAGAGACCTTAATTCTAAGAATATACCTCTTCTTGGTGTTAACATAGGAACGCTGGGGTATCTTACTGATACAGATATGAACACAGTGTATGATACCCTTGAAAGCCTTATTAATGACTGTTATGAGATAGATACAAGGATGATGCTTGATGGAAAGATATACCGTGATGACGAGCTTATATATGAAGATGTAGCACTTAATGATGTAGTTCTTAGCAGAAGGGGAATATTAAGGGTTATAGATTTTGATATATATGTCAATGGAGAATATCTTAATTCGTTCGCGGCAGACGGAGTTATAGTATCTACGCCGACAGGTTCTACAGCTTATTCTTTATCGGCAGGCGGACCAATTGTCCAGCCGAATGCACATCTTATAATGATTACACCAATATGTGCACATACACTTACTCAGAGAAGCATAATATTTGAACAGAATGATGAGATTGTAATACAGATGAATGATAATAAGAAATTATCAGAAGAAAGAGTAGCTACATATGATGGAGAAAGCTATTGTAATGTCATAACAGGGGACAGAGTTGTTATTACCCGTTCTGATAAGACAGCACGGCTTATAAAGACAAGCAGAATTTCTTTCCTTGAAAGGATAAGGAATAAAATGTAGCCGGAATAGGAGAAGAAAAGTGAAATCAGACAGACATAAAAAAATATTAGAACTTATAGCTGATAATAATATAGGAACTCAGGAAGAGCTTGCTGATGCACTTAATAAAGCAGGATATAATGTAACTCAGGCGACTGTTTCAAGGGATATAAGAGCACTTAATCTTACCAAGGTCACAATTGACGGGGTTAATCAGAAGTATACAACTCTTTCACATAGCAGTCCTGTACCTAATGACAAATATATAAGAGTGCTAAAGGAAGGCTATCTTTCTATGGATATGGCACAGAATATTCTTGTTATAAGGACTGTTCCGGGTATGGCAATGGCGGTGTGTGCGGCACTGGATGCACTTAAGCTTGATGAGATAGTTGGTTCTATTGCAGGTGATGACACTATTATGTGTGCTGTAAGGACTGTTAAGGATACTGTAAATGTTTCTAATAAACTTAAGAAACTTATAAAGGCATAGTATTATAAAGATATAGTATCAGAGGAGGAATATGTTATCTAATTTACATGTTAAGAATCTTGCACTTATAGAAGAAGAAAATATTGATTTTGAAGAGGGGCTTAATATTCTGTCAGGCGAGACAGGTGCAGGTAAGTCTATTATATTGGGTTCTATTAATGCGGCACTAGGTGCCAAGACATCGCCTGATTTTATAAGAACAGGTGCAGAATATGGACTTTCAGAACTGCTTTTTAATATTGAAGATGATAATGTAATTGAACGCATAAAAGAGCTTGGAGTTATAGATATTGAGAATGGTGAACTGCTTATTTCAAGAAAGATAACACCAACACGTTCGCAGATAAAGGTTAATGGACAGAATTTTACAGCGGCACAGACGCAGAAGCTTGCACGCTATCTTATAGATGTTCATGGACAGCACGATAACCAGATACTTATGGATGATGCTAATCATCTGACGGTTGTAGAGACATTCTGTGCTGATGAAATAGCTGAATTAAGAGAGGCTATGGAAGATGCATATAAAGATATGGTTAAAGCAAAGAAAGCGTTAGAACTTATTGATAAGGATAAAGATGAACTTCAAAAAGAGATAGCATTTCTTGAGTATGAAGCTAATGAGATACAGACGGCCGATATACAGCCAGATGAAGATGAGGAGCTTGAAGCAAGATATCATAAGCTTAATAATTACCAGAAGATTACTAATGAGCTTTCGTATGCAGATATGCTTTTGAATTCAGGTAATGATAATATAAGTGATATGATAGGAACTGCATTAAAGTCACTTATAACAGCAAGTGAATATGATGATGTATTGAAAGAGTGCTGTGATACTTTGTCTGATGCTGAAGGACTTATTCGTGATGCCGGACACAGTATCAGTTCATATATAGAGAACTCTGAATATGATCCAAGAGAGTTTAGCGAACTACAGGAAAGACTTGATCTTATTAATAATCTTAAGAACAAATATGGAAGTTCAATAGAGGCTATTAATGATACCTTAAAGGCTATTAATGCGAAGCTTGCAGATTATTACAATTTTGATGAGCTTATAAGCAGAAGGAAAAAAGAGTATGAAGAAGCATGCTGTAAGGCGTGGGATATAGCCCAAAAGCTAAGTTCCATAAGACAGCAGGCAGCAGTAAAGCTTGCAGAGCAATTCATAGCTTCTTTAAAGAATCTTAACTTTTTAGATGTAAAGTTCAGAATAGATTTTGCTAAAGAACCATCTTTATCTTCAAAGGGCTGTGATAATGTAAGATTTATGATATCAACGAACCCTGGTGAGAATTTAAAGCCATTATCAAAGATTGCTTCGGGTGGTGAACTTTCAAGAATTATGCTTGCCATAAAGACAGTTATGTCAGAAGATGCAGATAAGACACTTATATTTGATGAGATTGATGCAGGTATAAGTGGTAAGACGGCTTCAAAGGTATCTAATCAGCTTGCAAGGCTTTCGTTATCGCATCAGATAATATGTATAACACATCTGCCACAGATTGCGGCTATGGCAGATGCCCATTACATAATAGAAAAGAGTGTACACGATAATAAGACCTACAGTAATATCCAGAGGGTCGCAGGAGATGATAGTCTTAATGAAATTGCCAGAATGTTATCCGGTGAGACACTTACAGACTCTGTGCTTGAGAATGCCAAAGAATTAAAGATTATGGCTGATAAAGTGAAATCAGAGTTGTGA
>ENA-UEQJ01002794-UEQJ01002794.1-human-gut-metagenome-genome-assembly--contig:-NODE-2794-length-11952-cov-3.647242_pt1 | contig 11952 bp, 9 predicted proteins | sample MGYA00242937_ERZ507938 | MGnify/ENA primary metagenome ERZ507938 (study PRJEB26167, sample SAMN06115437) | human gut metagenome | host: Homo sapiens | place: China:Gansu | collected 2015-07-03 | study...
TTGCGTAACTGAAAGTCGTTAAATAATCCAACACACGTCCTCGCTGTTATCAGCAGGATGACGCCCGGTCATTGACTTTATATTAAGATACAGAGGCCATAATGCATATTACCTACGATCTTCCGGTATCTATTGACGATATTCTCGAAGCGAAACAACGCCTCGCGGGAAAAATATATAAAACAGGCATGCCCCGTTCGAATTATTTTAGCGAGCGCTGCCAGGGCGAAATATTTCTTAAATTCGAAAATATGCAGCGCACGGGTTCATTTAAAATTCGCGGCGCCTTTAATAAACTGTGCGGTTTAACCGCGGCGGAAAAACGCAAAGGGGTGGTGGCCTGCTCAGCGGGCAACCACGCCCAGGGCGTCTCGCTCTCCTGCGCCATGCTCGGCATTGACGGGAAAGTGGTGATGCCGAAAGGGGCGCCGAAATCGAAAGTTGCCGCCACCTGTGATTATTCGGCGGAAGTGGTGCTACATGGCGATAACTTTAACGATACCCTCGCCAAAGCCAGCGATATTGTTGAACTTGAGGGCCGCATTTTTATTCCCCCCTATGACGACCCGCAGGTTATCGCCGGGCAGGGGACTATTGGACTCGAAATATTAGAAGATCTGTATGACGTGGATAATGTCATCGTGCCCATTGGCGGCGGCGGCTTAATTGCCGGTATCGCAATCGCGATTAAATCCATTAACCCGACAATCCGCATTATCGGCGTGCAGTCGGAGAATGTTCACGGCATGGCCGCCTCCTGGTATGCCGGGGAAATCACCAGCCATCGCCACGCCGGCACCTTAGCCGATGGTTGCGACGTCGCCCGCCCGGGGAAACTGACCTATGAAATCGCCCGCCAGCTGGTGGATGACATCGTCCTGGTGAGTGAGGATGACATTCGCCAGAGCATGGTCGCCTTAATTCAGCGCAATAAAGTGATCACCGAAGGGGCCGGGGCGTTAGCCTGCGCCGCGTTATTAAGCGGCAAACTCGACAGCTATATCCAGAACCGCAAAACGGTCAGCCTGATTTCCGGGGGCAATATCGATCTCTCCCGGGTATCGCAAATTACCGGTTTTGTTGACGCTTAATTCAATACATAAGTGAGGACAGGATATGAGTACGACTGAGAGCATTGCGTCCAGCCAGACAAGCCTTTCGTCCTGGCGTAAATCTGACACCACCTGGACCCTGGGCCTGTTTGGCACCGCTATCGGCGCCGGGGTGCTGTTTTTCCCGATCCGCGCCGGCTTCGGCGGGCTGATCCCGATCCTGGTGATGCTGGTGCTGGCCTATCCCATCGCCTTTTATTGCCATCGGGCGCTGGCCCGGCTATGCCTGTCGGGGGCTAACCCCTCCGGCAATATCACCGAAACGGTGGAAGAGCATTTTGGCAAAACCGGCGGGGTGGTGATCACCTTTCTGTACTTCTTCGCCATCTGCCCACTGCTGTGGATTTATGGCGTCACGATCACCAATACCTTTATGACTTTCTGGGAGAACCAGCTGCAGATGCCGGCTCTCAACCGCGGGGTGGTGGCGCTGCTCCTGCTGCTGCTGATGGCGTTTGTCATCTGGTTTGGTAAAGACCTGATGGTCAAGGTGATGAGCTATCTGGTGTGGCCGTTTATCGCCAGCCTGGTGGTGATCTCCCTGTCCCTGATCCCCTACTGGAATAGCGCGGTGATTGACCAGGTCAACCTCAGCGATATCGCCTTAACCGGTCACGACGGCATTCTGGTGACGGTATGGCTGGGCATCTCCATCATGGTGTTCTCCTTCAACTTCTCGCCGATCGTCTCCTCGTTTGTGGTCTCCAAACGCGAAGAGTATGAAGCGCAGTTTGGCCGCGAGTATACCGAACGCAAATGCTCACAGATCATCTCCCGGGCCAGCATGCTGATGGTGGCGGTGGTGATGTTCTTCGCCTTCAGCTGCCTGTTTACCCTCTCACCGCAGAACATGGCGGACGCCAAGGCCCAGAATATCCCGGTGCTCTCCTATCTGGCGAACCACTTTGCCTCGATGTCGGGCACCAAATCCACCTTTGCCACCCTGCTGGAGTATGGCGCGTCGATCATCGCCCTGGTGGCCATCTTCAAATCGTTTTTCGGCCACTATCTCGGCACGCTCGAGGGGCTGAACGGTCTGATCCTGCGCTTTGGCTATAAAGGGGATAAAACCCGGGTCTCCAGCGGCAAGCTCAATACCCTGAGCATGGTGTTCATCATGGGCTCGACCTGGGTGGTGGCGTATGCCAACCCCAATATCCTCGACCTGATTGAGGCCATGGGCGCGCCGATTATCGCCTCGCTGCTGTGCCTGCTGCCGATGTACGCCATTCGTAAAGCGCCTTCGCTGGCCAAATACCGTGGCCGTCTCGACAACCTCTTTGTGACCGCTATCGGTCTGCTGACCATCCTCAACATTGCTTACAAACTGTTCTAATCCGGCTCAGGCCACGCGGAGTACAACATGACTGAATTTCCGGTAGTACTGGTGATTAACTGCGGCTCGTCGTCGATCAAATTTTCCGTCCTGGACGCCGCCAGCTGCGACTGCCTGCTCAACGGCGTGGCCGAGGGCATCAACGCGGAACGGGCGTCTCTCTCGCTCAACGGCGGCGAGCCGGTGGCGCTGGCGCAGCGCGGCTACGAAGGCGCCCTGCAGGCGATTGCCGGAGCATTAGCCCAACGCGACCTCATCGACAGCGTGGCCCTGATTGGCCACCGCGTCGCCCACGGCGGCGACCTGTTCACCGAGTCGGTCATTATTAGCGAGGAGGTTATCAATAACATTCGCCAGGTATCGTCCCTGGCCCCGCTGCATAACTACGCCAGTCTCAGCGGCATCGCCTCGGCGCAGCGGCTGTTCCCGGAGGTGATGCAGGTGGCGGTCTTTGATACCAGCTTTCACCAGACCCTGGCCCCGGAAGCTTTTCTCTATGGTCTGCCGTGGGAGTATTACCAGAATCTCGGGGTACGCCGCTACGGTTTCCACGGCACCTCGCACCGCTATGTGTCCCAGCGCGCCCTGGCGCTGCTCGGGTTGCCGGAGCAGGAGAGCGGCCTGGTGATCGCCCACCTGGGCAATGGCGCCTCGATCTGCGCGGTGCGTAACGGCCGCAGCGTGGACACCTCGATGGGGATGACGCCGCTGGAGGGGCTGATGATGGGCACCCGCAGCGGCGATGTCGACTTCGGCGCCATGGCGTGGATTGCCGGGGAAACCCGGCAGACCCTCAGCGACCTGGAGCGGGTAGCCAACACCGCCTCCGGCCTGCTGGGGATCTCCGGTCTTTCCTCCGACCTGAGGGTGCTGGAGCAGGCGTGGCATGAGGGCCATGCCCGCGCCCGCCTGGCGATTAAAACCTTTGTCCATCGTATCGCCCGCCATATTGCCGGCCACGCCGCGGCGCTGCAGCGTCTCGACGGCATTATTTTCACCGGCGGGATTGGCGAGAACTCGGTGCTGATCCGTCGGCTGGTGAGCGAGCGGCTGACGGTCTTTGGCCTTGCGATGGACGCCGCCCGCAATCAGCAGCCCAATTCGGCCGGCGAGCGCCTGATCTCCGCCGACGGCAGCCGGGTGCGCTGCGCGGTTATTCCTACCAATGAAGAGCGCATGATTGCCCTCGATGCGATCCGCTTAGGCCGGATCCACACCGCGGCGGCGCTGGCCTGACTTTTTATTCTGTAGAGAGACGATGTTCATGAAAGTAGATATCGATACCCAGGATGTACGATACGCCGACGCCTGGCTGGGCTTTCGCGGTACGGCGTGGCAAACGCAGATCGACGTTCGCGACTTTATTCAGCATAACTACACCCCTTACGAGGGCGATGAGTCTTTCCTCGCCGACGCGACGCCAGCGACCACCGCCCTCTGGGAGCAGGTGATGGCCGGGATCCGCGTCGAGAACGCCACCCATGCGCCGGTGGATTTCGACACCAATGTCGCCACCTCCATCACCGCCCACGCGGCGGGCTATATCAACCAGCCGCTGGAAAAGATCGTCGGCCTGTTTGCAGACAATCTGGAACGGTATTTTGCAAGCGCGCCCTGCATCCTTTTGGCGGCATCAAGATGATCAAAAGCGCCTTCGAGGCCTATGGTCGTGAAATGGATCCTGACTTTGAGTATCAGTTTACGGCGCTGCGTAAGACCCACAATCAGGGCGTTTTTGACGTCTATTCCCCGGATATGCTGCGCTGCCGCAAATCCGGGGTGCTGACCGGGCTACCGGACGGCTATGGCCGCGGACGGATCATCGGCGATTACCGCCGCGTGGCGCTGTACGGCATTCGCTATCTGGTCCGCGAACGTGAGCTGCAGTTTGCCGACCTGCAGCCGGCCCTTGAGCGCGGCGAGGCGCTGGAGGCCACCCTGCGCCTGCGCGAAGAGCTGGCCGAACAGCGGCGCGCGCTGCTGCAGATGCAGGAGATGGCGGCCCGCTACGGCTGCGATATCGCCCACCCGGCGCGCACTGCCCGGGAGGCGGTGCAGTGGCTCTACTTCGCCTACCTGGCGGCGGTGAAGTCGCAGAACGGCGGCGCCATGTCGCTGGGGCGCACGGCCACCTTCCTCGACATCTATATCGAACGCGATCTGCGCGCCGGTTTATTGAATGAGGAGCAGGCCCAGGAGCTCATTGATCACTTCATCATGAAGATCCGCATGGTGCGTTTCCTGCGCACCCCGGAATTTGATTCGCTGTTCTCCGGGGATCCCATCTGGGCGACGGAGGTGCTGGGCGGCATGGGGCTGGATGGTCGCACCCTGGTCAGCAAAACCACCTTCCGCTATCTGCATACTCTGCACACCATGGGCCCGGCGCCGGAGCCGAACCTGACCGTGCTCTGGTCGCAAGCGCTGCCGGCGGCGTTTAAAAAATATGCCGCCCGGGTCTCTATCGCCACCTCGTCGCTGCAGTATGAGAACGACGATCTGATGCGCAGCGATTTTCACAGCGACGACTACGCCATCGCCTGCTGCGTCAGCCCGATGGTGATCGGCAAGCAGATGCAGTTCTTCGGCGCCCGCGCCAATCTCGCCAAAACGCTGCTCTACGCGATTAACGGCGGGGTGGATGAGAAACTGAAGATTCAGGTGGGGCCGAAAACCGCACCGTTGCGCGATGAGGTGCTGGACTACGGCACCGTGATGGCCAGCCTCGACCACTTTATGGACTGGCTGGCGGTGCAGTACATCAGCGCGCTGAACATCATCCATTGCATGCATGATAAGTACAGCTACGAGGCGGCGCTGATGGCCCTGCACGACCGCGACGTCTACCGCACGATGGCCTGCGGCATCGCCGGCCTGTCGGTGGCAGCGGATTCGTTGTCGGCGATAAAGTACGCCCGGGTGAAGCCGGTGCGCGATCACCACGGGCTGGCGGTGGACTTTGTCATTGAAGGCGACTATCCGCAGTACGGCAACAACGACGATCGGGTCGATGCCATTGCCTGCGACCTGGTGGAGCGCTTTATGCGCAAAATTCAGGCGCTCCCCACCTGGCGTCAGGCGGTGCCGACCCAGTCGATCCTGACCATCACCTCCAACGTGGTATACGGCCAGAAAACCGGCAACACCCCGGACGGACGTCGGGCGGGGACGCCGTTCGCTCCGGGGGCCAATCCGATGCATGGCCGCGACCGGAAAGGGGCGGTGGCGTCGCTGACCTCGGTGGCGAAACTGCCGTTTACCTACGCCAAAGATGGCATCTCGTATACCTTCTCCATCGTGCCGGCGGCGCTCGGCAAAGCCCCGTCAGCGCAGGAAAACAACCTGGTGGGCCTGCTGGACGGCTACTTCCACCACGAGGAGACGGTGGAGGGGGGACAGCATCTCAACGTCAATGTGCTGAACCGGGAAAAGCTGCTCGATGCGATAGAACACCCGGAGCAGTATCCGAATCTGACGATCCGCGTCTCCGGCTATGCGGTCCGCTTTAACGCGCTGACCCGCGAACAGCAGCAGGATGTGATCTCCCGAACGTTCACCAGCCAACTCTGAGCGGCCACCGGGTCACAGGAGAGCCTTTACGGGCTCTCCTGTTATCATCTTCACATTACCGCAACAAAAAAATCACCACTGTTGATCATATTCGCATTTTTGCACCACGCCGGCGCGCAGCGACCGCTAACTGCATCTATGTTTAGCTCACGGGCCGGTACGGATACCGCGTTGTCCGGCTCGCCACGTGATGGCAACCGATCTCCTGACCTGAAAGGGAATGCGCCCTTGCCGGATGCGGCACGGGTTGCCGTCGCGTGCGTACCGACCGGGGCGACTGTTCTCCGGTGTTCCACTCCTTCCTGGCGGGATTTTTGCTTCTTCCACCCTGGCCGTCCTGGCGCTGCGCCAACGTCGGCACCACACGGTAAGTGATATTTTCTGCGTCATTCCATGACGCCAGGCTTTACATCGCTGAGGAATATCCGAATGTCTTTGAAACTGAAAACAATGACGCTTCATGTTGTGATAGCAGGTTGTATGAGCATGGCCTTTTACGCCCAGGCAGACGTGAAGATCGGCGTCGCCGGGCCCTTTACCGGACCCAACGCCACCTACGGCGCCCAGTACTGGAAAGGGGCCTCGCAGGCGGTGGCCGATATCAATGCCGCCGGCGGCATCAAAGGCGAAAAGATTGTGCTGGTGCAGGGGGATGACGCGTGCGAACCGAAGCAGGCGGTGGCGGTGGCCAACCGGCTGGTGGATGAAGCGAAAGTCTCCGCCGTGGTGGGGCACTTTTGCTCTTCCTCAACGATGCCAGCCTCCGAGGTATATGACGAAGCCGGGATCCTGACCATTACCCCCGGCTCGACCAACCCGCAGATCACCGAGCGCGGCATGAAAGATCTCTTCCGCATGTGTGGTCGTGACGATCAGCAGGGGGCGATCGCCGCCAACTATATGCTGGACGTGCTGAAGGCGAAGAAAATCGCCGTCATCCACGATAAAGACACCTATGGTCAGGGGCTGGCCGATGCCACCCGCGCGGCGCTGGCGAAGCGGGGTACCAAAGAAGTGTTGTACGAAGGCCTTTCCCGCGGTGAAAAAGACTTTAACGCCCTGGTGACCAAGATCGGCGCCCTCAAGCCGGACGTGGTCTACTTTGGCGGCTGCCATCCGGAAGCGGGCCCGCTGGTGCGCCAGATGCGCGAGCAGGGGGTGCAGGCCAAATTCTTCTCCGGCGACTGTATCGTCACCGAGGAGCTGGTCACGGCCGCCGGCGGGCCGCAGTTCACCAACGGCGTGCTGATGACCTTTGGTCAGGATCCGCGCACCCTCCCGGACGGCAAAGCGGTGATCGAGAAGTTCCGCGCCAGCGGCTTTGAGCCGGAAGGTTATACCCTCTACGCCTACGCCTCTATTCAGGCTATCGCCGCGGCCTGGAACGCCGTCGGTACCGATAACGCCAAAGCCAGCGACTGGCTGAAGAGCCACGACGTCGAGACGGTGATGGGCAAGAAAGCCTGGGATGGCAAAGGCGACCTCAAGGTGTCCGACTACGTGGTCTATCAGTGGGACGACAAGGGCAAATATCACCAGCTCTGATCGGCCACGACCTGAGGACGCTCTGTCCTTTTGACTTGCGAATTGTCACATGACGGCGGTTGACCGGGAACGGAACCCGGCGGCCGTCTGCCTGGCGGCTGGAGGGGCTATGACGGCGTTTTTTCTGCAACAACTGATCAATGGGCTGACGCTGGGCGCAGTGTACGGCTTAATCGCCATCGGCTACACCATGGTGTATGGGATCATCGGCATGATCAACTTCGCCCACGGCGAGGTGTATATGGTCTCCGCCTACCTGTGCGCCATCGGCCTGGCGCTGCTCTCTTTCTTCGGGATCCACTCCTTTCCGCTGCTGATTTTCGCCACCCTGGTGTTCACCATCGTGGTCACCGGCGTATACGGCTGGGCGATCGAGCGCATCGCCTACCGGCCGCTGCGCAACTCGACGCGGCTGGCGCCGCTGATCTCGGCTATCGGGATGTCGCTGATCCTGCAGAACTATGTCCAGCTGAGCCAGGGGCCGAACCAGCAGGGGATCCCGACGCTGCTTAGCGGCGCGTTGCGCATGACGGTGGGCGATGGGGTGGTGCAGATCACCTGGACCAAGGTGTTTATTCTCGTCGCGGCGCTGGTGGGGATGCTTATCCTGACCTGGATTATTCAGTATACCCGGCTGGGGCGCATCTGCCGCGCCACCCAGCAGGACCGGCGCATGGCGGCGATCCTTGGCATCAATACCGACCGGGTGATCTCCCTGGTGTTTGTCATCGGCGCGGCGATGGCCGGTCTGGCCGGCGTGCTGGTGACCATGAACTACGGCACTTTCGACTTCTATATCGGATTTATTATCGGCATCAAAGCCTTCACCGCCGCGGTGCTGGGCGGGATCGGCTCGCTGCCTGGCGCGATGCTGGGTGGTCTGCTGCTTGGGGTGGCCGAAGCCCAGTTCGCCGGGCTGGTGAATTCGGATTACAAAGATGTCTTTTCCTTTGCGCTGCTGGTGGCGATCCTGATTTTTCGCCCGCAGGGGCTGCTGGGACGTCCGCTGGTGGCCAAGGTCTAAGGAGGCTTTATGGGTGAAATTACGCGCCAGCCTGCGCGGGCTATCCAAAACGCGCTGATCGACAGCGTACTGGCCGGCCTTTGCGCGTTAATTGTCTTTGGCCCGATCGTCGGCGTGGTGCTCAAAGGGTATGGTTTTACCCTCGCGCCTGCGCGGGTGGCGATTCTGGTGGCGGTGGTGATGGCCGGCAGGCTGGCGCTCAGTCTGCTGCTGCAGAGCCACAGGGGAAAAGCCTTTATTGCCCGCTTTGAGGGGGCGGATGACGGGGTGTACGTCCGGCCGCCGGGCTACCGCTCGCGGCTGCGCTGGATAATACCGCTGCTGGTGGGGCTGGCCATTGTCTTTCCGTTTCTCGCCACAAAATATCTGCTGACCGTGGCCATTCTTGGGCTGATCTACGTTCTGCTTGGCCTGGGGTTGAATATTGTGGTGGGCCTCGCGGGCCTGCTCGATCTGGGCTATGTGGCGTTTTACGCCATCGGCGCCTACGGCCTGGCGCTGGGCTATCAGTACCTGGGCCTCGGCTTCTGGGCGATGCTGCCGCTGGGGGCGGTGATGGCGGCCCTCGCCGGGGCGTTGCTGGGTTTTCCGGTGCTGCGTATGCATGGCGACTATCTGGCCATCGTCACCCTCGGCTTTGGCGAAATTATCCGCCTGGTGCTTAACAACTGGGTGAGCTTCACCGGTGGCCCTAACGGCGTACCGGTGCCATCCCCCACGCTGTTTGGCCTCGAGTTTACCCGCCGGGCGAAAGATGGCGGCATCCCCATCCATGAGTTTTTCCACGTCAGCTACAACCCCAACCTGAAATTCATCTTTCTCTACGCCGTGCTGTGTCTGGTGGTGATGCTGGTGCTGCTGGTGAAGCATCGCCTGACGCGGATGCCCATCGGCCGCGCCTGGGAGGCGCTGCGCGAGGATGAGATCGCCTGTCGGGCGATGGGGCTCAATCACGTGCTGGTGAAGCTCTCGGCGTTTATGCTCGGCGCGTCGACGGCCGGCATCGCCGGGGTGTTCTTCGCCAGCTATCAGGGGTTTGTTAACCCGACGTCGTTCACCTTTTTTGAGTCGGCGCTGATCCTGGCGATTGTGGTGCTCGGGGGAATGGGCTCCACCCTGGGAGTGGTACTGGCGGCGTTTGTTCTGACGGTCACCCCGGAGCTGCTGCGCGGTTTTGACGAATATCGGGTGCTGCTGTTCGGCGTGCTGATGGTGATGATGATGATCTGGCGGCCGCGCGGCCTGGTGCGCACCAGCCGCAGCGGGGTTGCGTTGCGAAAAGGAGTCGCGCCATGACCGACAGCATCTTACGCGTTGAGCATCTGATGATGCATTTCGGCGGCATCAAAGCGCTGAATGATGTCAATCTGGAGGTGGAGCGGGGGTCGATCACCGCCCTGATCGGCCCCAACGGCGCGGGCAAGACCACGGTGTTTAACTGCCTGACCGGTTTTTATCGGGCGACGGGGGGCAGTATCGTGCTGCGGGCGCGGGAAAAGGTCACCGATGTCATTCAGGTGCTGGGGCAGAAGCTTCACCCGGACGATTTTCTCCGCCCGGCGCAGCTGGGGAGGCGGATCTATTACAAGATGTTCGGTGGCACCCATCTGGTGAACCGCGCTGGCATGGCGCGCACCTTCCAGAATATACGTTTATTCCGCGAGATGTCGGTGATCGAGAACCTGCTGGTGGCCCAGCATACCCAGGTCAACCGCCATCTGCTGGCCGGGATCCTCAATACCCGTGGGTATCGGCAGGCGGAGAATCAGGCGCTGGATCGCGCTTTTTACTGGCTGGAGGTGGTGGAGATGGTGGACTGCGCCAACCGTCTGGCGGGGACCCTCTCCTACGGACAGCAGCGGCGGCTGGAGATCGCCCGCGCCATGTGCACCCGTCCGGAGATGATCTGCCTGGACGAGCCGGCCGCCGGCCTCAACCCGGTGGAAACCCAGGCGCTGAGCCGGATTATTCGCTTTCTGCGCCAGCAGCACGGCATCACGGTGCTACTGATCGAGCATGATATGGGGATGGTGATGGAGATTTCGGATCATATCATCGTCCTCGATCACGGGGACGTCATCGCCCGCGGCGCGCCGCAGGCGATCCAGGCCAACGCCAGCGTGATTGCCGCCTATCTAGGCGCTGAGGAAGAGGAGACGCGCCGATGAGCCAGCCTTTGCTTGCCTTTAATGAGGTAGATGTCTTCTACGGGCCGATCCAGGCCCTGAAGCAGGTCTCCCTCACCGTCAACGAGGGGGAGACGGTGGCGCTGATCGGCGCCAACGGCGCCGGTAAATCAACGCTGCTGATGTCGGTCTTCGGCCAGCCGCGCATTGCCGGCGGGGAGATTTTCTATCGCGGGGAGGCGATCAGCCGGAAATCGACCCACTTTATCGCCAGCAACGGCATCGCCCAGGCCCCGGAAGGGCGGCGCATCTTTCCCGATATGACCGTCGAGGAGAATCTGCTGATGGGGACCATTGCCATTGGCAACCGCTATCAGGCCGAGGACAAGGCGCGAATGTACCAGCTGTTCCCCCGGCTGGAAGAGCGGCGGGGACAGCGGGCGATGACCCTCTCCGGCGGCGAGCAGCAGATGCTGGCCATCGCCCGGGCGCTGATGAGCCGACCGCGCCTGCTGCTGCTGGATGAGCCGAGCCTGGGGCTGGCGCCGCTGGTGGTGAAGCAGATTTTTCAGATCCTGCGCGAGCTGACGGCTCAGGGGATGACGTTGTTTCTGGTGGAGCAGAATGCCCGCCATGCCCTCAATCTGTCGGACCGCGCCTACGTGATGGTGAACGGCCAGATCCGCCTGAGCGGTAGCGGCCAGACGCTGCTCAACGACCCGGAGGTGCGTAAGGCATATCTGGGGATCAGCGGCTGAGGGGGTTATTCCCGCGGTTCGTTACGGGTTTTAATGTGCTGCCAGAAACGTTCGGCGGCCTGGTTAAGCCGCGAGCCGGAGCGGTAGAGCCAGGCGCCGATCGGCAGCGACAGGCTCTCATCGAGGATCGTCAGCCGGCCTTCGTCCAGCTCGCGCTGAATGGAGTACTGCGGCAGCCAGCCCACGCCGTCGCCATTGAGGATCATGCGCTTGAGCAGCTCGCTCATGGAAGAGACAAAGGTGAGAGAGAAGGTGATCTCCGGCGTGCGGTCGATGACCTGGTTCACCTGGCGCCCCATATAGCTGTCGTTGGCGTATTTCATCAGCGGCAGCACGCCGCGATGTAAATGAAACAGCGGGCGGCCATGTTCGTCGCAGGGGGAGACCAGGTGCAGGTAAGAATCAAAAATTTTATGATTAATAAACGGATAGTTCATCAATTCTTCATTATAGAAGGAGAGGATAAAATCGCTTTTTCCCT
>ENA-UEQJ01002795-UEQJ01002795.1-human-gut-metagenome-genome-assembly--contig:-NODE-2795-length-11950-cov-5.664365_pt1 | contig 11950 bp, 9 predicted proteins | sample MGYA00242937_ERZ507938 | MGnify/ENA primary metagenome ERZ507938 (study PRJEB26167, sample SAMN06115437) | human gut metagenome | host: Homo sapiens | place: China:Gansu | collected 2015-07-03 | study...
GCGCTGTCATATCCACGATATTCCAGCTTCTTCAAGCTTTTTGTACTCGGCAGAGTCTGTTATGCTGTACCAGTAATGTTCATCGGGCTTAGTGGTTAGCTTTATCCATGTGTAGGCTTCCCAGTAATCAATTGCCATTCTTATGGAATCTCTGTATTCCGGGGGCATGGCAAAATAGAGAGAATCTTTTTCCCAGCCCTTGAAAAGCGTTTCGATAGAATCAATCTTCTCTTGTTTCAGTTGTTTATATATGTCCGGTAGTTTTTCATCAAGAACGGAAGTTATCTGGAAGGCACCGCTCTCTATGCTACAGTTGACCCGTGGATTGGTTATGACAGAATCATTGAATATGAAAGCTATCTGCCTGCCTGTTGCCTTTCCCGTTTCCTCAGCCCATTTTTTTCGTTTATAGTTGCTGATTTGTCCGCTGATTACATATTTTCCGAAATAATCCGTATCCAGTTTAAGGGCGATGAAATCCTTCGTCGTTACGATAGGCTCTCTGGAAATGCTGTCCGTCTGTCCGGACAAGATATGATACCAGCCATTTTCCCGAAGCTTATTCTGGCAAATCGAAAAATACGGCAGGAAAGAAAACAATGTCAGTATTCCAAGCAGCTTTCTCCACATAACGTCTCTTTGTTTTCTAAACTTCAATTTCAAGAATTGTCCTCTCTTTACTCTTCAGATGCAAGCGCATCTCGCACAGCTTCCCAGTTATCGCAGAAAGCCTGCATGGAAGGGAATAACAGATTGGCTCCCGCATCCAGCAGCACTTGTCCGTCCAGCGGACCGGTATTGACAGCGATTGTGAATATCCCTGCCGCTGCTCCCGCCTGGACGCCGATGGGTGCATTCTCCACGACGATAGCTTCATTGGCCTTTACCCCTGCTTTTTCCAGTCCCATAAGATAAGGCTCCGGATTGGGCTTGCCATATTTCACATCAAAGGCGGTGACCATACGTTCGCGTTGGAACATGCCGGGAAAGTTATGTGCCAGTCTGTCCAGCAGAGAGTGCTGGCCGGAACCGGTTACCAATACGGGAGTCACCCCTTCCGCTTTTATTTTCTGTAACACTTCCCATGCACCGGGCATACGTTCGGGTTCGGGATGTCTGTTGAATTCTTCGCTTTTTTCGGCATAGATACTCTCTATCATCTCAGGAGTGGCATCTTTGCCGTATTGCCGTTGATATACGATGTTGATTGTTGCTGCTCCCGTACGTCCTTCGTGCATATAAGCTTCCTCGCGGCTCAGATGCAGACCGTGACGTTCCATTACCGTATGCCATGCATCGGCATGATAAGGCATGGAGTTGAACAACACGCCGTCCATGTCGAAAAGAACGGCTTTCAGCCGGATATTGTCGTATCCGTGTTCTCTTAAATAGCGGGATATTGCTTCTTTAAACACTTGATAAATTGAGAATAAAAAATTAGAAATAGGGGAATAAAACAGAGAGTTGGGAATCAAGAAACAGCCTTTTGATGTTGCACATGGTAATTTGTGTGCAGCCATTTCTCAATTCTCAACTCTCGATTTTAATTTATCACAGTCTTGCCTGGATGGCTTTGGATTCTTCTTCGTAACCCGGCTTGTTCAGCAGGGCGAACATATTCTTCTTGTAGGCTTCCACACCCGGTTGGTTGAACGGATTAACCCCCAGCAGGTAGCCGCTGATGCCGCATGCTTTCTCAAAGAAGTACAGCAATCCGCCGAGACTTTCCTCGTTCAGTGCAGGGATCACGATGCGCATATTGGGTACGCCACCGTCTACGTGAGCCAGTTGTGTGCCGAGTTCCGCCATCTTGTTCACCTCGTCCACGTGCTTTCCGGCGAGGAAGTTCAGACCGTCGAGGTTGGCTTCGTCCGAAGGAACTTGCAGCGAATACTGAGTCTTTTCTACTGAAATGACAGTTTCATAAATGGTACGTTCACCTTCCTGAATCCATTGTCCCATAGAGTGCAGGTCGGTAGAGAAATCCACGGATGCAGGGAAGATACCCTTGTTCTCTTTACCTTCGGATTCACCGTAAAGTTGCTTCCACCATTCGCTTACGTAGTGCAATTTGGGGTTGAAGTTTACAAGGATTTCAATCTTCTTGCCGTTCTTGTAGAGTTCATTGCGGGTGGCTGCATAGATAGCTGCCGGGTTTTCAGCGAACGGAACATCCTTTCCGCAAGCTTTTTCCATAGCTGCCGCGCCTGCTACCAGCTTTTCGATGTCGAAGCCTGCAACGACAATGGGCAGCAGACCTACCGGGGTGAGTACGGAGAAACGGCCGCCTACGTTATCGGGGATAATGAAAGATTTGTATCCTTCATTGTCTGCAGTAACGCGTGCTGCGCCTTTCTTGGCGTCTGTAACGGCAACGATCACCTTTTTGGCCATCTCCTTGCCGCGTTGGTCTTCGCATTGCTTTTTCAGCAGGCGGAAGGCCAAAGCCGTTTCGGTAGTGGTTCCCGATTTGGAAATATTGATAACACCGAATTTCTTGTCTTTCAGATATTCGGTAAGCTCGTACAGATAATCTTCACCGATGTTGTGTCCTGCATACAGAATAACCGGGCCGGACTTCTTGTCCTGCAACCATGCGAAACTGTTTGACAAAGCCTCGATAACGGCGCGTGCACCGAGGTAGCTTCCGCCGATTCCGGCAACAACCACTGCTTCACAATTCTCGCGCAGCACTTGCGCGGTAGCTTTCAGGTCTGCCAGGTGCTCCTTTGTAATGGAAGAAGGAAGGTGTAGCCAGCCTAAAAAGTCGTTGCCTTTACCGGTTCCGTTTTCCAATGCTTCCTGTGCAGCCTTGACTTGGGCTTCGTAGGCGAAAACATTTTCTTTGGAAATGAATCCAAGAGTCTTTTCAATGTTCAAACTAATCATAATATTATAGGTTTTAAATTCTGTATTTTGTCCTTGCTGTCCTCTTTTCCGCATTACCGGAAAGAGTCAGTCAGTAACTTGATTTCAATCATCGGTGAGATGCGCTCATATAAGATGTTGTACACAGCATCCAGTATCGGCATGTTCACGTGGTAATGCTTGTTGATTTCCTTGATGCACTTGGTTCCGTAATAACCTTCGGCTATCATTTCCATTTCTATCTGGGCACTTTTTACGGAATATCCTTTACCTATCATTGTACCGAACGTACGGTTACGGCTGAAGTTGGAGTATCCCGTCACCAACATGTCACCCAGATAAACGGAATCGCTGATGTTTCTGTTTAGCGGATGTACGGTTTGCAGGAAACGGTTCATCTCCTGTATGGCGTTGGACATGAGTACCGCCTGAAAATTATCGCCGTATTTCAGTCCGCTGCAAATGCCGGCGGCAATGGCATATACGTTTTTGAGTACGGAACCGTATTCGATACCTGCCACGTCGTTGCTTACGGAAGTCTTGATGAATGAACTTGCCAGACGGCGGGAAAATTTGTCCGCCTTGTCTATATCGGGACACGCTATCGTGAGATAGGAAAGCCGTTCGAGCGCAACCTCTTCCGCATGGCAGGGACCTGCCAGTACTGCGATATTTTCGGTAGGAACACCGTATTCTTTCGTGAAGTATTCCGATACAATCATGTTGTCATCGGGTACGATGCCCTTAATGGCAGTGATGATGAACTTATCCTTGATTTTTGTCTTCAGCTTCTTCAGGTGAGCCTTCAGATAAGGAGAAGGAGTTACAAAGATAAGCGTATCCGACTCCTTGACTACATCGTTGATGTTTGAGTTGAAATTGATACGCTTGGTATCGAACTTGACGCCCGTCAGGTAGGCAGGGTTATGACCGAGACGCTTAAAATCGGCAATGCGGTCGTCGCGCCGCATATACCAATTTATAGTCTCTTCTTGTGCCAGTACCATCTTTGCAATGGCAGTGGCCCAGCTTCCTCCGCCCATAATGGCTATCTTACCGGGTAGTTTCATTTCTTAGATTTTCTCAACCCAACCTTCCACATCTTTCACGGTCGGATTTGCCAGTTCCAGTTTATATTTCTTGTTGATGCCGCAAATGTCCATGTGCAGCTTTTGCGGGTTTACATCCTTCATGTCGCTAACCAGGTTGTAGCCGGCCTTCTGGATGACTGCCACCCATTCTTCGGGGATACCCAGTTCCATGAATTTGGCAGGCGCGTCTTTCGGAGTGACCTTTTCGGGGCGCATCTGCGGGAAGAACAATACTTCCTGGATGAATGCCTGTCCGGTCATCAACATCGTCAGACGGTCGATGCCGATACCGATGCCCGATGTGGGAGGCATACCGTATTGCAGCGCTTTCAGGAAGTCCTGGTCGATAAACATAGCTTCGTCGTCACCCTTTTCACTCAGTTTCAACTGCTCTTTGAAGCGTTCTTCCTGGTCGATGGGGTCGTTCAGCTCACTGTATGCGTTGGCCAGCTCTTTACCGTTCACCATCAGCTCGAAGCGTTCGGTCAGTCCGGGCTTGCTGCGGTGCATCTTGGTCAGCGGGCTCATTTCTACCGGATAGTCGGTGATGAAGGTAGGCTGTATGAATGTGCCTTCACAGAATTCGCCGAAGATTTCGTCTATCAGCTTGCCTTTGCCCATAGTGTCGTCAATCTCCATCTTCAGTTCGCGGCACACCTGGCGGATTTCTTCCTCGCTCTTGCCGTTGAGGTCGTAGCCGGTCTTTTCCTTAATGGCATCCAGGATGGGCAGGCGGCGGTAAGGAGCCTTGAAGCTGATGGTCTTTCCGTCGATGGTAGTCTCTGTGCTGCCGTTTACAGCGATACAGATACGTTCGAGGAGTTTCTCGGTGAATCCCATCATCCAGTTGTAGTCCTTATACTGTACGTACAGCTCCATGCAGGTAAATTCCGGGTTATGGTTTTTGTCCATACCTTCGTTACGGAAGTTCTTTCCGATTTCGTATACACCCTCAAAACCGCCTACGATAAGTCTCTTCAGGTAAAGCTCGGTGGCGATACGCAGGTAGAGGTCCATATCCAATGAGTTGTGGTGGGTGATAAAGGGGCGTGCGCTTGCACCGCCGGGGATGGATTGCAGAATCGGTGTTTCCACTTCCGTATAGCCGGCTTCGTCCAGTACGGCACGCATGGTCTTGATGATTGTGGCGCGCTTCAGGAATGTTTCCTTGACGCCGTCGTTCACGATGAGATCCACGTAGCGTTGGCGGTAGCGCAGTTCCGGGTCGTCGAACGAGTCGTAGGCCACACCGTCTTTATATTTTACGATAGGAAGCGGCTTGATACTCTTGGCAAGCACGGTCAGCTTCTGGGCATGGATACTGATTTCGCCCATCTGAGTGCGGAATACAAAGCCTTCGATACCGATGAAGTCGCCTAAATCGAGCAAGCGTTTGAATACGGTATTATACATTTCCTTGTCTTCGCCCGGACAGATGTCATCGCGGGTGATATATACCTGGATACGGCCTTTGGAGTCCTGTAACTCGATGAAAGAGGCTTTCCCCATGACGCGGCGGCTCATGATGCGTCCGGCTACGGATACGTGGCGCGGTTCGGCGTCGTCTTTGAATTCTTTTTTAATATCGGTAGAGAAAGCGTTGGTTACATACTCTGCTGCGGGATAGGGTTCGATACCCATCGCGCGAAGTTCATTCATGCTGTTGCGACGAATGATTTCTTGTTCACTTAGTTCTAATACGTTCATTTCGCTATAATTCACTCAATTTGGGGACAAAAATACGAAACATTTTTCAGATAGCGAACCTTTAGGGGAATTTATTCGCCGTATGCTCCGTGTGCTCTGTGGCAGGTTGTGGGATAATTGCCGGGTAAGTTCTCGGGAGAAGGAGCCTTGGGTCGGGCTTGATACGATTTCTTCCCTGTCTCTGATACGCTTCCGGTAGGAGAGAGTGCGGTTCTTCCTTAAGACGGGGCGCGATACTTGCTCACCTGACGAATTTTGAGTACCTTTGCGCCCTCGAAAAAAACAGGTAAAAAGTATGGCAGGACAAAAAACACCCACAGCGTTGGGCACGGAGAATATAGGTAAATTACTGATGCAGTACGCCGTTCCGGCAATCATCGCCATGACGGCATCTTCCTTATATAATATGGTGGACAGTATCTTCATTGGTCACGGTGTGGGCACAATGGCTATTTCGGGACTGGCGTTGACTTTCCCCTTGATGAACCTTGCAGCGGCTTTCGGTTCGCTGGTAGGTGTGGGAGCGGCTACGTTGATTTCCGTCAAACTCGGGCAGAAGGACTATGACACGGCGCAGCGGGTACTGGGCAATGTATTTGTGCTGAATATTCTACTGGGTGTGGCTTTTACGGTGGTTGTAATGGCATTCCTCGACCCTATTCTTTACTTCTTCGGCGGCAGTGACGAGACTGTGGGGTATGCGCGCGATTATATGCAGATTATCCTTCTCGGCAATGCCGTTACGCATCTTTATCTGGGACTGAATGCGGTACTGCGTTCTTCGGGGCATCCGCAGAAGGCGATGTATGCCACCATTGCCACGGTGATTATCAACACGATACTCGACCCGGTGTTCATCTACGGTTTCGGCTGGGGCATTCGCGGGGCGGCCATTGCCACGATTGTGGCGCAGGTCATATCATTGATATGGCAGCTCAGGATATTCAGCAATAAAGACGAACTGCTGCATTTTCACCGCGGTATTTTCCGTTTGAAGCGTAAGATAGTCTTCGATTCACTGGCTATCGGCATGTCGCCGTTCCTGATGAATATGGCGGCATGCTTCATCGTAATCCTTATCAATCAGGGATTGAAAAAGTATGGCGGCGATTTGGCTATCGGCGCTTTCGGCATTGTCAACCGGCTGGTATTTATCATCGTAATGATTGTAATGGGACTGAACCAGGGAATGCAGCCCATTGCGGGCTATAATTTCGGAGCCGGACAGCATGCCCGTGTCATCAAGACTCTGAAACTGACGATAATCTATGCAACCTGCGTCACTACTTTCGGCTTTATTGTAGGTATGCTCTTCTCCGACTGGGTAGTGAGTATCTTTACTTCGGATGCCGAATTGATTGCCCTTTCGGCAAAGGGCCTGCGCATTGTGGTGATGTTTTTCCCCATTATAGGCTTTCAAATGGTTACCGCCAACTTCTTCCAGAGTATAGGAATGGCGAGTAAGGCAATATTTCTTTCCCTTACCCGCCAAATGATGGTGTTGCTGCCTTGCCTGATAATTCTGCCCCGTTTTTTCGGCGTGGCAGGCGTTTGGTACAGTATGCCGATTTCCGACTTGCTGGCCAGTCTGATAGCGGGCACGATGCTGGTGTGGCAGCTCCGCAAATTCAAGGCGCAGGCATAAGGCGGGATTGTGTTAAAACAAAGATACTTACTACCGGTCTCTTTTCAGCTACATCCAATTTTCATCAGTTTGGCAGCGGAACCATGGGTCTGCGTCCGTGATTCAGTTTCAAGCCTGCTTTATAGGACTCCGGACCGTGCAGGTTCTTTATATCCATCTCACCGAGATTGACCAGAATGCCGCGTGCCATGAGGCCGGCATCTTCGTTTGCTTTGCGCGGAAGTGTTTCGGCTTTGTCTTTCAGGTCTGCCAGATGCACGCGGATGGCGGGCTGCATGGCTTTATCTAGAGAGAGGCATTCCAGCAGGGAATAACCGATTTTTCTATCGGCTTCTTTTGCCGGATTATTCAGGCGTTCGATGCCTTTGGCGGTTTCTCCCAGATAAGCGGCGGCATAGGCGGCTTCGCAGGCTATGTAGGGGTCGGCATCCTTGAGCAAGGCAAGCAGAGGTGCGGGACAGGTTTTCAATTCTCCTTTGGCTCCGAGTTGTGCCAAACCGACGGATGCCCAATAGCGCATTTCGGGATATTGGCTGGACAGTGCTTTCTCAAATACGGGAGCATCGTCTGCATGGGCTGTACCTGCCAGTTCTACGAGGTTGTACAGCTCGTTCAAGGGGTATTTCTCTTTACGTACTTTATCATACAATACCACATTCTCGCGAGAGGTGGGTATGAAGAAACCCAGGTCTTTGGTGGCGCGGATATGGTCGGAAAGGGCTGTACGCATCTTTACCAGTACTTCTGCGTATTCGGGAGAGTCGGACAGGTTGTGCAGTTCACCGGGATCTTTTTCGAGGTCGAACAGCATTTCGGCAGGATGGGCATTGAACGTCTGCGCCCAGTCGGGGTTGGTGTTGTGTCCGCCTAAAACCAGCTTGTCCCATGCTTTGTTGGACGGCATGCCCCATTGGTAGTAATTGCGCAGGGCAAACTGACGGTAGGGTATGTAGCTGCGGATGTATTTGAAACGTCCGTCGGTTGCGGCACGTACCGGCATGAAGTGGTGCAGTTGGTTGGCCGCCAGTGCGAACTGGATTTCACGCTTTTCATCGGACGCGTACTTCCCGAACAATGCCTTTCCCTGCATGTGTTTGGGCGGTTTTACGCCTGCAAGACTAAGTACGGTAGGTCCCAAGTCTGTGAAGTTGACCAAAGAATAATCTTTGCCGGATGCTTTTTCTCCCGCCAGGTGTTGCCACTTGGGCGGGAAGTAGGCTATTAGGGGCACTTCCAGACCGCTTTCATACAAATAGCCTTTGCCGCGTGGAACGCAACCGCCGTGGTCGCTGAAGAAGAAGATAATCGTGTTGTCGTCCAATCCTTTTTCTTTCAGATCATCCGCGACAATCTTCGTGATTTTCTGCGTTTCTTCCTTGATCGCGTCGTACTGTGCCTCGCTCATCACGCCGAGCACAACCAGACCGTCTTTGGTTACCAGCGGGTCACCCAGCGCGTCATTTTTGAACGTCATTTTCACATAAGCGGGCAGATCCGCGCCCTCCTCCACATACTCGTTGTAGCGGCAGGGGTACTCCATCGTATCGACCTGGCGGCGGAAAACGGTAAACAAAAGGGTCGCGGCCAGCGCCAGGACCACCAGCACCGCAAGCAGGGTACGCAGCAGGCCGGGGCGGCGGGACTTTGCTTTTTTAGCCATGTTCCTCCTTTCACAGCTGCTGTAAAACGGCGTGCATTTTTTCTGCCAGCTGTTCGGCGGTGCCATCGTTGACGACCTCATGGGTAGCAGCGGCGCGCAGCGTTTCGATGGGCGTCTGCGCGTCCAAGCGGCGGCGGGCCATTTCGGGCGCGATGCCGTCACGGGCACAAATGCGGGCCACGCTGGTATCGTAGGGGGCGCTGATAAGTACCAGTGCGTCACAGCGGGCCTCGAACGGTGTGCCGACGATGACTGCACCGTCCACAAAGGCCAGTTCTGCCCCGCTCTGCTCGGCTTCTTGCAGGCGCGTTTCAATGCGGTGCAAAATTTCCGGCTGGGTGATGGCTGTTAAGGCCCGGGTGCCCGCCGGGGTGGCAAAGGCGCGGTCTGCCAGCAGACGGCGGCGGACATTGCCATTTTCGTCAGCGATGTCGGCACCGAATTTTTCTTGCAATTGGGCAATGCAGGGCGAGCCGGGCAGCAGCATCTCGCGGGCGATAAGGTCCGCATCAATACAAGGATACCCCTGCCCTGCTAAAAATTTTGTCGCACTGGATTTACCGCAGCCGGAGCGGCCGGTGATGCCTACGACTTTCATAGTTCGACCACCCGGAACGCCGCGGCGCGGATGAGGCGGTTGTAGACCGCCATGGAGACACCGTCCTGCTCAGGGCAACGGGCGTAGACGATCTCGGCACCATGCTTGTCCAAGTCGCGCAGGGCGGTGAACAGGTGGTGTGCCTGGGTGACGCCATCGTGATTTTTGCCGTACTCGATAAAGGGCACGGGCAGCTGGGCGCCCTCGCCATCAAAGCAGAGCGCCCACACGCCGGGGGCCGCGTGCTGCTCGACATAGGCCTTATACTTGGCGAAATCGCCGCGCAAAATCGTGACCTGCGCCTTGGGGGCGTAGTGCTTGTACTTCATGCCGGGAGAGCGGGCCACTTCCCCATCCTTGAGCTTTTCCAGAATCGCGGGGCTGACGAGGACTTCTTCGCCCAGAACCTCTTCCATCTGCTCTTTCGTTACGTAGCCGGGGCGCAGCAGCATCGGGTGTTCGCCGGTAACAGCCACGACCGTGGACTCGACACCGACAGCGCTCTCGCCGCCGTCCAGAATCAGCGGCAGGCGGCCGTCCATATCCACCAGGGTATCCTGGGCGTTGGTGGGGCTGGGCTTGCCGGAGAGGTTGGCAGACGGCGCAGCAAACGCCACACCGCTGGCCTTGATGACAGCCTGTACCACCGGGTGGGACGGCATGCGCACGCCCACGGTATCCAGCCCTGCACAGGTCACGTCGCTGACCTCCCCGCCCCGGGGCATGACCATCGTCAGCGGGCCGGGCCAAAAGGCTTTGGCCAGCTTGTAGGCACGGTCGGGCACCTCGGACACGATGCCCTTGAGCATCTCCATGCCGCAGATGTGCACGATCAAGGGGTTATCCTGGGGGCGGCCCTTGGCCTCAAAAATCTTTTTGACTGCTTCGCCATTGCGGGCGTCGGCTGCGATGCCGTAGACCGTCTCGGTCGGCAGGGCAACCAGCTCGCCTTTTTGCAGCAGTTCTGCCGCCAGTGCAATGCTTTTGTCATTCACCGGCAAAACCTGTGTATTCATTATGCGTCACCTTTGTTTGCTTTGAGTTTTTCTTCACGGTCGGCCAAAATCAGCGGGTCCAGCACCCGGTCCAGGTCACCGTCCAGCACGCTTTGCAGGTTGCGCAGCGTTAAGCCGATGCGGTGGTCGGTCACGCGGTCCTGCGGGAAGTTGTAGGTGCGGATCTTTTCGCTGCGATCACCGCTTCCCACCTGGCTTTGCCGCTGGGCGTTATAGGCTTCATCGTAGGCGGCCTGCTTTTGCTGCAGCAGGCGGCTGCGCAGGACTTTTAAAGCGCGGTCTTTGTTTTCCCGCTGGCTGCGCTGATCCTGACATTCTACCACCATACCGGTAGGCAGGTGGGTCACGCGGATGGCCGAGGACGTTTTGTTGATGTGCTGACCACCTGCGCCCGAAGAACGGAAGGTATCGATGCGCAGATCCTTGGGGTCCAATTCAAACTCCACTTCCTCGGCTTCGGGCATGACGGCCACCGTGACGGTAGAGGTGTGGATGCGGCCCTGGGTCTCGGTCTCCGGCACGCGCTGGACGCGGTGGACGCCGCTTTCAAACTTCAGGCGGCTGTAGACATCGGGGCCTTCTACAGAAAAGACGATTTCCTTTACGCCTCCCAGCTCGGTGGGGTTCTCGCTGATGGTCTCGCACTTCCAGCCGCGTTTGGCAGCGTACATGTTGTACATCCGCCACAGGCTGTGGGCAAAGAGCGCGGCTTCTTCGCCGCCCGCACCGGCACGAATTTCCAGAATGACGCTTTTTTCGTCATCGGCATCTTTGGGGATGAGCAGCAGGCGGAGATTCTCTTCGCTCTGTGCCAGATTCCGGGCGATTTCGCAAAGTTCCTGCTGTACCATAGCGGTAAACGCCGGGTCGGAGTCCTGCTGCAGGACCTCTTTGGCCTCCTGCTCATCTTTTTGCAGGGCCGTATAGCGGCGGTATTCTTCCATCAGGGGGGTCAGTTCCTTGTAGTCACGCATCATCTGGGCGTAGGCGTCTGCATCGGCAGCAGCCTCCGGCGTGGACATTTTATAGGCCAGTTCTTCGTACCGGCGCTCGACCTCGTGCAGTTCAGAAAAAGGCTGCACGTTTCCTCCTTTGGGGTATCGGGTTGTGGCGGGCAAAAATCACCGCTACTGTTCCCCGCCCCGCAGGACTTTTTTGATGTTGCGCTCGATCTTGGCACGCGGCAGCATGATCTCGTGCCCGCAGCCCTGGCAGCGGATCTTGAAATCCATGCCGACACGCAGCACATCAAAACGGTTGGCACCACAGGGGTGCGGTTTCTTGGTCTGGATCACATCGCCGACCTGTACATCCATGGCAGCACACCGCCCTTTCTTTGCTAAAATTCAGTACCCTTTATTATAG
>ENA-UEQJ01002807-UEQJ01002807.1-human-gut-metagenome-genome-assembly--contig:-NODE-2807-length-11901-cov-5.106901_pt1 | contig 11901 bp, 8 predicted proteins | sample MGYA00242937_ERZ507938 | MGnify/ENA primary metagenome ERZ507938 (study PRJEB26167, sample SAMN06115437) | human gut metagenome | host: Homo sapiens | place: China:Gansu | collected 2015-07-03 | study...
ATTCACCGCTGGACAGTATTCGCTCTGCATCACCGGTCCGTATACCTGCCGCATGCAATTGCATCAGCAAAGGAGAATGCTGATTTACACTTCTGAGGATAATCCGGATAAGTAACGCTGCAATAATCAGAACAATAAGAATAAAAATAATCAGCTTCATTGTTTATCTGCTCCTGGTAATTAATTATTGCTGAATTATTACCTTACATATTTCCATATTTCTTTTGGTATCCTGTCATATAACTTTCCGGTGATTAATTCTGCTAACCGTTGATCTGCTGCTGAATTAAATGATTCACGTTCACTGTTCGATAAACTGTCTCTGTTTTTATGAATAATTTTTTCCAGCGTATTGACTGATGAACATCGCCGTAACTGATACAGCCATTCCTGTTTTGTTTTTGCCATTTTTATTCCCGCTGAGAACAAATGAATGATAGGATTGCCATCGCTTTATTTACGGTGCCTCCATATCCAGGGGGGAACCGGATCAGCATCTGACCAGAGCCCACGTTTTTGTTGTCTGGCTTCGTTCTGAAGGACAGGCAGCACGGGATCTGTGTTGTACTGCTCATATACCCAGGCAGCCCCGGCCCGGACCATAAACTGATTAATATTCATTCCGTCTGGTGCATAAACCTGCCCGAGAATACGACCATAACGATCTCGCTGAAAATATGTGACGGTAACCGTTTTTCCTGCGACCAGTGATTTCATCATGTCTGTTGACCACCGGCCATAATCCTGTTTCTTTTCCGGTGCATCAATATTTACCAGCCTGATCCGCACCGCCTTCCGTGAGTCCATGACCTCGATGGTATCACCGTCCAGTACACGAACAACCCGTCCATGAATATCTGCAGACAATACCGGCCATGAAAAGATAAATAATACCAGTGGAATATATTTCATCATGTTATTCTCCATATCAGATAAATGGCACCTGTATTTCAGACATCCTGAACATTGCAGCACACAATGAATAACACCTTATTTTGTGAAATAAATCACAAAATATAAAATCACGACTTAATACGGAAAAAACTCTGTGCTACTCAGAACTGTCCGGTCATACTGCCCGACCGGATATTAAAAAAAGCAAATCTCATAAACTCCTTTCAGCCTTCTGACTTCTGGTGTAATGAAGGCTGCTTTTTTCGTTACACCCTTCCCCGGCAGCGCCGGTGGCAGTGTTCAGCCCTTTTCCGGGCAAACTGCTGCCAGTCTGTCCGGGGAGCTATGCAGGCAGCCCGTCGCCATGCTTCTGCCGCTTCCATCCAGCGTCCACTGACCTCCAGAATAACGGCCCGCCCGCCGGCACGCTGGTAACGCCAGACCTGACCGTTCCGTGAACTGTTTCTGAATCCATTCATTTTTCTGCTCCTCCCTTTTAGTCGTCAGTATTATTGTGGTAAATAATTCAGTGGACTGGCTTCCTTTCGGGTACGGAAGTTATTTCCTTTTAAGCCTTATTGTTTCAGCCTCCTCACTCTTTCGGGGAGGCCTTTTTATTTCTCATCAAGCACGGCCTGAAGTTCTGCCTTTATCCGGTTCTGGCGGCGGATTTTATCCAGACGCGCTGCCGCATACGCTTCCTCCTCCTGAGAAATATGCTCCGTCACATACCCTTCCGTGTCATACCGGCAGGCACCGGCTTTCATGGCACACAGATAGCTTTCTGAACGGGTGATGGCCTTCAGCGCCCTGCGCAGCTTTTTATGCGAGAGCGGGATATTCCGCTGCGCCACGTCTTCCAGTAACACGTCCCGGATACCGCAGGCCAGAAGCCGGGGCGTGTCACCGTCAAATAATCCCGGCCACCAGGGCTTCAGGGTATTCACGGCCTCATCCAGTGAGGGCAGGTTCAGATAAATGGACAGCGCCTGTCTGGCCTGCGCTTTTTTTGCCGCCAGCTCTGCTTCCCGGGCTGCTTTCTCCGCCAGCTTCTGCTTTTTCACCTTCCACTTTGGTGGCGTGGTGACATTGATGATGGTTTTCCGGCTGCGGACAGGCATCTCCCCTTCCGTTTTCCGCTTCAGTGTCAGTACCGGTCGCTTCTGCTCTGTCATGCTGTGTTCTGCCTCTGACGAATCATCCTCTTGCGGCCAAAGATACCACACCCGTCACAGCGCCAGAACGCCCAGCACAGCCAGATGACAGGCATAGAACGTCGGGAAAAAATCCCCGGGCCAGAAACGGGGTAATGATTTTCCTGCACACGACACCAGACCAACGGTCAGCACCGTCATAACAAGGCCGGCCACCGCCGCTGCATCACTGGTGGCAAGGTTAAGCGCCGGAATAACAGCCAGCAGGCATGCAACCAGCGCCAGACGTTCCGTTCTGTCTTCCGCCCGGTACAGCCGGTGGCTGACTGCCAGCATCAGCAGCCCGGCAATGCCGTAACTGGTGCCGGACAAAGGCCCCCACAGTGCCATCAGGAGAATGGCCGCTGCTGTACGCCACCCACTGCGCGTTTCACACCACGTCAGCACCTGTGCCGCCACTGCAAAGGCAAACAGGATATTCCCCTCATACCACGGAAAGCCTGCCAGATAATACGCGAACTGGGCAATAATTCCCCATCCCCACAGCCGGTTAATGGCCACCTGCCGGATATGCGCATGACGGGACAGATTCAGCCCCCACACCAGGGCAAACAGCGGAAAAGCACCGCGTCCGGCCAGAAACATCCATTCCTGCTTCAGCTGGAATATCAGATTGATGTGGTCCAGTACCATCAGCACCAGTGCCACCGTTTTGATGATATCCCGCTGTCCGGGTGACCAGACCAGCAACGACTGCAACCAGGTATCGGTCCGGGCAGCCAGTGAATCGTTACGTGTGTTCGTGTTATCCGTTGTCATCAGCGTTTGTCTTCCTGTATCAGTCTCCGCCCAGGGTTTTCTCTTTCTGCAGGTCACGAACCATATCCCGTTCCATCTGCTGCAGACGCTCCTGCAGCAGATTTTCCCGGGCAATTTCCCTGACAGCTTCCCGCTCCCGTTGTGATTCACGCAGCACACTCTCCGGCAGCGCGGCTTCCCGTTCAGATATGGCAGACCGGTCACGCTCCTGCCCGGCAATCTCCCTGACAGCCTGCTCTGTTTTGCTGTCCGGCAGGTCAGGTTTGTTCTCTGCCATTTTACGGACAATTTCATCTGCGCGGCGTACCGTTTCACGGCGGATGGCCTCTTCAGCCTGCCGCTGTGCCAGTACCTCTGCCGTGACCGGCTCGCCATTTCCGGCTCCCGGCTGGACGCTGTTGTCCGGGATATCCCCCCACACGCGGCCACCGGTGATGGCACCGGGATTCCACGGACGACCTTCACCGGCGATTCTCACCACCACACCGCTGTCGGGGTTATCACGGGCAATCCGGACACCATCCTGCATATTATCAGCCAGCAGGCTCTCGCCGTTACGGCTGCCCTGCAGGGCCACGAACTGCGCATCCCCGCTGCCTTTCACACGGCCTTCACCACTGAATCCCCGCAGCCCGTTTCCGTCATCCGTGGTCAGCGGGTTCAGCCAGATACCGGCAGACTTGCCGTTACGGTCAAACGCCGGCAGTGCCACATACGGCTGTGGATATTTACGTCCCGGAGCAATAAACCGTGCAGGACTGTCTCCCCCGGCAAGCCCCGCCTGACGAAGAACGGCACGCCCTGCCGCCACGTCCCGCAGCTCCCGCGCCGTACTGAACAGCCGCTCTGCATTCATGACCTCCCGGTCCGGTTTCGGTTCAAACACATCGTGGGCTGTTCCTTTCTGTACGGCATTGTTAATGGCATCCGTCCAGCCCTGACGGTTATCGGTGTACACCTGCACATGCTGCTTCATACGCGACAGGGCCACGTAGGCTGACTCAAAGCCAGCCATCAGTTTCCGGCTGCCTTCCGTACCTTCAAGCGCGATGGCAAAGGTTTCACTTGCCCCCTGCGCACCGTGAGCGGTGATGGCATAGGCCAGGTCAATATGTTGCTCTGCCCGCTCCTGGGCGGGGCGAATCACCCGGGTCTGCTGTCCGCCCGACAGCGTGACACTGTCACCGGAAACCGCTGTCACCGTCCAGACGCTGTTGGCCACATAACCACGCTCCCGGTCACTCTTCGTGAAGCGCATCCGGTCACCGGCCCCTACCCGGATGGTGTCCGGGGTGTACAGTGTGACGCCTTCAGCCACCGCCTCCCGGGGCGAAATCAGCCGCGTGTTACCTTCCGCATCCTGCAGGGTTATCAGCCCGTCATCCTTACTGATACCGGCAATCCGGTGATACACATTATCCACCAGGACAAGTGCGTCCCGATGTGTCTCCCAGGTGGAGAGACGACGCAGCTCTCCGTCGCGTATATTCGCTGTGTTCAGGACAGGCACCATGACCTGCTCTTTCCCCAGCTCACCGGCCTTTTCCCGTGCATCATGAATCATGCTGTTCAGTACGCGCCGGTCCTCATTCAGGTGCGTGACAATCAGCGTCTGCTCCCGTGCTTCCGGTGTTCTGCCGGTATAGTCGCGGACAATGGCTTCATACAGTGTCATGGGGACATCCGGGAAAGCCTCGCCTTTCAGCATCGCCTTCTGCTGCGCTTCTGCCAGTTTCGCTTCCTGGCTGTGACTGAACTCCGTCACAGAGTGCTCCGGTGCCCATGCGCCCTCCTGACGAGGCACCTGAGACGGTTTCACACTCTCAAGCCCGGACAATGCCCTTTCCACATCCCGGTTAATCAGGCTGTATACCGCCTCCCGCAGTTCCGGCGTCTGACGCACAATCTCTTTCATGATAGCCACATCGGCAGCACTGCGCGTCTGCTGGAGACGGAAAGGCTGACCGGGCGCGATGGCCTGCAGCTGGTCCGTGTCACCGCTGGCCACGGCACGACCACCACCGGCCGCAATCAGGGCGTATGCCCGTGCCATGTCGGTATTGCCCACCATTGAGCTCTCATCGAGCAGGAACAGCGTGTTGCTGAAATCCGGTGTTTCTCCGCTGCGCTGCTGCAGCTGCGTGTCATGCAGAAATGACGCCAGTGTCTGTGCATCCACGCCGGCGCTGCGCATCTCCCCGACCGCGCGGTGCGTGGGACCCAGCCCCACGACACGGGGACGCCCACTCTCCGGCAGCATGTTCACGGCTGACATCACCGCCCGGAACTGTGTGGTCTTCCCCACACCGGCATAGCCCTGCACCACCGTGAAACGGTCGGACGTTTCCAGTATCATGCGGGTGGCGGCGCGCTGTCCTGATGTCAGTTTCTCCATGAGTTCGCCAGGTACTCTCTCCATCAGCGGCGTGACCGCCTCCTTACCTTCGAGAATATGGCGAAGAATGCTTTTTTCAGCCTCATACGACGCACGGGAAACCAGCAGGCCTGTGCCATAGCCTTTTGCCACATCCACATACAGTAAATCACCGCGTTTTATCTGCGCATTGATTTCCCCTCCCAGGTCAGTAAAACTGGTTCCTTCTGCAGCAAACGACTTCGCCTCTGTCAGCAGGTCCACCATGCTGAAGGCCAGGTTTTTACTTTCCAGCACAGGAAGGGCCAGATGAATGGCCTGCTGTGCCGGCGTGTGAAGCCCTGCTTTCTGCAGACTGATAGCGGTTTCCAGCAATATCTCACCGGCACGCGCCTTTATCTGCTCAGAAACCACCGTAAAGGAGGGATGGCGGGCAAGTTTTTCCGCAGTACGGGTTTCATCCAGTGAGGAATACAGCCGGACATCACGACCGCTGCGGGCCAGACCGTTCAGGGTGGCGTTGTCCATTGCCATCTGTGTGACGGAGGCAAAAACCTTCGCACTGTCGCTGACGGAATTCCCGGGCGTTTCCACCCAGCCGTTCTCCAGCTTCAGTGCCGTGAACGGTGAATCAGCCACAGGCAGGGTGGCCGGTTCAGCCCGCCCCGGCACAACAACCGTCATCGCATCTTCACTGACGGATGCCACCTGCAGGCGGTCACCGCCGGAGACGCGGAGTCCGGGAATTTTCCCTGTCACCCTCAGACGCTCGCCGTCTGCCACCGGCATTTTTTCCGGCCGGAACAGCGACCAGCTGCTGTCCAGAGAAGAAATACGCACCACCTGCGTTTCACCCTGCGCATCCCGCAGGGTCAGGCTGTGACTCTGCGCCGTCACCCGGTCTATCACATAGCGATCATGACTGCGTGTCTCCGGGTTCCACTGCTCCATCACCATTCCCGGGCGGTACATATCCCGCAGATAACGGCTCCGGCTGTCCAGCCAGACCGGTGACAGTGCCGTCATGGTCACCTCCTGATGTCCGAGCACGCCCTGTGTTTTCAGCTCACTGCGAATGGCCTGTGTCAGTATGGCCTGTTCCCGTACCCCGCTGACCTGTGCCACGCTCTCTTCTCCGGCTTTCACGCTGGCCGCAAAATCTCCTGCCAGCCGGGCATAGCGGACATTACGGTCCGGTTCACTGATGATGGTGGCCGGTCGCTGTTCTCCCCCCTGCCAGCGATATGTGTTCACCCCGGCATCCTTCATGGCCATCAGCGCACTGCCTGTACCGGTTCGCTGCCCACTGTCGGTTATCAGGACCTGTACGTTATGACGTGCGGCACCGTCCAGCAGGGTTAATGTCTCTTTCAGGGAGAGTTTTTCGCCCTGGTCAACGATAACGGTACTGCCCGGCGTGAAAGCCATGCCTTCCAGCAGCTGACGACGTCCGGTTATCAGCTCACCGGACAGCCGTTCATCCTGCTTCAGGTTCATCTGCGAGCGACGGTCAGCAGCGATAATCTGCACTTCCCGCCCCTGCTCCCGGGCCATCATGACCAGTTCAGCCACCCGCTCACGCTGCCCGGCTGCACCGCCCTGCCCGGACACAATGGCCAGCGACGGACGGTCCTGTGCCAGAACACTGACCGCATCGCTGTAACCAGCCGTCCGGGGGACACTTTTCTCCGGATGTACGGTCACCCGGTTCTGTTTCATGATGTCACGACTGAGTGCCCGGACGGACAGCTCATCGAGCACATGAATTCCTGATGTGAACAGCCCCTTCTCACGATCGAGGGGGATAAGCTGCTCACGACTGATGGCCTCATCGATACCGGCGCGTGCCCGTTCAATCACACCATTTTCCGGCGGCAGTATACCGACCGTTCTGGCCAGCACGTCCGTGTACGTAAACTGCACTTTTCGTTCACTTAATCCGGCAATCGCCTGTGTCACCGCCTGCTGCACATCCGGCCCCTCCTGTGAAACAGCCCCGGGCGCCTGCGTGCGGGTCTCCGCACGCTGATCCGCCGCGTCACGATATGCCCGGATGTCGAACCCGGTTTCCTTCAGCGTCTGCATCCATTCAGCCATTCTGACTTCAGGATCGACGTGCTGTTTGGATTTTCGCGTATCCAGTGCCGCCACATCCCGGGATTTCAGCGAGGCATCTTCCCCGACGGCCTCCCGGATAGCCTGTGAGCGTCCGGAAAAGGCCTCCACCGGTACGCCCGGCATCTCCCACATACCGTGCTTACCCACCACTTCGGTTTCATAGCCCAGCGCCTCAACCTGCTCTTTCAGTTTTTCCCGGTAGAGCCTGCCAAAGGCAATCTGATTAGCGTACACATTCTCAATGAACCCCGTTTTCCCCACTTTGTCACTGCTCAGTGTCTTCCATTCGCCGTTATGCTGCGTGACATTAGCCACCACCGTATGCGTGTGTAGCTGTGGTTCCTGATCGCGACTGGTGTCGTGGTTAAACAGTGCCATCACCAGATTACCGGTCAGCACCGTTTCTGACTGTCCGTCCGTCATAACCCGTGTGGAGGCCAGCGCCTCCACCTGACGAACAGCAAAGTCCACGGCCTGGTTATGTGCATCAATCAGGCGCTTATCGCCACCTAACATGGCCATCATGGAGACACTTTTGGGGGCGGAGAAGGTCAGGTCGTAGCCGGGACGATGCTTATTACTGCCATCCTGCATGCGGCTTAGATCCGCTCCGTCCGGCAGCCTTCCCTCCAGAAGACGGGTAAAAACATCCTTATCGACACTGCCCTGCAGTCCCAGCTGTTCAGCCCCCCTGCCGGCCCAGCGTTCTCCCATGCTGCCCAGCACATAGTAATTATCCTTGTCGGTATAATAGTTACCGGCACTTCCGGCCGATCTGACCTGCGCGATACTCATCATCAGAAATCATCTCCCGGCTCAACATCCTCCCCACGCTCCCGGTGCACATTAATGTTCACCTCTTCACGACGCTGCATCTGCTGCTGGATGTCCGGATGATTTTCCTGTTGCCATGCCTCATAAGCGGCCATATCCACCACTTCACCGGATTCACTGATCCCGGGTGGCAGTTGCTGTTCCATCTCTTCTTCCGGTTTCATTTTCAGCTCCTGCTCGATCCCCCCTGCCGGAACATTCACACCTGAATCTGACTTCTTATCGTTGATGGCAGAAGACACCGGCTGTTGCGGCTGTTGCGGCTGTTGCGGCTGTTGCGGCTGTTGCGGCTGTTGCGGCTGTTGCGGCTGTTGCGGCTGTTCAGCCTGAGTCACGTCTTCTCCGGAAACAACTTCCGGCACATCCGGTTCGAAGAGGCTGGCCATCTGACGACCTTCTGCTTCCCTTGCGGCAAGTACGGCACTCAGACGGTTCTCCATTTCCGGGTTGATGTCACGCGGAATAAACTCCGGAGCGACCTTCGGTCGTGTCTGATATTTCAGAGAGAGTTTTACTGCCGGATACGGTCCGGGCAGGGTGACATAACAGGTCAGATCCGGCAGAGACTGAATGTCGGAATAACTGACCAGCGTCTGGCGCTCCATATCCTTACCGGTCGATACCCCGTCACGTACCGGATCAGCACCGTAGGAATACTGCTCGCTGGCTTTCAGGTGCTCTTTCTCACCAATCTCACCGGCAGCGAACTCTGCAATCTTATGGCTGGGAGAACGGAAAAAGGCACGGGTGTTCATGACGTCAAACAGCGTGGCAGCCGCTTTCTCACCGTAGATATCTTCCAGCTGGGCATAGGACTGGATACCAAACACATAACAGCCACCGAACTTACGGGCTTCCGGCAGGATCTCCACCAGGTCCGGCAGTTTGTGTAACGTGGGTAGCTCATCACAGAAAAACCACACACGACGGTTACGGTTTTCTCCCATTGCCAGCAGACCACGAATGGCAATGGACAGCCACATGGAGATCACCGGCTTCAGGGAGGCATGGGTGTCGGCATTCGACGAGATAAACAGCCAGCCGTTTTTCTGATCTTCCCGGACACCACGCATCCAGTCACGGATGGTAAAAGACTCACCGTTATGCTCAATCCCCTGCAGGTAACGGATGGCTTTCACGTAGTTGGTCAGCACAGCACGGATGGAAATCGCCGTTTTCTCAATTTTCTCTTCCACCAGGTTGGCCGCCGGTGAATTACGCAGGAAGGTACGCAGTTTTTCGATTTTGATGGAAAGCAGTGTGTCCACCAGTTTGCTGTAGCTGCGGTTGGGGTCATTACGCATCAGGTACGCCGCTTCCGCAAAAATGGTACGTCCTGAACCCTGCCAGAACGGGTCCTCTTTTGTGCCCATCGGGATCAGCGTGTTCGCGGTATTATCAAAATCCGGCTGTGTCAGGCACTCCTTCCACAAATCCCAGGCGGCACAGCGGGCATCCAGCGGATTCAGGATTTTATCGATGGAGGGATCATAGTAACTTTTAACAAATTCCCCTGAACGGTCATAAATCACCACCATATCTCCACGCTGACGGGCGTAGTTGGCCAGACGACGGATAACTTCCGACTTACCGGCCCCGACCGTGCCGTGCAGACAGAAGTTCTGGATTTCGGAATCCCGGATAATCGGCAGGTCGCCAATCCGTATATCGGAGTCCTTGCCGTCTTTTTTCAGCATCCGGGCAACGTCTTTCGGATTGTCTGTCAGCTGACGACCACCTGTGACTTCATTTTCGCTCTGTTGTTTACCCTGACGCCCCAGAATCCAGGAGACAACAAAGAAGGTAATCAGGCAAATAACCAGTGCCACAACTGTGGCCAGAACGAATGCGGACCATAGCTGCTCTCCGCACCAGATCATATATTTATCATGCAGTACCTGAGCAGCGTTCATCCGGAAGGTTTTGCCGTAATACTGGATCTCATAGACCGGCTGGGATTTTATTAAATCCCGCATGCCTTCCAGTGACGTACACCACCAGTAAATACAGCCGTTGATAAACGTCTGCCAGCTTATTTTTACCCATAAAACCAGACCAACGAGTATCCAGAAAAAAATAAACAGGCAGTAAAGCATGATATTGGCGATCTGGCTGAACATGCGGATACGCATGGACGCAATCTGACCGCCCTGGGTCATATCCTTTGCGTTAAAACTCATGATGATATTCCGAAGAAAGAAAGTCAGTCGGACTGATTATTAATGATGAAAAGATTAATAACCGTTAAATTCCGGCTTCGCCGGCAACACTTCACGGTCGCACAAAGAATTTGCACAACCGCTCAGTGTTTTCATATTTATTTCGGAAACGCCGGGGAGAAATAAAATTTATTTTATTTCTTTCCGGGGTTGGACAACGAGCAAAGCAAGGCGTCAGTCAGGAGGCCGGTCAGACCAGCCTCCGGAAGATAATCAGAGAATATTTGCAATTGATTTGGCCAGCTGGTCTTCGAGAACAGGCTTCGCCTCTTCAAATTTCAGGTTAACCTTGTTTGCATTTGAGACCACACGGGTCTGGTATTTATGCTGGTTACCTGTTTCAGTACTGGTCTGAATTTTCGCACCTGATGTGCCCTGACGCAGGGCGGCAACATTATCCGTTGTCACCGTTGCCTTAGTACGCTCTGCAATCTGCACATCCGTGATCATGGTATAGTTCACATCTTCCACCATCGCATCTGCAGCCATACCCACCAGACCGGCAGCAAGGCCCACACCGAGTGTGGCACCGGCAGAACTGGAATTATATCCGGTGATACCGGCACCTAACGCTGCACCAACTGCTGCGCCTTCATAACCACGGTTCAGCCATCCCTGAGATTCCCGCAGATCCATCTTATCGGCCTTCAGCACATTCGCCTGAATCCAGTAGTAGGCTTTATCCGGAGAAGTCACCACCTGATATCCTTTTGCTTTCACAGCATCAGCAATTTTGCCCTGCAGCCCACTCATGTCTTTATCAGACGTGTTTTTGATCTGCAGAAATACCGTGCGTTCGCTGGCGGGTTCAAGCCAGATGGTCTCACTCATCTGAGTCTTCACCTCAAGGTTACGCTTCTTGATTGCTGTGCTCATCGCACCACACCCTGAAAGGGCCAGAGTGGAACTGACCAGTGCAACCATCATCAATTTTTTTGTTTTCATCAAATTACCTTTATTACAAACCACAGTTTTCTTATCGCCTGTCATCATAGTCCTGCCAACAAGTCCCAAAAGTATTTCCTGCTGAATCAAATCCTCCATGCATAGCTAATCCTGTTGCCGGATTAGTACGATAAAAATCCACATAATCAAAATTCACATCATCAAAATCCAGATGCAAATCTTCATTAGTTTGTTCATTTACCTGAGATTGCATCCATTCTCTTACACTTACACAACCACTAATTCGCCTTAATTCGTATAGTGTACCAATGATAAAAACCATCAGGCTTAATAACGGAGAGAGTAAGGAAGATACTGGCATCAGTATATACCAAACGCCTTTACTGAATTTAAACTCATCCGACACATGCCGTTTTTTTCGTATTTGAGAAAATAACCATATAAACAATCCCTGCCATAGTACAATAAAGCACAGGATAAAAACTGTTTCGGCACTCCCCCAATCAGCCAGATAACAGGCAATGAACTGTATCACCGTCACCAGAGCAATATGAGCTAAATTTTTCATTATCATCTCCCCATA
>ENA-UEQJ01002816-UEQJ01002816.1-human-gut-metagenome-genome-assembly--contig:-NODE-2816-length-11875-cov-6.131124_pt1 | contig 11875 bp, 10 predicted proteins | sample MGYA00242937_ERZ507938 | MGnify/ENA primary metagenome ERZ507938 (study PRJEB26167, sample SAMN06115437) | human gut metagenome | host: Homo sapiens | place: China:Gansu | collected 2015-07-03...
TGAAATATGGAAATTATAAAAATGACAAAAGAACATTATTCCGATGTCTATGAACTGTGGCTGTCATGCAAGGGAATGGGACTCAATAATCTTGACGACAGCGAACAGGGTATAAACCGATTTCTTGAGAGAAATCCCGATACCTGCTTTGTGGCATTTGAGGACAACAAGGTTGTAGGAGTGATCATGGCAGGCTCGGACGGGCGCAGAGGCTATATTTATCACACTGCGGTAAATCCGCAGTACCGCAAAAGAGGGATAGCGACCGCCCTTGTCGATGCGGTTATGGACGCTATGAAAAATATCGGGATAAATAAGGTTGCACTCGTGGTTTTCAGACACAACGAGAGCGGTAACGAATTTTGGGAAAAGCTCGGCTTTACCGAAAGGCACGATCTTGTTTACAGGAATAAAGCGATAAACGAAATGATAAGGAATGATACCTGATGGATATTTCAAATTTAATTGAAGAAATGACAACGCCGATACACGATTTTCTTGTAAAGAACAGTGAACGTCATACGATACGCTGTTATATGCCGGGGCATAAGGGAACGGAGGATCCGCTTGACATTACCGAAATTGACGGAGCGGACAGCCTTTATGACACCGACACAAACGGCGGAAAGGGCATAATAGCGCAAAGCGAGAAAAACGCATCAAAGCTGTTCGGCAGTAAGAGAACGCTGTACTCCTGCTCGGGAAGTACGCTTGCGATACAGACAATGCTCACCCTTGCAAAGCTGAGGGGCAACGGCAAGGATCACGTTATCGCCGGCAGATATTCGCACCGCAGCTTTATAAATTCCTGCGTCCTGCTGGGGCTTATTCCATCCTGGGTCTATCCCGAAGAATATCTCAGCGCCGCCGTTACTCCCGAAAGCATAGAGGCAAAAATCAATTCAAGAACGCTTGCGGTATTTATAAATTCTATTGATTATTACGGCGGTATGAGCAATATTTCTGCTATAGCGGATGTGTGCCATTCGCACGGTATACCTTTACTGGTTGACAACGCACACGGCGCATATCTGAAATTTGCTCCTGTCGATCTGCACCCGATGACGCTCGGTGCGGATATGTGTGCGGACAGCGCTCACAAGACGCTTCCCGTGCTTACTGGCGGAGCGTATCTGCATATAGCAAACGAAAAATACTGCGCTATGGCGAAGGAGGCGATGGCTCTCACGGCGACCTCAAGCCCGAGCTATCTTATCCTTGACAGCCTGGACAGATGCAACCGTACAATAGCCGAGAAACCGTTTCATATAGCGGAAATATGCAACAAGGTAACGGCGCTGAAGCGGCACTGTGCCGATATAGGATATGTGCTGAGCCAAAGCGATTATATGAAGGTGACATTCGACTGTGCGGCGGTGCATTCGACCGGCTTTGCTATGGCAGAGATGCTGAAGGAATTCGGCATAGAGTGTGAATATGCTGACGAATACCGCTGTGTACTGCTGTTCGGAAGCGGCTCTACGGATGTCGATTTTGAGACGATAAAGACGGTGCTGAATGCGAATACGCCAAGGTCGGTTTTCGTAAGGAGCCTGCCCTCGCCGCCTGTCCATATAAGGCCCCAGACCGCCTGCTCGCCGGCGAAGGCGTACTTCTCGGGAAAGGTAAGACTGCCTGTCATGATGACGGTCGGCAAGGTGTGCGCAGGTGCGGTTGCGCCGTGTCCGCCGGGAATCCCGCTTATAATGCCGGGCGAGGTGGTCACGATAGACGCCGCAAGGGCACTTCGTGACAAGGGAATAGCAGATATTCCGATAGTTGTCTGACGAAAAAAACGGCATAAATCACAGGTGATGAAAAACGATGAAGGTACTTTGCGAAAAACAGTCCACAAAACCGCTTGCAGTGTACGTTTACGGACAATATGCAGAAAACCGTCACGTTGATGATTTATGCTGAAGGTGAGCTTTTCGCAAAAACGGATATTTCTGCGGCAAAAAATCAGGTCCGTATCAAAAGTTTGCGGTGAAGTTTATGCGTATTGCCTTTACTTTATACAGAAAATGTGTTATAATTATTTTGAAATTCAAACTCACAAGGATAGCCCGATACAGAAAGGACGGTAATCTTTATGAAATTAATATATGCAATCGTAAATAATGATGACGCTCATTCGGTTTCGTCATCGCTTACAAAGTCAGGCTTTCAGGCGACTAAGCTTGCCTCGACCGGAGGATTTTTAATGTCAGGCAACACGACATTTCTTATCTGCTCTGAGGACGACAAGATAGACGAGATAATCGAGATCATCAAGGACCATTCGCACAAGAGAAAGCAGTTTGTTCCTTCTGCCGCATCATACGGCGTAGGAAGCTACACCAGCTTTCCCGTTGAGGTATTTGTCGGCGGTGCGACTATCTTTGTGACGAACATAGAGAGATTTGAGAAAGTCTGATGTCTGCAAGCAATGCAAGCTGTGACAGCATAAAGCTGTTCGGCAAACAGCGTGAGACTGCTCTGCTGGCGGAAACAGCCGAAAGCGACAGGCTTCCTCACGGAATAATGCTGACGGGTGAAAAAGGCATAGGCAAGCGTACCTTTGCCAAGTGGTGCGCTATGCTGTATCTGTGCCGTGAACCCGAAAACAATATGCCGTGCGGCAGATGCAGGATTTGTCGGAACATCATATCGGGAGAACACGCAGACGTTATCTATGCCAAGGGCGAAAAGTACAGCAAGGACAGCGTGCGTGAAAATGTACGCTTTGCTTCAACGCTCCCCAATGACAGCGATACCCGTGTTTTCATCTATGAGGACTGCGAGGAAATGACGGAGGAGCAGCAGAACGTTCTGCTCAAAGCGATAGAAGAGCCGTCAAAATATAACCGTTACATTTTCACCTGCTCAAATGCCTCTGCGATACTTGAAACGATAAAGTCGAGGCTCGTGTGCATACCGATATCGGACATGACGGCGGAGGAATGCGTTTCCTGTCTTGAATACAACGGTTACGACAGTGACACGGCGAAACGGGCGGTAGAGCTGTACGGGACAAATCCGGGCAGGATACGGGATATACTCTCTGACGAAAGGCGCATAAAGCTGTACGATACAGCCAAAAAGGTGACAGAGGCATTATCGAAGAAAGACGAATATTCCGCCGCCGTTGCAATGACCGCCTGCACGACAAGAGAGGATCTGTACGGGGTAATAACGATACTTTACGAGAATGTGACCGAGTCGCTGAGAGTGCTTGAAACAGGCGGCGAGCCTTTGCTCCGTCTGACTAAGGCAAGGCTGTATGCCTTGTATGAGGTGCTGAGCGGTTTTATGCTTATGGACGGAACTAATATAAATGTAAAGCTGATGCAGGCATATATACCTGCGAAGCTGTTTGCCGTTTTACAATAAGGCAAATAAGAAAGGGTAAAAATGACTGAAATTATAGGAGTCAGATTCAAGGATGTCGGGAAGATATATTACTTTTCCCCGAATAAAAATACTGTCAAGTGCGGCAATCACGTTATAGTGGAAACCGCAAGAGGCGTAGAGTGCGGCGAGGTCGTTATAGCGAACCGTGAGATCGAGGACAATAAGGTAGTACAGCCGCTCAAGAGTATAATCCGTATAGCGACTGACAAGGATCTTGAAACGCAGAAGAAGAACCGTGAAAAAGAGCAGGAGATAATGAAGGTCTTTGCTCAGAAGATAGCCGAGCATAAGCTGGAAATGAAGCCTATTGATATTGACTGCACCTTTGATGGAAGCAAGATATTATTCTATTTCACGGCTGAAAGCAGAGTGGATTTCAGAGAGCTTGTAAAGGATCTTGCATCGGTTTACCGTACAAGAATAGAGCTTCGTCAGATCGGCGTGCGTGACGAGGCGAAGATGCTCGGCGGACTTGGTATCTGCGGCAGACCGTTCTGCTGTAAGACCTTCCTCGGAGAATTCCAGCCGGTGTCAATAAAGATGGCTAAGGAGCAATCGCTGTCGCTGAATCCCACAAAGATTTCAGGCACCTGCGGACGACTTATGTGCTGTCTTAAATATGAGCAGAACTGCTATGAGGAGCTTCTGGCGATAACTCCTAAGGTCGGTGCTCTTGTGGAAACAGCCGAGGGCAGAGGTATCGTTGAGGATGCAAATCTGCTGACAGGCGTACTCAAGGTAAAGCTCGACAAGAATCCCGATGCCGCCGCTACGGCATTCAAGAGGGAGGATGTAAAGCTTCTCAAGGACGGCAAGATAAGAATCAAGAAGGAAGAATTCCAGGCACTCAAGGGGCTTGAGGACTAAGCGGCAATGTGCCGCTTCAAGTTCCGCCTTTGGAAATGTTCGAGGTTGGCTGAACGTGGTGGAACGGCGGTGTTACACAAAGCAATAATCAATAAAAGCGGTTACAGTGATATGCTGTGACCGCTTTATTTTTGCGACGATGTGCCGATTCGAGTTCCGCCTGTGGTTGAAATCCACTGTAAATTCCGCCTTTGGAAATGTCTGAGGTTAGCGACAGTTTGCAATACGGCGGAGTTATAGAGAGTGATAATTTGATATGTGGCGGTCATAGCGAAGTGCTGTGACCGCTTTTTTTGCGGCGATGTGTCGATTAAGATTATGCCTATTAAAATAATTGTGCTGACGGAGTACAATCCCTCCGGTAGTCGCCCGAATTTTTTCGGGCGACAGCACCTCACCTTTGACAAGGGAGGCAAGAATGTGGTGCTGAGCGAGGGATAGTGCGAAGTGGCGGTCACTGTGGGGTGATGTGGGTGCTGTTAAAGCATTATTGCTTTACTGCCGGACACCATTTTGACGAGTGCTGAGAATTGAATATAAAGAATCCGCTGTTTATTACAAATGGCGGATTTTTTGTGTTGGAAAATTTTGTAGGGGAGGGTGATAGAGCGAATGCGAAACCATATAAGCACACAGACGATTGCAGTACGAAAAGTGATTGGGATAGTGCGGAGTGGCGGTCACGGTGGGGTGGTGTGGGCGCTGTTAATACATTATTGCTTTACTGCCGGACACCATTTTAACGAGTGCTGAGAATTGAATATAAAGAATCCGCTGTTTATTGCAAAAGGTGATTTTTGTGTTGGAAAATTTTGTAGAGGAGGGGCTTGCCCCTCCAGAAACATCACTGCAATTATCAGAAACAAGTTAATAAAGTTATAATGTAAAAAGGAATTGCGTTTTACCCTTGATACTTAACAGATTAAAAACGCCGAGAAAATCAATAACTTCGATTTAACGGGAGGGGCAAGCAAGGCACGGATGCCTGAAATGAGCGCCCAAAGGCTTTGCAGGACGCAAAGCCAACAGAGCGTTCATAAATAGGCAAGGATGCCTTAAGCGTGTGTGCCCTGAGTTTTGCACGGATGCAAAACCATACAAGCACACACAGACCCTCGCCCTACGAAAAGTGATTGGGATAGTGCGGATTTTGAAATGGGTTGTGTGGGGCGAGGGGCAGTTAGCGATAATAATACAAAAGCGGTCACAGTGTAGCACTGTAACCGCTTTATTCATTAATTATTGCTTTGTGTAAACCCGCCGTTTTGCTATCCTGCGGATAGCTCGGACAATTCCAAAGGCGGAACTTGAAGCGGCTCACAGCCGCACCGCTATTCGCTGAAATCCGTAACTATGTACTTCGGTGCATCGGGAGTGGAATACACCCACCGGTCAATATGCCCCTTAGTAATGAAATACGGCGCTTCAAGCGGGACACAGCCGTCATCACAGCAGTTTACAATTATCAGTTTGATTTTCATCTTTTCGGGTATAATCGCCTTGATATACACGCAGGCGCAATCTCCTACCTTTATTCCGCTTTTAAGCTCCGCCAGCCCTGCGAGATTCGGTGCAAGCTCTATAAAAATCCCGTAGTCCTCTATCGACCTTACAATGCCGGGAACGGTTTCTCCTACCGCAAAACGTTCTGCGTTCTGTTGCCACGTTCCGAGCAGTTCCTTGTGCGTAAGACAGATATGTCCCTGATCCCGACCTTTCACCACCGCAAAAATATCATCGCCTACCGAAAATCTGTTTGCAGGATGAACTATTCTTGATACCGAGATAGCGTCAATCGGTATCATTGACGCAATGCCGCAGCCTATGTCCACAAAACAGCCGAACTGTTCAAGATGCGTTACCCTCGCTCCTATAATATCACCGGGAGTCAGCTTTGATACATATTCCCTGTCCGCCTCCTCCTGCGCCGCCTTCCTTGACAGGATCGCCAACGGCTCGCTTCCGGTTTCGTCTATCTTCGTTATCCTGAAGCAGACAGGCTTTCCCACTCTTGATATAAGCGCTATATCACGTGTCGCACCGCTTTCTATGCCTATTGCGCCCTCACTGCGAGGTATTATCCCCTTCATACAGCCAAGATCGACGTGCATATTATGCTCCGCATCGCACACCGTACACGAAGCCTCAAGTATTGCCCCCGACACCGCCGCCTGCATAAGCGTTTTGGCTGATTGCAATGCCGCCGTGTTCTCTTTGTATGCAAGTCTTCTTCCCTCCGGTAAAAATTCCGTCATTTGAAATACCGTTCCTTCCTCGTTGTGTTTTCTTTTTTACAAGTGTATGTCAGATTTTCCTTGAATATGTTACCATATCTTTACATTTGATTTTTCACGGAATATTTGACGGAATTCTTGTAATTATCGTTGATTTTGACAACGTTTTCTGTTACAATAGAATCTATACAGGCTTAGTGCCATTAACCCTTGGATTCTAAACGGAGGAATCATGTTTATTCACAGCGGAACATTAAAACGTGCAGGCATTCTTGCCGCAGTGGTTGCTGTAGGTACAGCCGCCGCAATAACCTATAACGCTTTTTTATCGTCGGAGGGCGGACTTCCCGAAGTGTTAAGCCCTCTTCAGCCGATAATAAAGGACGAGGACGGCGGGGTAAAGCAGAAAACAGATATTGCCTTCTCCCCCGACGGCAGCTTTTTCGATGAAGATATATCGGTCGAGCTTAAAGCAAAGGATAAAACGGCAACAATCTACTATACCACAAACGGCGAGACCCCCACGGAAAAATCAAACAAATATACAAATCCCATAACGGTACACAGCTCGGGAGAGGTCGCCGCAAAGACGATAAAAGCCATTGCGGTAAGCGAGAACGGCACTTCCGAAGTATTCACAAAAAGCTATGTCACAGGCAAGGGTGTGTCGGATCGTTTCGAAAAAGGAACTTATGTATTCGTGCTTTCGACCGACAGTGAAAACCTTTACGATTATGAAAAAGGCATCGCCGTAGCAGGAAAAATCCGTGACGAGTGGATAGCAAACGAGTATGACGGAAAAAGCGAAATCACGCCAAACGACCCTGCAAACTGGAATCAGGAAGGTATGGCAGGCGAAAGGCCTATGTATGTTGAGGCTTTTTCAAGCAGCGGAGAGCTTCTTGTTTCACAGCTGGCAGGCGCAAGAGTTGCAGGCGCATATTCTGCCGCAGTTGACCAGAAATCGTGGAAGCTGATTGCAAGAACGATGTACACTCCAGATAAAGGCAAATTCGGCTACCCGTTCTTCAGCGACGCTACAGATGAAAGCGGTGCGATACTCACAAAGATAGACCGCATAGTTCTGCGTAACGGTGCAAACGACCGAGAATTTGCAGGTGTGCGTGACGAGCTTTCGATGTCGCTTGCGAAGCAGTCGGGCTACCTTGATGCGCAGTCGACCGCCCCTGCGGCAGTATTCCTTAACGGAAAGTATTACGGCTTTGCGTGGCTCCATCAGAATTTCAGCCGTGCATATCTCGAAGAACGCTACGGCGGTACGAAGGACAACTATCAGGTGGTCGGAAAAGCCGAGGGCGAGATAGTCGATGAAAACGCAGAAGGTGCGGCAGACGATTATAACAAAGTCCTTGAGCTTGCAAAGAGCGGACTTACCGACGACAAGAAATTCGAGCAGTTCTGCTCTATGGTGGACATAGACAACTATATGCACTACCTTGCAATGCAATTATTTATCGACAACCGTGACTGGCCCGGAAACAACTATAAAGTGTGGCGGTATGTTGCGTCAGACGGCGAAGAGGTCACAAGCAAGTATCAGGACGGCAAGTGGAGATATTTCTTCTACGACGCAGAATTTGCCTGGGGACTTTATTCGGACGGATACGCAAACAAGACGTTGACCAAGATTTTAAACGGCACTCACCCTGCAGGCGGTTCAGTGCTTATTTCGGCACTTATGGAACGTGCGGATATGCGTGAAAAGCTGGCAAACAACCTCTGTGACCTTATAGGCGGTGCGTTCAGCTCTGAAAATATTCTGGCGACGCTTGAGCAGAAGCTTGCAGACAGCGATAAGGAACAGTTTTATGCTCTGAACAAGGGCATCACTTCAACGTGGGCAAACGAGGGTACGTTTGAAAACAGCAGAAACGAGATAAGAACGTTTGCCGACAAGCGTGCAAATATCATTCTCCGTGATATATGCCGTAACTTCGGAATAGACAAGGACGATACATACAAGGTAAAGCTGAACGGTGCAAAGGGTCTTAAGCTCACTATGAACATTCAGACCGTCAAGGACACAAATACGGTAACAGCCGAATATTTCACGCCCTACAAGGTAAAGCTGACAGCCGAGGATATGTCCGGCTACACCTTCACAAGCTGGGAGATAAACGGCAAGACCTATACCGACCGTGAGATAACGATAGACAGCTCAATGGCTAAGAAGGGCAAGATAACAATAAACGCACGCAGTGAAAAAACATCGTCTACAGGCGATCTGCTGTATATAAGCGAAGTGTACACGGGCGGCGATGACGACTGGATAGAGCTTTACAACCCCAATGACAACGACGTATCAACAAAAGGTCTTTATCTTACGGATAAGGACGATATGCTTAACCGCTACAAGATACCCACTGTCAACGTAAAGCCTCATTCAACGCTTACGATAGTTTGCAAGAACAACAAGTCTGAAAATACGCTGATGAAAATGCAGACGAATTTCAGCCTTAAAACCGGCGAAACGCTGATACTCAGCAACGAAAGCGGAGAAATTCTCGGCAAGGTCGCAATAATCGACTGCAGTAAGAATGAATCGCTTGTAAGACAGCGTGACGGAAGCTACGCAAAGGGTACGCCGACCTTTGAAAAGAACAGCCAATAACATAAAAGCCGTGCATCAAGGCGATGCACGGCTCAGACTGTCGAAAAACCTCTATCGTTGATAAAAATGGGGTCGCAGGGGCGTAGCCCCCGTACAGGTCGTCAGCCATTTGTGCCACTGCATCGTGCAGTGGCTTTGTGTGGCTGACTGCAAGCATCCTTGCTTGGACTAGGGGCGGTAGCCCCAGTAATATAGCCCCGGCACGGATGCCGGGCGTGTATGCACAAGGGCTTTGCACGATGCAAAGCCAACCAAGCATACACAGCCTTTCACCCGGGGAAAGGGGTTTTCGGCAAGGATGCCGAAATAAGGACACGCCGAGCTTTGCACGAGGCAAAGCCATCAGAGTGTCCTAAAGGGGATAGGGGGAGTGAGTTAGAAGTTTGTTTCAAAAACATACTTTTTCTACAAACTGAAGCCGTGCATCAAGGCGATGCACGGCTGATTTTTTACTTTTTTGCAACAGCCTTGCTAAATACTCCCTTCGCCTTTGAAAAAATCAAATGCAGGCATAGCAAAAAACAAGCACGGCAGTACACCGTGCTTAAAACAAAAAGGACCGTGAAAACCACGATCCTCTTTTTTCATTACTTGTCAAGATTGTACTTCTTCTTGAACTTGTCAACACGTCCGCCTGTGTCAACCAACTTCTGCTTTCCTGTAAAGAAAGGGTGGCACTTCGAGCAGATTTCAACCTTTATATCCTGCTTGGTTGATCTTGTTTCGATAACCTCGCCGCAAGCACACTTGATAGTGGTGGGCTGGTAGTTAGGGTGGATACCTTCTTTCATGCTGTCACCTCCTGACCTTTAGAATTAATCTAAATTACAGCTTTCGCTATGATTTCAGAATACTGCGCTTTCACGCTTAGGTTACTATTATAGCATATACAAAACTGTTTTGCAATAGTTTTTTCAAAATTTTCTGAAACTTGTGTATTAACAGCTTGTTCAGCCTACTATCTTTGTGAAATCTGCCGAAAGCTTAACCTGCTTTTCAGCGGCATCTTCAACGCTCGTGCCTACTGTTGTGTAGTAGAGCTTGATTTTAGGCTCAGTACCGGAGGGTCTTATTACTACGCTTGCGTTATCCTCAAGGTAGAATGTGATAACGTTTGACTTAGGAAGTGTGAGTTCTTCTGTCTTGCCGCTTTCGTAATCTGTCTTTACGCTGAGCTTGTAGTCAGCCTTGCCGATAACCTTAAGACCTGCAACAGAGTCAAGCTTTTCGTTTCTGAGAGTATCCATGATAGCGTTCATCTTCTTCATACCTGTTTCACCCTCGAAAGTGAACGTATCAAGCTTGTTGCAGTAGAAGCCGTAGTCGCTGTACATCTTTGCTCTTGCCTGTACAAGAGAAATACCCTGTGAACGATAGAATGCCGCCATCTCGCAGATAAGCATAGATGCTACAACAGCGTCCTTATCTCTTACATAAGAGCCTGCAAGGTAGCCGTAGCTCTCTTCGAAGCCGAAGATATATCTGTTTTCCTCGCCCTTTGCCTCTAAGAAGCCTATCTGCTCACCGATGAACTTGAAGCCTGTGAGAACTTCTCTGAGCTCTACACCGTACTTAGCGGCGATAGCCTTTACAAGATCGGTCGTAACTATTGTCTTTACTGCAACGGGGTTTGCAGGCATTGTGCCTGCGGCTGTACGTTCCTTGCAGATATATTCGAGCAGCATTGCGCCTACCTCGTTACCTGTGAACAGAACATACTTGTCACCGTCGGGAACTGCGATACCTACACGGTCGCTGTCGGGGTCGGTAGCAAGCAGTAAGTCGGGCTTTTCTGTCTTGCAAAGCTCAAGGCCTAAGTGCAGAGCTTCCTTTATCTCGGGGTTGGGATAGGGGCAGGTAGTGAAGTTGCCGTCGGGCATTTCCTGTTCCTTTACAACTACAACGTTGTTTATACCGATTTCCTTTAAGATACGGCGGACGGGCTTGTTGCCTGCACCATTAAGAGGAGTATAAACGACCTTCAGTCCGCTCTTTGCGCAAAGCTCGGGGTGGATGGACTGCTTTTTAACGTTTGCGATATATTCGTCAATAACATCCTGACCGATGTACTTGATTTTTCCTTCGTTTACGAACTGCTCAAAGTCGCCGCTCTTTACGTCTGCGAAGATATTTAGCTTCTCGATCTCGCCGAGAATCTTTTCAGCGGCTTCAAGAGTAACCTGACAGCCGTCGCTTCCGTAAACCTTATAGCCGTTGTACTTTGCAGGGTTGTGGCTTGCGGTAACAATGATACCTGCGTCACAGCCGAGCGCTCTTACAGCCCAAGAAAGCATAGGTGTGGGCATAAGCTCTGTGTAGATGTTTGCTGTAATGCCGTTTGCGGCAAATATCGAAGCGGCGTGCTTTGCGAATACGTCAGACTTTATTCTGCTGTCGTATGCAACAGCAACCTTAAGATCGCTCTTGCCTGTGTTCTTGAGGTAGTTTGCAAGACCCTGAGTAGCCTTACCTACGGTATAAACGTTCATTCTGTTTGTACCTGCGCCGATAACGCCTCTCAGACCGCCCGTGCCGAATTCAAGATCACGGTAGAAACGGTCGTTTATTTCTTCGTCCTTGCCCTTTACGCTCTCAAGCTCTGTCTTTAAATCGGGATCCTTGACCGCTTTTTCAAGCCATTCGTTATAAGTCTGCTTAATATCCATGATTATGCCCCCAACTTAAAATTTTCACAAAAATGCGACCAAATTCTGTGACAAGCCCTTCTTGCCTATCATAATTCACTATA
>ENA-UEQJ01002827-UEQJ01002827.1-human-gut-metagenome-genome-assembly--contig:-NODE-2827-length-11828-cov-13.553570_pt1 | contig 11828 bp, 11 predicted proteins | sample MGYA00242937_ERZ507938 | MGnify/ENA primary metagenome ERZ507938 (study PRJEB26167, sample SAMN06115437) | human gut metagenome | host: Homo sapiens | place: China:Gansu | collected 2015-07-03...
GACTACATCGTTTATAATCTGGGGGTTACAAAATGCAAAAATCCCGATGACTTCGATCGAATCAACTACGGCTTTGTGAAAAATTTCACCGAGGCCCTCGTCGAAACAGAAATGGTTCCTAAACAATTCATCATGACGAGCAGCCTCGGAGCATGGGGAGTCGGTGACGAAAAAAACTTCACCCCCATACGCCCCACCGACACCCCTCACCCCAATACCCGATACGGAAAAAGCAAGCTGAAAGCCGAGCGACATTTAGAATCGTTAGAAGGATTCCCCTACGTGGTCATGCGTCCCACCGGAGTATATGGCCCCTATGAGCGAGATTACTACCTGATGATGAAAAGTATCAAATACGGATTCGATTTCATCGTCGGGTTCAAACCTCAACTCATCACCTTCATTTACGTGAAAGATTTGGTACAAGCTATCTTCAAAGCCATAGACCGGGGAGTCGTTCGGCGGGGGTACTTCCTCTCGGAAGGAAAAGCATACACTTCGTCCCAGTTTCGCCGATATGTAGCGACCGCTTTGGGAAAGCGCAGGGTTGTCCCCGTCAAAATTCCGGTGTGGTTGCTTTGGGTCGTATCGGTCATTGCCGAAAAAGGAGCTATCGTGCTGGGAAAAACCAGCACATTAAATCGGGATAAATTCCGTATCATGAAACAACGCAACTGGATTTGCGACATTTCGGATGCTCAAAACGAGCTCGGTTTTTCCCCGCAATACAGCTTGGAACGAGGCGTAAACGAATGCGTGAAATGGTATCGCGAAAACAAATGGTTATAACGTCGCTTATGCCGAAGGGTTCTCTTTCGGGAAAAAGCGTTAACTTTGCAACCGATTCAAATACGTGACAATGAAAAAGATAAAATCGGTTTGCGTTTATTGCGCATCCAGCTCTAAAATAAATCCTCGTTACTTCGAAGCCGCCCACGAAACAGGCAGGCTTCTCGCACAAAACGGAATGCGATGCGTTTGCGGCGCCGGCAATCAAGGTCTGATGGGTACTCTGGCCGACAGTGTTCTCGAAAACGGAGGCGAAGTATTGGGTGTAATACCCCGGTTTATGATCGACGAAGGTTGGTGTCATAAAGGTTTGACCGAGACCATCGTAACCGCCGACATGCACGAACGGAAAGAACGCATGGCGCAAGAAGCCGATGCCGTCATCGCTTTACCGGGCGGTTGCGGAACGATGGAAGAGCTCTTCGAGATAATCACATGGAAACAACTCGGACTGTTTCTCAACCCCATCGTCATATTGAACATAGACGGATATTATAACCCGTTGATAGAGATGCTTCATAACGCCATCGGCGAAAACTTCATGAGGCAGGAGCACGCCCGCATGTGGCAAGTCGCGCAGACCCCCCAAGAAGCTGTCGACGCTATTCAAAACATACCCGTATGGGATAAAAACATTCGCAAAATCGCAGCCATATAATCATGCCTGTCCCCGCCGCACATACCGCCATTCCTGCCGATACCGCGCAAGCCCAGTCACCCGCCGGTACTCCCGAGGTTTTCGTGCCGCGATATATACATGGATTCGAGCGAAGTACTCCCTTGAAAGAGACCGATCCGCTGAAAGACCTGCAAGAAACCATAATCGCCATACCCGAAGGATTCCCGTCTGAAAAAATACCCGAAACACCCATGAACGATCCCGTAATCGTCAGCCTCGTTCTCATTGTTTTCTTGCTGTTCGCTTTCACGTTCAAAAAAGGAATCAAATATTTGGGTGAAGTGCTCCGCAATTCGCTCAACGTAAAGGAGAGACAAAACCTGTTCGACGACACTACCGTGAGAGAAACCCAACTCCGGGCCGTATTGTTGATCATGACTTTCATCTCCGAAGGCTTCTGCCTATTCGAACTTGCAAGTCGGCATATACCTTCCCTATCCGAAATGATCGGAATAGGGATTTGTTGCGGAGGAGTCATCGCATTTTGTTATTATTACCTTCAAAAATGGATTTATACCGGAATCGGGCGGTTATTTACCGATGCCACACATACCCGTAAATGGATAGACAGCTTCGTATGTATGTATAGTACAGTCAGGATCATGATGAGAATCAGCAAACGGGTTTGTCTTTTGAAGAAGTCGTTTGCAAGGATATCTCCTCCCAATATGCTGCGGATAGACATGTGCTTGGGCGAAGCAGATTGTCCGTCTTTAGGTTGTTGTGCATTTTGTTTCAGTTCTTCTTCCATCTCGTTATCTCTTTTCTGCAATTCTCAACTTGGCGCTTCGGGAGCGCGGATTGCATGTCACTTCTTCGTTGCCGGCAACAATAACTTTGCTGTTGACTAATTTGAAAGGTGTCTGTACATTACCAAAGAAATCCTGTTCGGCCTTGCCTTCTATGTTTCCGGTTTTCATGATATTTTTTACCATGCGGTCCTCTAAGGAATGATAGGTGATTACTACCAGTCTGCCTCCCGGTTTCAGTGCTTTGGTTGCTGCATAAAGCATTTCTTTCAATGCTTCCATTTCCTGATTTACCTCTATACGTAAAGCTTGGAACACCTTTGCGAGTTCTTTTTTTTCACGTTCCCGCCCAAAAAGCGGTTTGATGACTTCAAGAAAATCACCGATGGTGACAATTTGTTTTACCCCTCGTGCTTTAACGATGGTTGATGCCAGTTTGCGGCTGTTCTTTAATTCACCATATAAATAGAAAATATTAGCCAAACGTTCTTCGTCATAGGTATTCACCACATCTGCTGCTGTCATGCCTGCACGTTTGTTCATCCGCATGTCCAATTTGCCCTCGAAACGGAATGAGAATCCGCGTTCGGAGTCGTCAAAGTGATGTGAGGAAACTCCTAGATCGGCCAAAATGGCATCTACCTCTTCCACGTCATAATAACGCAGAAAGTTGGAAAGGTAGCGGAAGTTACTACGCACAAAAGTGAAGCGGCTGTCGCTTACAATATTTTTCTCGGCATCTTCATCTTGGTCAAAACTATATAGATGCGCGGTGCTGTCCAGCCGGCTTAGAATTTCCTTGGAATGTCCTCCGCCACCGAAAGTGGCGTCTACATAAATACCTCCGGGTTGAATGTTCATTCCGTCTACGCTCTCGTTTAATAATACCGGTACATGATATATCTGTTTTGCTTCACTCATTCTATTTCTACGTTGTTATTAGTTCCCATAATTTCTTCCAATTCTTTTCCAAAGTCCTCCGGCGTGATGAAGGGTTTGTCTGCTAGTTCTTTAGACCAGATTTCTATAGTGTCGTCCAATCCGATAAAGCGTACATCTTGCTGTATTTTAGCTAATTTCAAATATCGTTTTGGAATCAGAAAGCGCCCGTTTCCATCCAATGTGATAACTTCTACATCCGAAACGAACTGACGGAAAATCATTTGGTGTTTGGAATTCCAACGATTGAGCTTACAACGTAGTTCATTCATTTGTTCGTTCCACACATTTTCGGGGTAAAGAACCAGACAGTCTTGGTAGGTGTCTTTGCGTAAAATCAAGCATTCTTGGGAGGCAGCTTGTAACTGCTTCCTAAATACGGCAGGCAGGAACACTCTGCCTTTTGCGTCCGTCTTTGCTTCAGAATTCCCAAGAAATCGCATATCTACACCTTATTATATTGTTCAAGGTGTAAAATTACACAATTCCCCACAATTCCCCACAATATTTTAAGAAAATATTTCGAGAAGTTTTCAACAGGCTGTTAATGTAGCTAGTAGCTTGGTAAACAGTACGTTTAAATTTAATGATTTTATGATAAAAAATAATGGAAAGAGTTGGCTGTCGGAGGTTGAAAAACGAAACCAAACTATTGCACATTCGTTTTTATTTTGCGCAAAAATGAAAGAATTTGTATAGTTTCATACACAAAAACTCTTAATTTCTTTAGAGATTAAGAGTTTTTTCTGTCATAAATTGCCAATATAAAAAAAGATAAGTTACTTTTGCATGGAAAAGAACGTTTGCAAAATGACTGACGACTCTATATTTTTAATCGACATAGAAAAGATATTGAAAACGAAAGCCGGGAAAAAATATAAATATATTCCCCGTTTTGTCGTTTCGTACCTGAAGCGTATTGTGCATCAGGATGAACTGAATGTCTTTTTAAAAGACTCCAAAAATAAAGTCGGAGTTGACTTTCTGGAAGCTTGTATGGAGTTCCTAGATGCAAAAGTGGAGATAAAAGGTTTGGAAAACTTGCCTGAAAACGGTAAATGTACTTTTGTTAGCAATCACCCGCTGGGAGGACAGGATGGAGTTGCTTTGGGGTATATATTGGGAAAACATTACAATGGTAATGTACGCTATTTGGTCAATGATTTGTTGATGAATTTGCATGGTTTGGCTCCTTTGTGTATTCCTATCAATAAAACAGGTTCGCAATCCAGGGATTTCCCAAAGATGGTAGAGGCAGGGTTTGCCTCGGATAATCATATCATTATGTTTCCTGCGGGGTTATGTTCCCGTAGACAGGGTGGGGAAATCAAGGATTTGGAATGGAAAAAGACATTTGTCACTAAAAGTATTGAAACGCATCGTGATGTGGTACCTTTGCACTTTGAGGGCCGGAATTCAGACTTTTTCTATAATTTGGCAAATATATGTAAGGCCCTTGGCATTAAGTTTAATATTGCTATGCTTTACTTGGCAGATGAAATGTTGAAAAATCGTCATAAAACCTTTACCTTGACCATTGGAAAACCCATTCCTTGGCAAACTTTCGACAAGACAAAGACCCCGGCTCAGTGGGCGCAGTTTGTAAAAGATGTAGTCTACAAGCTATAATGGACAAAAGAGAGAATAAAAGATATGGAAGAAATTATTGCACCGATTAGCAAAGAGATTCTCAAGGCAGAACTTTCCGAGGATAAACGCCTGAGGTTTACGAATAAAAGTCATAATGAAATTTATGTCATTACGCATCAGGATTCGCCAAATGTGATGAAGGAGATTGGCCGGTTAAGGGAAATAGCCTTTCGTGCTGCAGGTGGCGGAACAGGAAAGGCGATGGATATCGATGAATATGACGTGATGGAAAATCCCTATAAGCAATTAGTTGTATGGAATCCTGAAGCGGAGGAGATTTTGGGAGGCTATCGTTATCTCTTGGGGGATGAGGTGCAATTTGATGAACATGGAAAGCCTTTGCTGGCTACTGCTCACATGTTTAATTTCTCGGAAGTTTTTTTGAAAAAATATTTGCCTTATACGGTGGAGTTGGGGCGTTCGTTCGTTACATTAGAGTACCAGTCAACCCGTGCCGGTTCCAAGGGATTGTTTGCTTTGGATAATTTGTGGGATGGTTTGGGTGCATTAACCGTGATTAAGCCTAATGTGAAATATTTTTTTGGTAAGATGACTATGTATCCTAGTTATCATCGTCAGGGGCGTGATATGATATTATACTTCCTGAATAAACATTTTGGTGATAAAGATAAGTTGATAACTCCGATGAAACCGCTGGAAATAGAAACAGATAAGAAAATGTTGGAAAATCTTTTCTGTTATGATTCTTTTAAAGAAGACTACAAGATTTTGAATACGGAAGTGCGTAAGCTGGGATATAATATTCCTCCTTTGGTCAACGCATACATGAGTCTGTCTCCTACGATGCGTATGTTTGGAACAGCGATTAATTATGGATTCGGAGATGTGGAGGAAACCGGAATTCTGATTGCGGTAAATGAAATCCTGGAAGACAAACGGGTGCGCCATATCGAATCGTTTGTAAAGCAACATCCTGAAGCTTTGAAAATAACTTCAGGCGCTCATCCCATACTGACCAAATAATCGGACTAATAGTAATATTGGGGGAAACATTGTCAGGTGCAGATAAAATTTGCAGGATTCATCTTGCTCGCATCTGACAATGTTTTTATTATACTGCCGGCAGACTGTTGCCTTTGATCTTCCGGTAGAGGTCGAGCGCATATACGTCTGTCATGCCCGATATGTAATCCAGCACAGCTTGAATTTTTCCATATAAAGTAGGTGCGTTGACATTGTACTGTCCGGATACGCGATTGATCAGTAGTTGTGAATACGCTTTTTCCGGAGAGCGCACTGCATTGATCATCAGGTCAATCAAGGTACTGATAACTCTGAACCCTGCCAATTCTATGTCCAGTACATCACTGGAACGATAGATTCTTTGCAAGGCAATTGCAGAACAATTCTCATAGGCCTCTTTCAATGGACTGCAAATGTGCTTTATCAGTGCGCCTTCAAACTCCCCGGCTAATATCTTTTTTTCATTTTCAGTAAATACTCTTGTGCATTCCTTTATTAGTGCACCGATGACCGAAGAACGTAAATAAGCTATCTGTTCATTGACGTCTGTTACAATCCGGCAAACTTCTTCAATGCGTTTTTTTCTTTTCTCATCAAAGAACAGCATATACAGTCCTTTGGTTTCATCATGTGTCAGAAGTTTTAATTTATGCGCGTCTTCTATGTCCATCATCTGATAACAAATATCATCCGCGGCTTCTACCAGGTAGACTAACGGATGGCGTGCGTAGCGTAAAGGCTCATCCGGCTTGCTGAGCTGGATGATGCCTAATTCTCTGGCTATTTTCTGATAATCAGCCTCTTCGCTTAAGAAGAAACCGAATTTTGATTTCTTTCCTGCCAATTGTGAGGAAAAAGGATATTTTACGATGGACGCCAATGTGGAGTAGGTCATTACGAATCCTCCTTTCCGTCTTCCTTCAAATTGGTGGGTAAGGATGCGGAATGCATTGGCATTTCCTTCGAAGTGGGTTAAATCATCCCATTCCATCGGTGAAAGTTCTTTTTTCAATGCCATTCCTTGTCCTTCCGAGAAGTAAGTTGAAATGGCTTTTTCTCCCGAATGGCCGAAAGGTGGGTTTCCCAGATCGTGTGCCAGACATGCGGCTGAAACGATAGAACCTATTTCCGATATATGGGAGTCGACCAAGTCTGGGTGCTTTTTCAGAAGCTGGTTGGCGACATCGTTTCCTAAAGAACGTCCTACACAAGACACCTCAAGGCTGTGAGTCAACCGGTTGTGTACGAATACGCTACCCGGTAAAGGAAATACTTGAGTTTTGTTTTGCAAACGGCGAAAAGGTGCTGAGAAGATGAGACGGTCATAATCGCGTTGGAATTCGGAACGGTCATCTTTACGGGCCTCGTGCAGTTCTTCCATGCCGAAGCGTTTATTTGATATTAATTGTTTCCAGTTCATAATTCAGGCTTTATCTGTTTGCAAAAGTAAGAAACTTCCGTTTAAAAAACTGTAAACGCTTAGATAAATCCATCTAAATGTGTAAATTCGCACTTTATTAATCATGTGGTAATGTGCTGATTTGTTAATATGCCAATTGGCTGCGCCAGGTCTGGACTGTGCTTGTTGTCTGCAAATTATTAGCATTGCCACATAAGCATATTGATAAATTGTTAAAATTATGAAAATACAGGTAATCAATAAATCAAAACATGCTTTACCCGAGTATGCTACCGGGCAATCGGCAGGGATGGATATCCGTGCTAATCTTGACGAACCGATTGTGCTGAAACCCTTGCAACGTTGTTTGGTTCCTACGGGACTTTATATCGCATTGCCTGAAGGTTTTGAAGCGCAAATCCGTCCACGTAGCGGGCTGGCTATTAAGAAAGGCATCGGAGTCCTGAATTCTCCGGGCACAATTGATGCCGATTATCGTGGTGAAATTTGTATTATCCTGGTCAATTTGTCATCTGAGGATTTTATGATAGAAGATGGGGAGCGCATTGCGCAAATGGTTGTAGCCCGTCACGAACATGCCGAATGGCAGGAAGTGGAGGTGTTGGACGAAACGGAACGTGGTGCAGGTGGCTTTGGACATACCGGAAAAAAGTAAAAGGAAACAATGAATAGAAGATTGAAATATGTGCCCATGCTATGTGTATGTCTGATAGGCATGCTTGTTTCATGCGGTACGGTGAAGAGAACTTCCGGGGTGTCCGGAAATAAAACTGTTGTGGAGGAAAAGGATCCGCTTACTCCGGAGCAACGTCGTAAATACGACTATTTCTTTTTGGAAGCGCTCCGGATGAAAGAAAAAGGTGACTTGGATGCGGCTTTCGAAATGTATAGTCACTGTTTGGACATTTATCCACAAGGAGCTGCTACTTTGTTCGAGATTTCCCGGTTCCATATGTTTCTCAATCAGCCGGAAAAAGGGGAGGAGGCTTTGAAGAAGGCAGTGGATGCCGACCCTAAGAGTTTTTGGTACAAGCAAACTTTGGCAGCCTATTATCAAGGTAAGGGAAATTACCCGAAAGCCATTTATGTTTATGAGGATATGGCGAGTCAGTTCCCCTCACGTCTGGAACCGTTGATGGCTTTGATTGATCTCTATACCCGTACCAAGGATTATCAGCAGGTAGTTAATACATTGAACCGCCTTGAAGCCTTGGATGGGAAGTCTGAACAAATCAGCATGGAGAAATTCCGCATGTATCTGGCCATGAACAATGATCAGCAGGCATTTACGGAGATTGAGAATTTGGCGAAAGAATATCCATATGACATGCGTTATCTTACCATTTTGGGAGATGTCTATCTGAACAACGGTAAGGAAGAAGAAGCATACGAAACTTATCAGAAAGTATTGAAGGAAGAACCGGGCTATGCGCCGGCGTTGCTTTCTATGGCTTCTTATTACGAGAAAAAAGGGCAGGATAGTTTGTATCAGGTACAGTTGGATACTATTTTGCTGAATGATAATGTGGATAGCGATACAAAGATGAACATTATGCGCCAGCTTATTCTGCGTTCTGAGCAAACAAACAAGGACAGTACGAAAATAGTAGGCCTGTTTACTTCTATATTGAAGGAAAAACAAGAGAATGCAGATATCGCTATGTTGGCGGCCCAATATCTTCTGACGAAAAAGATGGATAAAGAGGCAACCCCTGTTTTGCACCAAGTGCTTGAAATTGATCCGGAAAATACGCCGGCACGCTTGCAGCTGTTGAGCTTTGCCATTCGTGAGCAGAATATGGATGAAGTAATCAAATTATGTGCTCCTGCTTTGGAATATACTCCGGATGTATTGGAATTCTACTATTATATGGGATTGGCCTATCATCAGAAAGAGAAAACAGACGAGGCATTGGAGGTTTTTAAAAAAGGAGTGAATCAAGTAACAGATAAAAGCAATAAGGATATCGTTTCTGATTTCTATGCCATTATGGGGGATCTTTATCATATAAAGAAGATGAATGTGGAGGCATATGCCGCATACGATTCCGCTTTGGTTTATAAGGAAAACAATATAGGGGCCTTGAATAATTATGCCTATTACCTGTCTGTAGAGCGTAAAAACCTGGATAAAGCGGAAGAAATGAGTTACCGTACCGTAAAGGCCGAACCTACCAATGGTACGTATCTGGATACCTATGCCTGGATACTTTTTGAGAAAGGTAAATATGTAGAAGCAAAAATTTACATTGACCAGGCTATGCAGAATGATGGAAGTAAAAGTTCCGTTGTTGTAGAGCATTGTGGAGATATTTACTACATGAATGGAGATCGTGAAAAGGCTTTGGAATATTGGCAACAAGCGGAAAAATTATCCAAGGAGCCTCCTCAAGAAGGTAGTGAAGAACGTAGTGAAAAGGAATTGAACTTATTGAGAAAGAAGATTGTACAAAAGAAATACTTTGCAGAATGATGAAACGTGTCTGTTTTTATTTGTTTAGTGCTTTGCTGATTATATTTATTTCTTCATGTTCATCTACCCGGAGTATGAAGAAAGGGGTATCTATTGGCAATTTATCCGAGTCGGAATATATGGAAGAGCTGATTAGCCGTTCTCCGGGATGGGATGCAATTACTGCGAAAATGTCATTGGCCGTTGACTTGAACGGTAAAGGACCGACTAAAGTAAATGGTACGTTGCGCATGAAACGTGATGAAGTAATCCAGCTTTCTATCGCTCCATTTTTGGGTATTGAAGTGGCACGTGCTGAAATATCTCCGGACGGAGTTTTAGTGATGGATCGTATGAACAAACGTTATGTACAAGTCCCTTTTGATGAATTGAAAAATCTGGCAAAGGCTGATTTGGATTTTCATACTTTGCAGGCCTTGTTTATGAATGAAATTTTTCTTCCGGGAAAAAAGGTGCTGACTGTCCGTGATATTTCGTCCTTTGCTGTGCGTCCTGAAAACGAAAATGCATTAATAGAAGTAAAAAACGGCAAACATTTCGCCTACCGTTTTCGTACCAATACAAATGATGGGCTGCTGAAAGAAAGTCATATCGGCTTGTCCGGTACCCGGTACGGGATAAATTGGCGTTATGATAAGTTTCGTCCGTTGGAGCAGAAACAATTTCCGGCGTCTATGACAGTGTCTTTTGAAGGAGCGAAGCAACCGGTTACGGCAGTGTTCGAACTTTCCCGACTTTCTACAAACAAAGATTGGGAAAGTCACACTGAAGTGCCTCAAAAATACGAAAAGATAGAATTGCAAGATTTGCTAAAACAGCTTATTAAATAATGAAACGTATCTTCTTATTACTCATAGCCTGCTGCTTTTTAAGTACTCTTTTAGCGCAAAGTACTCGGAAAATAAGGGAGCTTGAAGCCAAACGGAAGGAACTTCATCAGCAGATTGCCGAGTCTGAAACTCTGTTGCAATCTACCAAAAAGGATGTGAAAAGCCAGTTGGATAACCTTGCTTTACTGACAGGTCAGATTGAGGAGAGAAGAAAATATATCAATACCATAGAGAGTGATGTTCATATATTGACAAGTGAGATCGCCTCTTTGCAGAAGCAACTGAATAAACTTCAGCGTGATTTGAAAGACAAGAAGCAGAAGTATGAGATTTCGGTGCAATATATGTATCGTAACAAGTCTGTTCAAGAGAAATTAATGTTTATTTTTTCTGCCGAGAACTTGAGCCAGACTTACCGTCGTATGCGTTATGTGCAGGAATATGCAAACTTCCAGCGTCTTCAGGGAATGGAGATAGAACGTAAGCAGAAGCAAATTGCCGCTAAAAAAAGAGAAGTGGAACAAACTAAGAATGCCAAACAGAATCTTTTAAAACAAGGTGAGGCCGAAAAGATCAAACTGGAAATTCAGGAAAAGGAACGGCAGACTCTTTTAGCGAATCTGCAAAAGAAGCAGAAAGGTATACAAAACGAAATAAGGAAGAAAAAACGTTCAGCAGAGCAATTGAATGCCCAAATTGATCGTTTGATTGAGATTGAAATAGAGAAAGCTAGAAAACGTGCGGAGGAAGAAGCCCGTAGGAAAGCCGCTGCTGAGGCTGCCGCAAAGGCTGCTGCAGCTAAGAAAGCGGAAAATAAAACTACGGGAGGGGTAACCCGCTCTAAATCTACGGAAAAAAATGAGGACACAAGGAAGGCCGCTCCGGTGGAGAAGTTCAGTCTGAACAATGAGGACCGTCAACTGTCGGGTAGTTTTGAACGTAATCGAGGTATTTTGCCGGTTCCCATTACCGGCCCATACGTGATTGTCAGCCATTACGGACAGTATGCCGTAGATGGTTTGCGTAATGTGAAGCTGGATAATAAAGGGATTGATATCAAAGGTAAACCGGGAGCACAGGCACGCGCCGTTTTTGATGGAGAAGTTTCGGCCATTTTCCAATATAATGGCTTGAACAATATATTGGTGCGTCATGGTAATTATATCTCCGTCTATTGCAACCTTTCTTCCGTATCGGTTTCTAAAGGCAGCAAAGTCAATACACGTACTGTTCTTGGAACTATCCATACAGATAGTTCGGGTAATACGGTCTTGCATTTTCAACTTCGTAAGGAAACGGCTAAACTTAATCCGGA
>ENA-UEQJ01002835-UEQJ01002835.1-human-gut-metagenome-genome-assembly--contig:-NODE-2835-length-11804-cov-3.068474_pt1 | contig 11804 bp, 7 predicted proteins | sample MGYA00242937_ERZ507938 | MGnify/ENA primary metagenome ERZ507938 (study PRJEB26167, sample SAMN06115437) | human gut metagenome | host: Homo sapiens | place: China:Gansu | collected 2015-07-03 | study...
GGCATTACTGTTTGCATCGATCGGAATTAAATGACAGGTCCGAGTACAGAAGCTGTCAACGGCCACTACCGGTTGCCTGCTGCCTGCAGGCAACCTCAGCTACATTCGCAATGTATCAATGACCGCTCTCAGCGCGGGCGACACATTGCGGTGCGGGTAATAGAGAAATGATCCTTCCAGACGCTGGCTATAACGCTGGAGCACCCGGATAAGTGTGCCCTGGGCTAGATCGTCGGTAATCAGCTCTTCCGGGACATAGGCCAGCCCCAGACCGAGCCTCGCCGCTTTGGCCTCCATATAGCTATCGGCGAAAGCCCACTGTCCCTGAGGCGGGTGGGTGATTTTTTTGCCATCCACATTAAGTTCCCAGGCGTAAAGGCTGCCGTCGCCGAACTGATAAGCGATGCAGGGGTGGGCGACTAAATCGGCGGGCGTTTGTGGAAAGCCGTAGCGGCGAAAATGTTCCGGTGTACCCACCACCGCCATCTCCATATCGGGCGAAATGCGTACCGCAATCATGCCGCTTCCGACTTCCGGGCCCAGACGTACGCCCGCATCAAATCGCTGCGCAATAATATCGACAAACCGGCTTTCGCTGATCAGTTCCAGTCTGATATCGGGATAGCGTTGTTTAAATACTGCCAGCTTCGGCAGCAGGACTTTATCAATGGCATGCTGGCTGGCATTGATGCGTACCGTACCGGAGGGCGTCTGACGATAGTGGGCCAGCGTGGCGAGCCCCATATCTAAGGCGTCGAAACCGGATTCGACGTTGTGATAGAGCTGCTCACCTGCCTGAGTGAGCGACAACCGGCGGGTGGTACGCACCAGAAGCTGAACGCCCAGGCGTTCTTCAAGTTCACGAACCGCACGGCTTACCCCGGACTGCGCCAGGCCAAGTCGTTGCGCTGCGGCGGTAAAACTGCCTTCCCGTACCACCTGCATAAACAGATAAAGGTCATTATAGTTTTCCCGTTTCGCCATTATCCTGCCTCGTCACCCAGATGCCATTTAGAACTATATGGTATTAATTTTAGCATTTTTCAGCCTCTAATCAGAACCATTACTGCTGGCTACACTAAGCGCACGACAACAAAGCACAGCAGCGTTGTCTACTGAAGACTTGCATTGATCACGTTTATTTAGGGGAATTTTGATGACGGTTTTCACCAAAAAACTGACAGCCGCGATACCCGCCATGCTGCTTTGCGCCTCATTAACTGGAGTCACAACGATGAGCTCTGCTGAGACAACTAACCCGAATGCGCCTGTTTCAATGATTGAAAAATGGGACAAAACTTTTGCTGAGAGTTCGAAAGTGGATCACCGTAAGGTGACCTTCCTGAACCGCTACGGGATAACCTTAGTTGGCGATCTCTACCTGCCGAAGGATCGCGGTGAACGCAAACTGGCAGCTATTGCCGTGAGCGGTCCCTTCGGCGCGGTAAAAGAGCAGTCCAGCGGCCTGTATGCCCAGACGCTGGCCGAACAGGGGTTTGTCACCCTGGCGTTTGACCCATCGTATACGGGCGAAAGCGGTGGCTACCCACGCAACGTAGCCTCACCGGATATCAATACCGAGGATTTCAGTGCCGCGGTGGACTTTCTGGGCCTGCAAAAAGAGGTGGATCGCAACCGTATCGGTTTGCTCGGCATTTGCGGCTGGGGCGGTATGGCCCTGAACGACGCGGCGATGGACACCCGCGTCAAAGCGGTGGCGACCAGCGTCATGTATGACATGAGCCGCGCGATGGGGCATGGAGTGGGCGATGGCAAAGACCGCTATACCACTGCCGATCGTCGCGCCGTACTGCGCTATCTGAACGTGCAGCGCTGGAAAGATGCGGCAAACGGCACCTTCGTCCCCGGTGGGCATGACATTTATGTTGATGATAAGGGCAACGTCAGCGCTGCCGATCGTATTTTGCCGGAAACCTTGCCCGCCAACCCCAACCCGGTCCTGAAAGAGTTCTTCGATTATTACCGTATGCCGCGTGGTTTCCATCCGCGTTCGGTTAATTCAACCGGGGCCTGGAATGCGACGATGCCGCTGTCGTTTATGAATATGCCGCTGCTGAGTTACGCCAGCGAAGTGACTATTCCGACGCTTATCGTGACCGGCGAAAAAGCCCATTCACGCTATTTTGCCGAAGATGCCTTTAAGGCCATCGGCAGTAAAGAGAAAGCGCTGGTGATTGTCCCAGGCGCAAACCACGTCGATCTCTATGACAACGTCGCGGGCAAAATTCCCTTTGCGACGTTCGCGCAATTTTTTAAAACCAACCTGAAATAGATCTCCTGTGCCGGAGACATCCCCAAAGCCGCCACGCGCCTGCGGGCGGCTTTGTCTTGTCGGAGAGAAATAATGTCTGCATTAGGTCACACCCGGGCACACTGGAGCGGCGTCCTGGCGATGACGCTCTGCGTATTTGTGCTCATTGCCTCAGAATTTATGCCGGTCAGTCTGTTGACACCCATCGCGGGTGATTTACACATTACCGAGGGATTAGCCGGTCAGGGCATTGCGCTTTCTGGCGCGCTGGCGGTACTGACCAGCCTGACGATATCCCGTCTTACCGGATCGCTGGACCGTAAATGGCTGCTGCTGGGGCTCACGGCGTTGATGGCAGCCTCTGGGGTGATTATTGCCCTGGCGTCCAGTTTCCCGGTTTATATGCTGGGCAGAGCGCTCATTGGGATCGTCATCGGCGGCTTCTGGTCGATGTCGGCGGCAACGGCCATTCGGCTGGTGCCGCAACGCCAGGTCCCCCGCGCACTGGCCATCTTTAACGGTGGTAACGCGCTGGCCACCGTTGTGGCAGCGCCGCTGGGCAGCTACCTGGGGGCCACCGTCGGCTGGCGCGGCGCCTTTTTATGTCTTGTCCCGCTGGCGGTGCTGGCCTTCGTCTGGCAATGCATTAGCCTGCCGTCGATGAAAAGTCCGCGCGCACCACAGCGGCAGGGATCGGTGCTGCGTCTGTTCCGTCTTTCTACGCTATCCCTGGGATTGCTGGCCTGCGGACTGTTCTTTATGGGACAGTTTACCTTATTTACCTATGTGCGACCGTTTCTGGAGACGGTGACCCAGGTCAGTCCTTCTGGTCTGTCCCTGATATTGCTGACAATGGGTATCGCCGGTTTTATCGGCACGCTGCTTATTACGACCGTTCTGAATGCCCGATTTTATCCGACGCTGGTGGCTATCCCGTTGTTAATGGCCGCAATTGCCGGAACGCTTCTGCTGGCCGGACACCACACGGGATCGGTCGCCGTACTGTTAAGCCTGTGGGGGCTGCTGGCGACGGCGGCGCCCACCGGCTGGTGGACATGGATTGCGCGGACGCTGCCCGAGGATGCGGAGACGGGCGGCGGGCTGATGGTCGCCGTGATCCAGCTATCGATAGCCCTCGGGTCAACGGTAGGCGGCCTGGTGTTTGATAGTCTGGGATGGCACAGCACTTTTGCACTGAGCGGTCTGTTACTGCTGGGCGCGGCAGGGGTGACTTTTCTGCTCTCTGTCAAAATCAGATCATCTCAGCGCACTGCGATTAATGAATTGAATGCATAAGTCAAATCAGGAATGACAGGCTAATCGTGACCGCGTTCCTGTCTTACCATGGTGTTTTAACAAGAGGGGAGCTTCACCGTGGAATATTCAGTATTAAGTAACGCTCGCAAAATGCCGATGCTGGGTTTCGGCGTTTTCAAGGTGACCGATAAAGCGGAGTGTAAGCAGGCGGTGTTGAACGCCATTCGCACCGGTTATCGCCTCATCGATACCGCTGCCGTCTACGATAATGAAGATGCGGTGGGTGAGGCCGTGCGCGAAGCCATCGCCGAAGGTCTGTGTACCCGCGAGGCGCTGTTTATTACCTCCAAACTGTGGGTCCAGGACATGGCCAACACCGGGATGGCGAAAGCCGGGATTGCCGCGTCATTAAAAAAATCGGGCCTGGAATACTTTGATCTTTATTTGCTACATCAGGCGATGGGCGATTATTTCAGCGCCTGGCGTGCGCTGGAAGAGGCCTATGAGGCCGGTACCCTGAAAGCGATCGGCGTCTCCAATTTTTACCCCCATGTGTTAGCTAACTTCTGCGAAACTGTCAGAATTAAACCAATGGTGAACCAGGTTGAACTGCATCCTTATTTCGCGCAGCCCGCGGCGCTGGAAGCCATGAAGCATTATCACGTTCAGCCTGAAGCGTGGGCGCCGTTAGGCGGTGGCAGACATAATCCGTATCAAGATGCATTGCTTCGGGGGATCGCCGATGCGCACCAGAAAACCATTGCGCAGGTTGTTCTGCGCTGGAACGTGCAGCGTGGCGTCACGGTGATCCCTAAATCCACTCGCCAGGAGCGCATTGAAGAAAATTTTGCTATCTGGGATTTCGTATTAACAGACAACGAAATGGCGCAAATCAGCGCCCTGGATTTAGGCTATGTTGGCGAAGCGGTAAAACACTTCAACCCTGAGTTCGTTCGCGGATGTCTGGGGGTGAAAATCCACGACTGACCGCGGCACCGATTGGCTCCATCTTCATCTCCCCGCCTGCGCCGCGGCGACGGGCTCGGTATGCTGGTTAGCACCCACGTGTTTGCCGCGACGGTTGTCAATGCGGTAGACGATCGTCACGGGCTGCGGGCCGGCGGGGGTGACGGTCAACTCCCTGACCATTTGGCCAGCGTCGGGCGGCAGGGTCAGCGAGGTTTCTCCCTGAGCGAGCATCTGGCCATTTTGCCTGACCTGCCAGGTCAGGCGGCAATCCTCGCAGGCTGCCCAGGTATCGTTAATCGCCCACAGGCGCACCGTCGCCGGGCTTCCCTGACGCCATCTGGCGGTCACCGGCTCGATGGACGGCAGGATCGGCTGATAGGCGCGCTGCAGGGCATAGTAACCGGCCTTCGGCTGGCGCAGATAATCTACCACCCCCCAGTTGATGGAGGGCCATGTCTCGACAAACATAAAGTGGAACAGGGCGGTCACCGGCTGATAACGCTGGCGGCGATAGCTCTCCGCCGCCAGCGCCACCAGCCGGGCCTGATATGCTTGGGTGTTTTCAATCATCTCCTGAATATTGTTGCCTCGTGGAATACCGGCAAATTTAAAGGTCTGGAAAGGCTGAAAATTATGGTACTTCCATCGCACCCAGCCGGGGTCGTCGGCAGCGGTGGTTTTCGGCCACAGCAGACGGGCCGGGATAATGGTCTTCAGGGTGGAGAGCCGGGGCAGCGCCTGGGCGCCAAACTCGGTAATAATCCCGGTTTTCGCCGGGGCGAGCAGGTCGCGCAGGGTGCCGAAATACCAGCCTGCCCAGTAGTGCTCTTCGACAGCGGAAAAGCGATGCACGATGCGGGAGGTATCTTCCGCAAGCGCATCGCCCACCCGCTGCGTCAGGGTCTGATTTAAGGTTTTACGCCAGTCGGGGAAGCGTTTTTCCATCCACGGCGAGTTCCACGGCGGCTCGTTGTGGCCGCCCCAGACAATAATCGCCGGCGAATTGCCGAACTGGTCCATCATCGTCCGGGTCTGGCGCACAGCGTTCTCGGCGAAGGCGGCGCTGTCATCGTAACCCCATTGCAGGGGGACATCCTGCCAGATCATCAGTCCCATCTCATCAGCCACCTCATACAGCGCGCGGCCCGCCACGTGGCCGTGAACGCGGATGGCGTTGGCGTTCATCGCCGTGACAAGCCTGAAATCCCGACGGTACTTTTTCCGCGTCATGGTGCTTAGCCATGGGGAGCCAATATAGTTGCTGCCCTTAATGAACAGCCGTCTGTCGTTGATGCGCCAGCCCTGATTGTCCGCCAGCGCTTCCACCTTACGTAATCCGGTGCGGGTGACGGCGGTATCCATCATCCCCCGGTCATCCGTTAGGGTGGCGCGCACCCGGTAGAGGTTCGGCTTGCCTGCGCCCACGGGCCACCAGAGCTTCGCGGACGGCATTGGCAGCGAGACGTGCAGGACGCCTGCGGTTTTCTCCAGAGTGACCGCGAAGGCCTGGTGAAAACGTGGGCCGGAAAAATTGTCCGGGGTAGCCGTCAGGCGTAGCGTGACGGGGCCGGGCGTCACAGCCCGATAGCGGATTTCGGCACGCAGCATGGGCTGCTCCAGCCCCTGTTGCCAGTCCGGGCGCAGGATCACCTCGTCGATGGTGACGCCGCGGCTCAGATGGAGCCTCACCGGCGCCCAGATCCCCCCGGAGTTGGCATCCTGCCCCTGAACCGACCAGGCGCCGCCCGGACGGGTATCGTGCTGATTGAGGATCCCTTTCATCAGCGTCTTGTGCAGTGGCCAGATCTTTTGCGGGTCTTCATAGGGGCTGTCGACCCGCACGGCGAGCTGATTATGGCGGCGAACGGCCCCGGTGATGTCCACCGGGAAGCGCTGAAAATAGCCTTCGTGCCGGGTCAGCGTCTTGCCGTTGAGCGCCACCTCGGCAAAGTAATCGACGCCGTCAAACACCAGCGTAGCCATGGCGTCCGGCGTCAGGCCATGCAGGGTAAATTGATGGCGATACCACAGGGCGCCCTGATGATCGTATCCGGCGCTGTACCAGTTTGCCGGTACCCGCAGCGTGCGCCAGTCGCCGTCCGAAGCCTGCGCGCCGGCGAAGGCGCTGTCGTTGGCGTCATGCACCCGCCATTGTCCGGCCAGTGACCAGGTCACCGGCGCAGAACCGGCGTGCGCCAGCGGCAGGCAAATGACCAGCAGCAGATGACGTCTAGCGATCATGGGGAACCTCCTGCGTTCTGCGGCGCAGCCACAGGTGGCAGCCCGCGATCGCCTCGGTCAGCGCGTCGCGCAGGTCGCCCGGCACGCTTTGGTCTGGCGAGGCCGCCTGGCTCTCCAGCTGCTGGAGCACCCCGGCAAGGCGTTGAAAGCCGAGGGTGACCGCCTCGCCGCGCAGCTTGTGGGCGGTACGGCGCAGCGTCTCCCGGTCATTGGCGTCAATGGCGTGGGTAAGGGCCGACGTTGCGGCGTCAAGCCCTTCAGCGAAGAGTCCCAGCAGCTCCTCGACCAGCTCAGGATCGTCGGCGCACTGTTTTAGCAGGTGGGCCTCGTCCGGCAGGCCTTTCTCTTCCTCCAAACCGCTATCTTCCGCTGCGCCGACGCGGGCGATGGCTTCCCGTAGCGCCTCAAGACTCACTGGTTTGGCGATATAGCCGTCGAAGCCCATCGCCAGACAGCGCTCTCTATCGCCCTGCATGGCATGGGCGGTCATGGCCATCGCGGGCTGATGTTGCCTGCCCAGCGCCGGCGTCTCTTCGCGCAGCAGACGGATGGCGGTTTCACCGTCCATCTCCGGCATTTGCAGATCGATCAGCAGGAGATCCCAGCAGGCTGCGCGCCAGCGCTCCAGCGCCTCCCGGCCGTTGCTCACCACCTCGCAGCGGTGACCCAACTGCTCCAGCAGCCGTCTGGCGACCTTTTGATTAACCAGGTTGTCCTCAGCCAGCAGGATATGCAGCCCGGTCTGGTCCCTGACCGGTTCCGCAACGGGGGCTGGCGCTGTCGCCACCACCGGCGTGGGAAGGAGAATACCGGCGATAACCTGATGCAGTTCGCGCTGCGCCACCGGTTTATGCAGATAGTGGGCGATACCGATGCGCTTAAGCATATTGGCGTCAAAATGGCGGCTCATGGAGCTGAGCATAATAATCTGGCTTTGCCGGGCTTCAGGCAGGGCGGAAAGCTCCAGCGCCAGGGATACGCCGTCCATATCCGGCATCTGTGCATCCAGCAGGATCAGCGGCCAGGGCGGCCCTTCGGCGGCCCGACGTAACGCCTCGCTGGCGTTGTCCACGCAGATCGGTATCAGTCCCATCTGGCGAAGCATGGTGTCGAGCAGGCGCAGGTTGGTGCTGTTGTCGTCAACCACCAGCACCCGCTCATTGTTGAAGCGGCCCGGCGGGGCGTTAGCGGAGACGGCGGTGTGCAGACCTGCCAGCGGCAGGGTGAAGGCAAATTCACTGCCCGTCCCGGGCTGGCTCTCCACCGTCAGCTCACCGCCCATCAGGCTGACCAGGCGGGCCGAAATGGTTAATCCCAGCCCGGTGCCGCCGTAGCGGCGGGTGGTGGAGCTATCGGCCTGGCTGAAGGCTTCGAAGATTGCCTTTTGCTTTTCCGGGGCGATGCCAATCCCGGTATCGCGAATGCGAAAGCGCCAGCGGCTTTCGTCGTCGGCCGGCGCTATTGCCAGCAGAACTTCCCCCTGATGAGTGAACTTCAGCGCATTACCCAACAGGTTAGTCAGGATTTGCCGCAGCCGGGGGCCATCGACGATCAGCACCTCCGGTACCGCAGGGTAGATATCCACCAGCAGCTCAATACCCTTTTCGCTGGCGGCGGGCATATGCGGGCGGATCAGCGACTGGATAAAGGGGCGGATCTCCAGCGGCTCTTCGTCCACCTGCATCTTGCCCGACTCAATGCGTGAGAAATCAAGAATGTCGTTAATAATGTGCAGCAGCGACTGGGCTGAACTCATCACCAGCGAAAGGTACTCCCGCTGCTCCGCGGTCAGCGGCGTGTCGAGGCACAGCTGCGTCATGCCGAGAATGCCGTTCATCGGGGTGCGGATTTCGTGGCTCATATTGGCGAGGAAGGCGCTTTTCGCTTCGTTCGCCTCGCGGGCCTCCTTCGCCGCCTCAATGGCCAGCAGCTCTGCGGCTTTGCGCCGGGTAATATCCTGCAACGTGCCGATCACCCGCTCTGCCTGCTGCTGCATATTGAGGGTGACAATCTGCCCGGAGAGCAGCATCCAGCGCCAGCCCTGCGTCGGGTGCTGGACGCGAAGTTCACATTCAAAAACCGGCATATGCTCGTTTTGCGAGGCGATCATCGCCTGCTGCAGGGTAGCGCGATCGTCCTCGTGGACCAGATTGAGCATAAAACGCAGCGGATAGCGCCACTGTGCCCGCGACTGGCCGACCATCGCCAGCAGGGTGTCATTCACCTGCAGGTTGTCGTGGGAGACCTGCCAGTCCCAGATGCCGATCTGGATCGACTCCGCAGTGAATAAAAAATCGTCGTGAAGCTGGTGACGTGCGCGTCGGGCCTCGTCAAGCTCGGTGATGTCGGTATGCAGACTGACAATTCCACCATCCGCCAGCCGCTGATGCTGAACGTAAATCCGGCGGTTGCCCGACTGGCGGACTTCGCAATGGTTCGCCTGGCGGCAGTTGCGGATAATCGTCTCGCGTAGCGTCTGGCATCGATAAACTTCTCCGCCAGGCTCTCAAGAGAAGCGCCGACGGCGAGCCAGGGCGCGATCGTTGGATAAAACAGCGCCACCTTATCATTCCAGGCCTGCAGTCGTTCGCGCTCATCGTAGATCATCACCGCCGAAGGCAGGACGTTGAGGTCGGCACGGTTAGCGGCATGCATGATCAGTGACCTGCGGTCTGATAGTGGAGCTCCGCCTGGCGGCGCAGATACTCAAGCCCGGGGGCGATCGCCATTGCCCATGCAGTGAGGATCTCTTCATCGCACAGCGGATCGCTGGCGCGGACGGTTTTGAGCATGGCTTCTCGCCACAGCGCAAAAAAACGCGGCGGCAGGCGCAGGCCTTCCTCGCTCTGCGCCCGCGCCAGCCGTTCCAGAAAATCGGGTACGAAGAGGTCGCCGTTGACCGCCAGCATGGCGAAAAAGCTTTTAAAGATCATCTGCTGGCCTGCCTCGCCGGAGCGTTGGGAGAAGTGCTGCTCGGTTTCCGGTGACATATGGATAAAGGTGCAGTAGAAGGCCTGGAAGAAGCGCTGTTTGTCGCGCTCCGGTACGACGCGATTCAGGCTGGCTTCAAAGAGATCGCGATAAAACTTCATGGTGCGCTCCTCATGACCCGTTCGCCCGGCAGGCAGCGGCGGGGCGGGTTAAATTCGTCCGTCGCGCGGCGGGCAAAGTAGCTGTTGTCATCCGCGAGGCCGTTTTTGAACAACGGCCCGGCGTTGTGTTTGTAAAACAGCGCCTCCAGCACCATGGCGTTAGTGGAGAGGGTGAGGGTGGCGTTGACGTCGCCGGTGGCCTCGACCCGCCCTTCAAACCAGCCGCGCTGCGGGTCGTTAAGATGGGTAGTGACCGCCATCAGCGCATCGGTATACTCGGTTTCCCAAAGCGTCCACAGGACAAAGACCGCTTTGGTGGTCACCTGCGCCAGCCGGGGGTAGTACTTCCCGTCGTCCCCGAGCGTATTCCAGGCGTAGCCATTCCCCCAGACGGTGTCTTCCACGTGCCAGGGCGCCTGGGTAAGCGAAAAATCGGCCCGGGCGGTAAGCACCTTATCCTGCGTCCAGCGCGTTTTCTGGCTGAGCCATATCCCTTCCGCCCGCTCGCGCATGGCTTTTTGCGCCATCTCCGGCACGCCGGGCGGCTGCCAGCCGAACTCCAGTCCCGGTAGCATGGCGGGCAGAGTAGAGAGCACTACGGGTTGCCAGGTGGTTCGCGGGTCGCGGTCGTCAACGGCGAGGCGGCGCTGATAAATAATCACATGGCGCGCCGGGGGGGAGAGGGCCTTGCCGGCCGGAAATCCCCACAGGCGAAACGCGCTGGCGGCGTATTCACTGTCTCCCAGCCGGAGCTCCTCGCGGATCGTCCGCTGACCGTTCTGCAGTGAGGCGGACCACAGCTCCCCGTCTTTATCGATAACCGGACAGAAGTTCCAGCGCAGGACAATTTTATCAATGTATTCACCATACTGCGGCGCGCGTTCGGCGGTGAGCCGCAGGGCGAGCATCAGTCGGGCCATATCTTTTGCTGACCAGCCGCTGGCCGCCGGTTTGCCGCTGAAGTCGACAGGGGTCGCCGTCTGAGTGGAGTATAGCCTGCCCGGCGAACCGCCGTCGGTCAGCGTCAGGCGATTGAGGGTGCCGAGCAGGGGCGTCAGGCGGGCGTCGAATTCCGCTTCCTTTACCAACCCCAGCTCTCTGGCGGCGAGCAGGGCGATAAGGGTGTCGCCCATCTGCCATAGCGTTGCGCGGGGCTGTTTGTCGCTGCCGTTGACCAGGCCGGTTTGCGGCTGGGTATTGTTCTCGACGTACCGCCAGGCGATCTGCGCCCACGAGCGCTCCTGCGGCGTCAGGCTGCTGATGCGGGCAGTGGTGTGCCAGCCGCCTTTGGTCAGCCAGCGCCACCCCGCGCCTTCGCGATAAAACAGCGCCAGGGCGATAAGAAAAAGGACGACGGCGATGGCCAGCCAGCGGGCTAGGGTTTTAAGCATTGCGCGGTCACCGGCGGAAGTTTAACGGGCTCGTCAGCCTTGCAGGCGGCACACTGGCAGGCCTGGCAGGCGGGTTTGGTGCGCTGCGTGGTCCCGGTCTGCTCGCACCATGTTTTGACGGCGGGGGTGTTGCTCAGGAACGGGCGATTGCGCGGGCCGTTATTGGGCTCAAAGAGATCCACCAGCTTCTTGTCCCACAGCGACGGGGCGAAATCGCGGTTTTTCGGGTTGTCGCTGGAAAACTGCAGCAGTTTTCCCTCCTTTTTAAATAGCAGTGCTTCCAGCATGATGCCGTTGTTGTTGGCGGTAAACTCATTGATTGGCCCGTCGCCGTTCTCATACAACCCCTCGTAATAGCCTTTTCCCGCTTCGTTCGCGTTTTCAATGGCGTCCAGCAGACGATCGGTATAGGGCGAGTTCCACAGCACCCACATCCCCATCGCCGCTTTGAGCGACACGGCGGCGCTATTCGGTACGAACTGGCCTTTGTCGGTTATGGTGTTCCAGTTAAACCCGTCGCTGAACACGGTGTCATAGACAAAGTACGGGGATTTATCGAGCTGATGCTCGGAGCGGGCGGTG
>ENA-UEQJ01002848-UEQJ01002848.1-human-gut-metagenome-genome-assembly--contig:-NODE-2848-length-11766-cov-267.794251_pt1 | contig 11766 bp, 8 predicted proteins | sample MGYA00242937_ERZ507938 | MGnify/ENA primary metagenome ERZ507938 (study PRJEB26167, sample SAMN06115437) | human gut metagenome | host: Homo sapiens | place: China:Gansu | collected 2015-07-03...
TATTATATATATTTATATATATAGATATATAGATAGTATATAAACTTTACTTTTTAAGGGGGTAAAAAGTAACCCCTTAAAAAAAACTGAATAACTGAATACTGAATAAGATGCTGTGTTTTCTTCTCTTTAACTCTATGGTTTCTCTTCTGAAAAAGTATGAGTTGCGGGGTGCAAAACGGCGAGTTAGATTGTTTAACAGGTTTCGGATTGAAAGCGTGCTGAAAATCGCACCTTATCACACGCTGATATTTGGTTGTATCGGGAAATTGGCGTATCTTTGCACTGTCGTTCAAAGAAAGGCTTGTGCATCCCGCCAAGTCAACATTCAACATTCAACATTCAACATTAAAACTAAAGATTATGGAAGTAAAAGGAACATTGAAATATCGTAAAGTACAGCGCACACCTCAGACTGGTGAAAACGCAGGTAAGAAGAAGTGGTATGCTACTTCGGTAACCGACCAAAGCCCCCGGTGCATCACGCATCGGGGGCTTTTTTACTTTTTCACCTTTAAAAGCCTTTTTCCTTAAAAACTCCTTAAACTTTGCTACTCTCTGCAATATTTTTAGTAACTTTGCACCCAAAAGTTAGTATACAAGATGAAAATAGGAATTATCGTTGCGATGGACAAGGAGTTCGCGCAACTCAAAACATTATTGACCGAATCGCAGGTTGAGAGAAAAAACTATAAGGACTTCGTTATCGGAAAGATAGGCAATAACGAGGTGGTGATGCAACAATGCGGCATCGGTAAGGTGAACAGTACCATAGGTGCCGTGGAAATGATTGACAACTATCACCCTGACCTCGTCATCTCTTCAGGCGTGGCTGGAGGAGCTGATATCAACCTCAACGTGACTGAGGTGGTGGTGGCAACCAACTGCGTTTACCACGATGCCTACTGCGGCGAGGAATGCGAATTCGGACAGATTCTGGGCATGCCTACTTCCTTCAAAACACCTAAGGAATATGTGGAGAAGGCACTCGCCATCAACAACCTGCCGGGCAATAGGCACCCGAAGATCCACGCCGGACAGATTGTGAGCGGCGAATGGTTTGTAGACAGCAAGGAGAAGATGCGCTCTATCCTGGAACACTTCCCTCAGGCGATGGCGGTGGATATGGAGAGCTGCTCTATCGCCCAGACCTGCCACATCTACAAGACGCCTTTCATCTCCTTCCGCATCATCAGCGATGTACCGCTGAAAGATACCAAGGCACAGCAGTATTTCGACTTCTGGGCTAAAATGGCTGAAGGCTCTTTCAATGTTACCAAGGCTTTCCTCGAAAGTCTTTAGAAGTGTTGAATGTTGAGTGTTGAATGTTGAATGATTCTTCACTCAATATTTAACACTCAACATTCAACACTCAACACTCAACTTTCAACACTCAACATTCAACATTATAAAAAAGATGAATAAGATTCCAAGTTTTACAATCAATCACAATAAGCTGCTCCGCGGCATCTACGTGAGCCGTAAGGACGAAGTAGGCGGAGAAGTCATCACAACATTTGATATCCGCATGAAGGTGCCTAACCAGGAGCCTTGTCTGCACAACGGTGCCATCCACACCATTGAGCACCTGGCTGCCACCTATCTGCGCAACGACGAGGAGTGGAAGGACCGCATCATCTACTGGGGACCGATGGGATGCCTCACGGGCAACTATCTCCTCATCAAGGGCGACCTGGAGAGCAAGGACATCGTGGAACTGATGAAGCGCACCTTTAAGTTTATCGCTGATTTCGAGGGTGAGATTCCGGGACAGGCGGCAAAGGACTGCGGCAACTACCTGCTCCACGACCTGCCTATGGCGAAATATGAAGCCAGAAAATATCTGGATGAGGTGCTCTGCTGCATCAGGGAAGAAAACCTCATCTACCCTACCCAGGATTAGAAACAAAAAAATATGGCAAGCTTACCACTTAAGCTTGCCATATTTTTCTTTATACCAAAGTTGCCAGCCATTGACCAGATTCTGCCATACTACATAGGCACCCGGTGCTACGGCAGCAAGAGGATTCAGGAAGGTGAGGGTGAGCCAGATGCCCACTACCGTATTCTTCTGTCCCAACGCCTGACCGGCACTGATACTCGCACCGAAATGCCTACCTACCGCCTTGCCGATGGCAAACTGGAGGAGACATACCAGCAGCGGTACAAAGAGCAGCAGAAGCATCGTTACGCCCGATACCTCGGCATGGAGCATGTTGCGAACCGTTTCGCCCATCAGTATCGTGAGGTTGAAACACCACATATAAAAGCCCAAATCCTTTACATTCTTCACCTTATCCACCCATTTTGGCAGGAACCGGCGGCTCAGCAAGGCAAGCAGCAGAGGCACCACCAGCACGGTAGTGACATTGCGGAACACCATCGCACTCATCATGAGGAACGATACATCTGCCCCCTTCTCTACCATCGGGAAAAGACTCGGAATGATGACCATCGTAAAAATGTTGGCGATGACCGTATAGGTGGTTAGCGAACCGATACTGCCGCCCAACTTCTCCGTAACCACAGCCACGGCGGCTGCCGTAGGACAGATGAAACAGATGAAGGCACCCTCGAGAATCAGTTTGGTGCTGTAATCGGAGCCGAACTCGAAGATAAGCACCACCATCATCAATGCCAGCGAGGTACGGATGAGCTGGAGGATGAAATGCCACGCCTTAGGCTTCATCTCCTTGATTTCTATCTTACAGAAAGTAACATAGAGCAGGGAGAACAGCACCACCGGCATCAGACTTACCAACCTCGGACCACAATAATCGCCAATGGGCACCAGAAAGGGCACATTGGCGAATAACAGGTAGCCCAATGCTCCCATAACCAGGGAGCAGGGCAATGAAAACTTTCTAAAAAATCTCCACAAAAACATTTCTGCTTAGTCTTTGTTGCTGCGCTTGCGCTTCAGGTGATCGAGCTCAATCTTGCGCATACGCATGTTCTTTGGAGTTACCTCTACGTACTCGTCCTCACGGATATACTCCAGGCACTCCTCAAGACTCATCACGGTCTTAGGAATGACGCGAGCCTTATCGTCAGAACCGGAAGCACGTACGTTGGTAAGCTGCTTAGCCTTGGTTACGTTGACTACCAGGTCGTTGTCGTGAACATGCTCACCTACAACCTCGCCTCCGTAAACCTCCTCACCCGGATCGATGAAGAACTTACCACGATCCTGCAGCTTATCGATAGCGTAAGCAAAGGCAGTACCGGTTTCGAGCGCAATCATGCTACCGTTAGAACGGCGGCTGATTTCACCCTTGTATGGCTGATACTCCTTGAAGCGGTGAGCCATGATAGCCTCGCCCTGAGAAGCGGTAAGCACGTTGGTACGCAGACCGATGATACCACGTGAAGGGATATCGAACTCGATGTCTACACGCTCGCCCATGTTCAGCATAGAGGTCATATCACCCTTGCGGCGGGTTACCATATCAATCATCTTAGAAGCAAACTCCTCTGGTACGTTGATGGTCAACTCCTCTACAGGCTCGCACTTCACACCGTCAATCTCCTTATAAATAACCTGAGGCTGACCTACCTGGAGCTCATAGCCCTCGCGGCGCATGGTCTCGATGAGTACAGAGAGATGGAGCACACCACGGCCTGATACAATCCACTTATCGGTAGAATCCTCGTAAGGCTGTACGCGGAGAGCGAGGTTCTTCTCGAGCTCCTTGTTCAAGCGCTCCTGGATGTGGCGTGATGTACAGAACTTGCCTTCCTTACCGAAGAATGGTGAATCGTTGATGGTGAAGAGCATGCTCATGGTAGGCTCATCGACTGCGATTGGAGGCAGTGGCTCTGGGTTCTCGAAGTCGCAGATGGTATCACCAATCTCGAACTTCTCCAAGCCGATAACGGCACAGATATCGCCTGAATCTACATGATCGGTCTTCTTGTGGCCCATACCCTCGAAGGTGTGGAGCTCCTTGATCTTGGTCTTCTCCTGGGTTCCGTCGCGGTGGCAGATGGTAACATTCATTCCATCCTTCAATGTACCGCGGTGTACACGACCTACGGCGATACGACCAGTATAAGAGCTGTAATCGAGTGATGTGATAAGAAGCTGTGGAGTACCCTCGAGCTGCTTAGGAGCTGGGATAACCTCAATAATCTTATCGAGCAGATAATCGATATTGTCTGTTGGATGATTATAGTCCTCGCCCATCCAGCCGTTCTTGGCAGAACCGTAAACTACAGGGAAGTCGAGCTGGTCTTCTGTAGCATCGAGGTCGCACATCAGGTCGAACACCATCTCGTACACCTCTTCAGGGCGACAGTTAGGCTTATCTACCTTATTAACAACGACGATAGGCTTCAGTCCGAGCTGCAATGCCTTCTGGAGCACGAAACGGGTCTGGGGCATCGGACCCTCGAAAGCATCGACGAGGAGGAGGCATCCATCTGCCATGTTGAGCACGCGCTCAACCTCACCACCGAAGTCAGAGTGTCCAGGAGTATCGAGGATATTAATCTTAGTACCTTTCCAATTGATAGATACATTCTTTGAGAGAATGGTTATACCACGCTCGCGCTCCAAGTCGTTGGAATCGAGCACTTCGCCGCTGTTATCCTGGCCGTCGCGGAACAGTTTACCGGCGAGCATCATCTTGTCGACCAATGTAGTCTTACCATGGTCAACGTGTGCAATAACTGCAATGTTTCTAATGTCTTGCATTTTAATTTTTACCTTAAATACTTAAATTTGGGTGCAAAATTACAAAAAAATCCCGAAATGTTTGCATAATTCACCAAAAAGTTGTATCTTTGCACCGCATTTTTAATGAAACCACCGTGAGGAAGGTCATCAGATGCACAAAATTAAACATATTCATATTTTATTAAATTAAGTTTTTACAGCTATGTATTTAGACAAAGCAAAAAAAGAAGAGATCTTTAGCAAGTACGGAAAGTCTAACTCTGATACTGGTTCAGCTGAGAGCCAGATAGCATTGTTCTCATACCGTATTGCTCATTTGACGGAACATGTTAAGAAGAACCGTAAAGATTATACTACAACACGTGCGTTGACACAGCTTGTAGGAAAGCGTCGTGCATTGCTCGATTACTTGTATGATCGCGACATCAATCGCTATCGTGCTATCATCAAGGCCCTCGGTCTTCGTAAGTAATCAGCTTAGGCAGACACATTGCTTAACAGAACAGAATCCCATCGTTCGCAAGAGCGGTGGGATTCTTCTTTTTTCTCAGTTTAACACAAAAAAGCTTTCTCTCAACGGAGAGAAAGCTTTTTTGTTATTACAGTCTGCGTATCCATCAAGGATACTCTGATAATATAGACAGTCTGGGACGAAGAGGAAACCGGGATGCTGACAGAAACAGCACCTGCAGCCTTTTTCGCTGCCACCAGTTTTCCATCGAGGGTGTAAACCTCCACCTTATTTAATAGAGGCCCATTCACCTTGGATACAACGATCAATCCCCGGGCTGGAGAATAGATCTTCACGTCACTCTCTCCCATCTCAGCATCTTCGATACCTGTGGTACTGCGAGTCTGGGTGAGGAAGTATCTGCCGTGCTCGTTCGCCATTACCTTCACCTCTTCTTTCTCCTTCAGTTCCTGATACTTGCGGGTGGCAGCATCGTAGAGATAGAGAGGAGAAGAAAGGCGAGAGATGCCATCAATTTTCAATCCAACAGAAGAGGATTTGCCTACCACACCCAGTGGCAGCCAATCTACATCCGGCAAGGAATTCAGCGCCACAGCCTCATCGCCTGCCACCGTATAGACCACCGGAACTTCCTTCAGCTGGGCATCATAGAGCAGCTGGGCATCCTCGACATCATCATAATCTTCCGAAGCTGATGCATCAAGAACGATTCTCGAACGGCTGCGATAACCCGATGCAGCAGCCGTAAGGGTAAGCGTCGTGAGATTCTGCTCCTCATCCGATGCCGTCTTCACACCGCCAAACACTTCTCTATCTACCGTCATCGCAGAAGTGAAGTTGAGCTGCGATGCACTCTGTCCATCTTTCAGACGGACAAAGAACGACTGCATCGGCGAAATCTTCACGTCGTTCTTCGACTCATACGTGGTGGTTGACATATCCAACTGATTATAGAGTTTCAACACACCATTCTCATAGACATAGAAGCTGGACTGTAGCGATGGATTTGCCTTCAGGAACTTATGCATGCTGAGCGTAGCCATATAAGGATTACCCACCAGATAGTAATTGTTGCCATCCGACAACTTAACCAGCGAATAGCTCATTGTGCCCAAAGCATTCTCCTGGGCATCGGCATTCACCACCAGGCGATAAGCATTCTGTTTATCCACATTCTTCGAAAGCGTACTCTGCTGCTGAGAAGCCGAAACATAAGTATATTGCGTATCTGCCTTCGGCAAACGGAGCAATACTTCGCCCGATGCACCCATCGTATATTTATCTCCCATCCTGATAGCCACGCCCTCCAGCGGCTGATATTTCCTATCCACCTGATTATATACGTGGCTCCAGTGGGCTGAAAGCGCATTGAGATTCTGTTTCTCGAATGTGATGCCGGTGCCTGCATAGTCGTAGGCATCGTAGCTGCCGCCCAAGATTACTTCTTCGGCAGAAGCATCATCCCAGCTTCGCTGATATACAGGACTGGTTACACGATTGTTTACCGATGATGAGAACGAGATTGGCTCGAACGCCTCCGTCTCCTGTCTGCCCGATGCAGCCGGCACATAGATGTCGCCCGCATAGGTATCCTGCAAAGGCGAAGTGAGGGCATACCAGGTGTTTGACTTCATCTGCTTCTCCACCCACGCCTTGTTGTATATCAGATAGCACTGGTTGAGCAGTTCGCCTCCCGGCTTGAAGTAAATCTGGTCGCAGGTGTTGCCATAGAAAGGTTCACACTCCAGATTGCCGTCGGCGTTCAATCCGTGATCTGCGGCATCAGCATCCCATTTGGCAAGCATGTCATACTGGATATTCGCAGTAGCCGCATCGCCTTTGGCATTGCTCAGACGGGTGGCGATGCCCGTGGATTTCTGATAGGCGATATAGCCCAGGGAAGGGAAATACAGTCCGCTCAAATTTGGAATCGTTACCTTGGTAAACTTCATCGGCACGTATCCGCCGCTGCTGTAATCCGTATATTTATCAGCCCCCTTATAGAGCTCGCCACGGGCAGAGCGGCGCCAGTTTTCATCATTGTTCCATGCCGCACTCATCCTGCTGTTGGCAGTTGGATTCCAGGTAGCGTATTCCGGTACCACCGCAAAGCGGATGTATACCTCGCCCGAACAGAGTACCGTGGTTCCCTGGGAGCCATCTTCACGGAATATCAATACGCCTTCGTACCAATATCCCTCGTGCAACTGCACATTCATGGAAGAAGCAGAAGATGCAGTCCCCGACTGCGGCGTAAACTTCAGCTTCAGCTGGCTGGTATTACGCTCGATGTAATTATCCTGAAGCGTAGCCAGCGTCAGGCTCTCCCCTATTCTGTTCTTATAGGCAGGGTCGTTGGTATCCGAAAGATACATCACGTTGGTATACTGCGAAGGATCCAGCAGATCTTTTCCGCCAGCCTTCACGAAATAGAGATGGGTGGAATTATTCGCCACAAAGTTCTTGCCGCTAACCGGAATACAGAAGTATCCACCCTTGGCTTCCTGTTCTGCCAGCAGAGCCACCTGAGGCAATCCGATGCGCACCGTGCGGGCATAATTATTAGGATATGCCACGCCGGGACGTCCCAGATCCAACTGCGGTCCGTTCTTCACGACACGAAGCTTGAACGACATCTCACCGAGACAGATCTGATAATCCACGCCGCCCTGGTTGATGGTGCCAGATGTTTTGGTAGGAAACACACGGATGGTATGATCGCCCACACTCAGAGGAATGTTACTGAACTCGGCGCTGTTTTCCAATATCGGAGTCTTGGCATCGTCTACATACCAATCATAAAGCACACCATTCAGCTGGATGCTGCCGCCATTGTTCTGGTCTACGGTCTGCAACTGCGCCTTGATGTTATATTTCGGGGTATCGTTGTCATCGCAAGGAATGGTGACGGTGGTGGTGATGCTTCCGTTGGCATCGGTAACCAGCACCTTCTGCTGCACCATCTGGAAGTTGGCGCTATAGAGCGAGCACACATCCGAAGGCTTTCCCCACGAAAGCTGGTTCTTATCCTCTTTCGCCTCATCCTCGAAGGCGAAACTTACATAGTAAGTCTGGTTCGACTGCAGATTGAAGTATCTGTTGGCAAGCACCACGTTCCACTCATCGTTGATTTTCTCATACATCGGCTTTTCATCCACCTTTCGGTTCTCATCCACATAATTATAGATAGTGGTGGTTCCCCAATTGTAGTTCGGGCTTTCTGCCGTTCCATAGTTTACATTCGTCACCGGACTACCATCTGCATCAACAAAGCGGAAGTAGAGTTTCTTTTCTGTATTGTCGGCAAGCGCCGCCATAGTTTCCTGCAAAGCCCTCAATTTAAGGAGGATGGTGGTAGAAACAGAAGAATCTTCAGCTGTGTTCTTATCAGGACAGATAGGCGAGCTCTGGATAACATCCACCTTGGAAGCCTTGGTATAGATGCGAAGATCATCGAAAGCATAGTCGGCACCTTGAGTAGATTTACACATATTATCTACTACGAGTTTGAAGTCGGTGAAATTATTCACTCCGCTCTCCTTCTGCAGTACCATCTTTCCATAAGTCTGATACCATTTACCAACATTAGCACCATCGTCCGACCCCACACGGTTTCCTGAGAAATTACCGGATGAGAACGAGTGGAGCAACCTGCGCTCCGTCTCCTGATTGTTCCCATCGTAATTCACGCCATAGAGCTTGAACATCAGCTGCGGACGCTCTGCTTTCGAAGCGATGGTCATATCTGCAATGGCTGCGCTGAAGATAACCTGCGAACCCACACAGAGGTTAGCCTTGAAATCAGCTTCGGCAATCTGTCGGCTTTCATCGGAGGCATCGATATAGAGGAAATGTCCATATTGGGTGCCATTCGTATTTTCGTAGGTACGGTCGTAGAGCTGGGCTTTAGTCCACCACTGGTAACCATCAGTTCCACCTTGCCCATCTCCAGACTTTCCCTTTATATTTGCCGACTTATAGAGTCCGTATTCTCCATGAATAGGCGAATGTCGAAAATTATTACCGATCAAATCACGATAGACAAAGCCATAGCTTCGCCTGCTCCATTTAGAAGGCAAGCGGTCTTGGTTATCATCCGGGCTTGTAGGAGCCAGAAGGGTCTGTTCTTCATTATCATTATCAAAAGAGACGGTATTGACAGAGCGATAATGATCGTCTAGATAGGAATTCAATCGGGTATTCTGACCTGCCGTCTTCAGTTCGTCCGTAGTCATCGGATACTGGTTGAACAGCTGGCAGGTGAAATTGGCGATAGGACACATCTGTCCGCTGCTGGAAGCGGCTAGCGCCACCACATAAATGCGGTCGCCATACTTAAAGGTCTGCTTACGGGTAACTCCTTTATTATCCAAATTGCGCCAGTAACCATCATTGATTTTGCTCAGACTCAAATCAAAAAATCGGGCATCAGTAGCACTTTTATGAGTGTATAATGCCCATTGAGTCCTATCAGAATTATAGACACGCCATTGTACGTAACTTGCCTGAACCACAGAAGGCTTGAAATCCGATTCCTTTATCTTATGCGCCTCATCCTCTGCGAAGACATGATGCTTATTGATATTATTCATTGGATGGAAATAATAGTTGGTCACATCGCTCTGGTTGAGGCGGAGTGTCATAGAGGCAGAGGCATCCTTCAATCCTGCCGAAACACCCTTTCCATCTTCATAAGAATAATCCCTGGCTATTCCCGTTTCCAGGAGTTTCTGCTTGATATCATCCGCCATCTTTTCTGCCGGCATAATATGGAAGATATATCGGATAGAAAGGGTTGGCTCATGGGTAAAGGTACCATTGCAGCCATCCTTGTATCGGCTCACATCGCAGGCGATGGTCTCCCCAGTCCAGGAAGTATCAGAGGGACGGGTGTAAACTACGCCCACCAAATTACGATTTGGCCCAGATGAAAGATTATAGGCAACCAAACCTTTATTTATCCCATGAGCATCAATCATGCGCTGCAACGTGCGGCCGGCAGAATATTTCTCCAACTGATCAGAAGCCTTATCAGTATCGTAATTATACCATCTGAAATATCCTCTAGGTTCCAAATTTGTACCATTGCCCGAATAGCCGGAAAATGGCAACGACAATTCCTTGCTACCGCCGCTAGGCAGGGCGATATAATAATGAACCACATGCGTTTTCTGTCGGAGACAGTCGTAGGCGGCATCTATCACCTCGTAATCGCCGGTTTTATTGGCGATACCTTCATAATGCTTAAAGGTCTGGGAATAAGCCATCCCAGGCATCAAAGAGATGAAGCCCAGGATGAACAAGATGTATTTTGAAAATAAACTAATTCCTTTCATAGCTAAAAGTCTTTGTGTTAAATACTATTTTTTCAGTATTCTTTCCTGCACGTGTCAAGTCTAATTGATTCATTGTAAAGCGAACCTTGCGGGAGATGATAGGATACATACCCAAGCCATTCTGTTCCTTCACCTTAATCTTCATTGTATAAATGGCAGAACCGGTACGGTTGCCCATTTCTCCTTCCAGACGATAAGCAGATGGTATCCAGGCTGGCGAGCTATCGAAGATGTTTACACCATCAGCTCCCTGCGGATTCTGCTCCTGCAGCTTCCAGCCATCAGAACCTGTTGCATCCGTTCCGATCTGCCATTCACTCACTGAAAGGGTCTGAGAACCAGTACGGCTCAACTTGATGACCTCAGGCTTGATATGAAACTCTCCATAATAACCGAAGTCAAGCGAAAGGTTTTCCCCATCATCCTTTACCTTCGGCAACACACCGATTGGCGAGAATGCCTCCACCTTCCACCTAATCTGATAATCCTCCAGCTTGATAGGAATCTTCAGATAATCATTGCGCCGGATTTCATTCCATGATAGCATGGCATAACGATGGTTACTGGTAGTGCCCGTAGTCGCATCTACCGTAGTAAGCGAAAGGATAAAATACCGGTTGCTACCATCTGCTCCCTTATCTACCAAACTCTCATTCATATAGAAACAAGCCGTTTGCGTAGCTCTAGCCTCTATGGTCATACCATTGTTTTCGGCAGCCGTCAGCGTGATGGTTCCCTTCTTTGCCGAATTTGGCAGATTCACTTGCAATTGATCATTCGAATCCACATTTGGCAAAAGCTTGACATTCGGATTACCGTTCAGGGTGACATCCGAAAGGGTGATGGTCTTCAGATTGATGGCATGCTCGGTGGCATTGGTAATGGAGAGCTGTACCTTAGCCACCATACGGACAACCTCCAGTTCGATGACTTGCTGATTATCAGTTATATTCACAATCTGCTTATTACTCATCGGATAACCGTTCTGCAAGTCAGGCGCCATCGACTGATGGAAGAGTTTACTGTTGCCATCCATCTGATAAGTCTTTTCATCAAAATCAGCTGGCAACGGTTGCCCAACAGATGTGCTGGCATCCAACCCGATATCTTCAGGCTTGATATTGGCAAAAGAATAGAAGGTTGTCTCGCCAGTATTCAGCTTTACAAACACCTGGTCTTTCTCTACCTCAGTAACACCAGATTTCAAATCGGAAGTGATAATCTTCTCTATCTGTCCATTCTGTACCACCACCACAAACCAGCTCTTCATCATTTCTCCA
>ENA-UEQJ01002852-UEQJ01002852.1-human-gut-metagenome-genome-assembly--contig:-NODE-2852-length-11748-cov-3.426185_pt1 | contig 11748 bp, 6 predicted proteins | sample MGYA00242937_ERZ507938 | MGnify/ENA primary metagenome ERZ507938 (study PRJEB26167, sample SAMN06115437) | human gut metagenome | host: Homo sapiens | place: China:Gansu | collected 2015-07-03 | study...
CCCAGATTGATTTTTCCATAAGCCTTCAGACTCAGGTGTTTTATCATATCATGTTCTCCTAAATTGTTTTTCCGAATTATTTTGTATACAGTATATTATATAAGTTCTATCGGAAAATGCAAGGGCAAAATACACGAAAGAACAAGGAAAAGCAAGGCGGCGCTGGATATTTTCCATATCCATCACGCCGCCTTGCTGGCTACGCTGCTATCTGATTGTCTGCAATAGTTCTCTGTTTTCTAAAATCCAATGGTCTATGGCTTCCACACACCATTTTCATCGACGAAATATCCGTCCGGTGTCTTCTGGTTTTTCAGCATGATTCCCCTGGTTCCATCCGAAACATCCTTAAAATAATACCATTTGCCGTTTATCTGGAACCAGCCAGTCTGCATTCCGGCATTTTCGTCCACATAAAACCAGCCGTCGTAACCTGCGTCATAGAAGAATCCGGTCTTTAGATAGCCTTGTTCGTCAAAGGCATACCATCTGCCGTTTACCTGTTCCCACTGATGCCGTACCTTCATGCCATCTATGAAGCTCTGGCTTACGATACTGCCTCTCGCATAAGAACCGTTTGGACGGCGAAGACGCCATTTGCGGCCTGTGAAGATCCAGGTGGTGCGGTCACTGTTGGTGATGCGCTTCTCATCATGATCGTGGCTGTGACCTCTGCTGCCGGTGCTGCCGGTGTTTCCACTGCCACCACCTGTATTTCCACTGCCGCCACCTGTGTTTCCGCTGCCGCCACCTGTGTTTCCGCTGCTGCCGCCTGTATTTCCGCTGCTGCCGCCTGTATTTCCGCTGCCTGTATTTCCGCTGCTGCCTCCGCTATTTCCACTGCCACTGCCGGTGTTTCCACTGCCACTTCCGGTATTTCCACTGCCGCCTGTGTCAGGTGCCGGTTCCGAGTCTGGTTTCTGGTTCGGATCATCCTGTAATTCCACACACAGCGAAATTTCCGCTGATTTATAATTTTCCATGGCCAAATCATAAATCATGATCTGAGCCTGATTACCCGCCTGCTCCCTGCTATTCTTATTGAAACGGATGACCAGCTGCCCTCCATCCAGTCTGACGGTACGTTCCAAGATTCCGCCCTCATCACTCTGGATCACTGCCCGTCCTCCGCTGATCTCTCCACAGTCAGCCGGAAGTCCGGTCAGGGTGATCTTCTGCTCTCCTCTTGCCGAGGTAAGATAAATCGCTTTCTGTGTCTCAAGAACTGGCGCTTCCGCTTTCTGGATCTGCTTTCCATGTAAGGTTACCTGGGTTTCCTTCAGGACATAGTTGGCCATGGATGGTGTCTCATTCAGCTTCACCTGAAGCACGGCTGTTTTTCCAGCTCCGGCCTTTGCATCCGCAAATACAGCCTCCGCTGTGTAATCGGTCTTCTGAACCGTATCTCCATCTGCCATTCCCGCAAATGTCACAGAAAGAACTTCCGCACTGGTTGTTCCGTCATAAATCTTTTCCTTCAGCTCTGCGTCCGTTACTGTCAAAGTTCTCGGAACAATCTGGAATATTCTGGTAACTTCACCAACTTGAGACTCATCCTCATAGACTCCCTTGATCTCATAGGTTCCCACCTTCTTTGGAATGTCATCGCTCCATTCCTGGCTTGCATCGATCCGGTACTGGTAGGTCCAGTTTGCGGTACCGTCAGAAGAACCGTTCCGGATACTTCCCTGTGGTAAAATCACCCCCCCGTAGGTTGTATTTTTCACGGTGATTGACAGGTTGTCGCTAATGTCGCATTTCTGGATGACCGTAACATTCGCCTGCTTATTCGCAGCATTGTAGTTTTTATTATTTGCCGTAGATGCCATGACCACAATGCTGGTTCCTGTCACTGTATCTTTTGGTATGGTGATGGTTCCATTGGTTACGGTCTGTGGTTGTCCGTCCTGACCAATTTGATAGGTGATCACCGGTTCCGGAACATCGTCTAATGCCTGATTATATGGATTTTCCGCTTTCGCTGATACGGAAATGGTCTTTCCGGCAACTGCCTCGTTGGCGCTGATCGTCAGGGAAACCTCCGGAGTTGTCAAATCCACACGTATCTCAATATTTTTCGGGTAATCTTCATAATGTTCTTTATCCGATACTTCATAAACTGCAGCTGCCTCTTTCCAACCTTTTTCCAAAATCTTATCAGGCTCTTTCCAACGCCAGCTGCCTTCCACCTCCTGGCCACGTCCATTAGCCAGATATCCTCCGGTCACACTCAGCTTTGAATCCGAAAGCTTCTGTCCATAATATACGGAACTACCCTCTACAACTAAACTTCCAAAATAAGGAGCAGAGGCAAGTGTTCCCTTTGATACTGTCACAGCAGCCGTTCCTTCTACATTTCCAAATGATGTATCCGTTGGTACAAATACCATCTCATAAGAGTGAGTACCTATTTCTGGATACTGATTATTTTCCTTAAAGCGGAATGTTCCTGCCTCAGATGCTTCTCCTGACGTTTTCACGGTCAGATCTTTCAATGACTTGCGAAAATAACTGGTCGTCTCAAATTCCGGCCATTTCGATACTGTCACCGGCTTTTTATTGACCAGAACCTCCACGTCATTGCTTTCTGACCTCACATCTCCGTTGGTATACACCGCACTTACCAGGTGTTTTCCACCAGTCAGTAATTTCGCCGGAATCGTATCACATGCCTTACCTTCTTCTAATGTAAGAATACTTCCAACTGGAGCTCCATCTAAGTAGAAACGGATTCTTCCAGTGATTTCTTCCGCTCCAGATCCAGATACTGTCGCAGTTGCCGTAACGGTGCCTCCTACCGCAATCTCCGTCTGATCCAGGCTCAATGTAACCATTCTATCCTGAACCGGCACAGTAATGCTTGTATTCTTCCCACTTTCTCTCAGAATCGCTTTGATCGTCAGGGTTCCCATTGATTCCTGCGCCCCAACGGTCAAAAGACCATCGGCACGGATCTTCGTGTCGGCACTGGATCCGCCAGTGACCTCCCACTGTACCTGATCTGCCAAAGCTCCAGTGACTGCAACACGGAGCTGGGTCTGCTCTCCTCTGTATACCGCTTTCGGTGCGGAAAGGATACGGATGGACGGTTCACCAGTCCCGGACGGTGTGATCTCTACATACGGCTTAGAAGCGCCACCAGCCATATCCGCTGCGGAAACCTCTGTCAGCTGGCTTTTCGAATCACCTTCCTGGATCTTCAGGCCATCTGCGATCGCAACGGCTGCTGCGCCCAGGTTCTTCTCTCCATTTCCGATACCAGGCGCATTTTTTCCAACAGCTGTCACCTGACCGCCTGTGATAGAAATATGCACTGGATCTGAACTGCTGCTGCCTAACGCTCCATTATTACCAATTCCAGGACCGCCATCACTTCCTTCTGCATAAATGGTTCCACCCTTGATCGTAATCTGTTCTGCCAAACCACCAATACCGGCATGGCCGCGATTCCAGTCATCATATGGATTGCGATGTCCTTTGGCATACAAACTGCCTTCCGTACTTCCATCGCCACAGATACTGGTGATCTCCAAAGAGCCATTTTCAGATACTGTAATTCCATTCGTTTTTTTATAGGACGTTGTGTATCCGGTAGATTCAAAGGAATTCTCCCCGTCCAGAACCAATTTTGCTTTGGTTCCACAGATTTCCATCGTACCGTAGCTGACCATCCGCACATCATGAAGGATTATGGTTGGGGTTCCTTTCTCGATCAGAATCTGTTGGTTCGTATCACGAATTCCTTCTTTTAGAGAAATCTCATAGGTACCGCTTCCTGTAATTCTCAAAAGTCCCCATTCATTTTTCCCTTCAAACGAATAATCAACTCCATACTGGCCGCCTGTGATCACAAAATCACCCGTATCTCGATAATACTGTGCTGTGATCACAGTATCTTCACTGCCAATGGTAAAAGTCGTACTTTCCCAGGATGGCTGTGCAAATGTTCCGGAACCGCTCTCTAAAATCCAACCCAAAAACATTTCATCTCGATCACCTTTTTTGGCCTGAATACTGATTTTCGCTCCCGGCGCATAAGTGCCGCTTCCACTGCCCCGATTGACTGTCAGGACCGGACCATTCTTGTAAACAGCCTCTACCACGGTATCTTGTTTTCCGACTGTTAATGTGGTCGTACTCTTTTTCGCATCTGCCAGTGTACTTCCAGCTCCTGATGTTATCTTCCAGAAATCGAAATATTTACCATTCTCTGCCGCAGCTGCGGTAATGGTGACCTGCTCTCCCGGTGCGTAGGTTGTCTTTTCCGGTGATTTTGTTCCATTTATAACCGTAACGGTACTTTCCCCTTTATAACAAGCCGTAATCTCCGTATCCGCATCGCCCATGGTAAATGTCGTACTTGCATGATCTGGATCCTCAAATGTTCCAGAACCGGAGGTTACCTCCCATTTGTAGAAATACTGGCCATTTTTCGCTGATTCTGCAGTTACAGCAATTTTTTCCCCCTGGGCGTACCCTGCTGTTTTGGGATCTGTAATCTCACCATCTGTCACGGTAAGGCTATGCGGATCTCCGTAAACCACGTGCATATACCAGTCGCTGTCCTGGAACGTATGCATTCCTTCTGTCGTTGTTCCAAAAACAACCTCGCCCGGACTGCTCGCCCCTGCATAAACAGTTGCTCCCTGGCCATTGGACGCCTGGATTTTAATGGGGTCTTCACTTATTTTTGCCAAACTATTATACTGTGGATCACCCTGATACTCGATCGTCCCTGTCACTTCACCACCAGAGATACAGATTCCCTCAGTCATCCCATAACTGCGGCTGCCTCCAAGAAGGTATCCCGTATTCTCCTGAATTAAGCGCACTACTCCACCGGAAATTTTAATATCCGTTCCGGCAGCTTTACTGCCTCCACCAATACATGCAGAATCACTGGAACCATATAGTGTCAGGTTACCGCCCGCAATGGTAATATGACTGCCACCTTTTCCCTGGCTGCCGCCAATAGCTGCTGAGCCACTTCCTGCAATCGCCGTCAGGCTTCCATCACCCTCGATTGTTAATGGCGTTCCATGATTATCAATCGCCGCTGCAAGCTGTGCGCCTTTCAAGTAATTTTGTCCTTTTAAAATTAAGGTTACATCACTTAGTCCGCTGTCAATCTCAAGCGGAGAAACTTTATTAGAGGAACTGGCATCTATCCGAATTCCATCTAACGTTACGGTGCAGGCGCTATTTATTTGAATCACCCGGCCAACCACTTCTGAGTTTGGATTTATCATCGATATAATATACGGACCTGTTCCGTTTAAACTTACAGATCCATTGGAACGAACCTCGATTCCATCGTCAGCACCCTTTTCCGATGTTACATGGAAAACCGCATTCGATGGCGCTTCCCCGTATTCAACCTGTGTCATGGCGCCATTTCCATCAATCACCTGACTTTTTCTTGCCGGCACGGTAATCTCTTTCCCCGCTTCAGAACCTCTTAACTCCACTCTGGCCTGCTCAGAGGATGCATATACCGTAAAGTTATTTTTCGAACTGGTTCCACCGGCTCCGATTCCAGCCGCTCTGGCACTCTTGGCAAGAACTGTTCCACCATGGATCTCTATCGTTCCGCTGGCGCCACCGGCTCCGCCTCCGATTCCTGCTCCGCTGTCGTGAAGCCCTGGAATCATGCTCTCATCTTCCCGGTATCCGGAAGTGGCGTAAATATTTCCGCCGTTTATGATGATCGTTCCAGCGCCTTCTCCGCTGTTGCCGCCAATTCCTGCTCCATAACTTCTAGATCTGGCGAGAAGGTTGTCCTCTTTTCCACCTTCAATCGTTAAAGACGCACCCGCCGGAACATGGATTGCCGCACCAGATACGGAAGTTGTCGCAAGGAACTGATTCGTTCCTCTTAAATTTAATGTAACATGAGCTCCAGCCTCCAGATTCAGTACGTTATACCTTCCATCAGAATTTCCATTCTTGATCGTCGCATTCTGAAAGTTAAGCGTTGCTGTCACTCCTGTTTTCACGGTAATGACCTGACCATTGGTGTTCCAATAAAGATCGCCCGTGTCAGGCCACTCTCCGGTAAATGTATATTCCCCATCCTGCTCAATGGTAAACACGGTCGTCGCCTCACTCAGATTGATCACCTGGGAAGACGCCAGCATCATCGGAGCCATCATCAGCGTCGTCGGTGTTGCCACTGGAAGAACTGTCTCCACTGGAATCGCCTCTGTCGGTGTCGCTGTCGGCAGCGGGGTCTCGTCATCCGGGATCTCGTCGTCTGGAATCGCCTCTGTTGGTGTCGCTGTCGGCAGCGGGGTCTCATCGTCCGGGATCTCGTCATCTATCATCTCATCGTTTCTGTCCGCTTCTGTATCTGTCGCCACAGACAGTTTCTTATATTCCGTGATCTCTGTTGTATATTTCCCCTCTGCGGGTATTGCCACCGCTACATCCGCATGGACTGGCATCCAAACTGAGGTCGCGATCATGATCCCTGCCATAAGACGTGCACCCCATCTTCTCCATTCTTTTCGCATCGCCTATACCTCCCTGATTTTTCCTTCTCTTATAAAGATAGCGATTTTTGATCCAGAGAACAACACAGATGACACAAGATGTCAAAATATGTCATGAGATGTAAGGTTTTGCCACATCTGACAAATTGATTTTGCACTCCTATTTTCTTATAATAGACTTACACAGACACTTGATGTCTATTTTCATGGAGGATTTCGTAACGATGCGCATTGCGATCATAGAAGATCAATCAGATGATGCAGCCATCCTTCTGCATTTTCTGGCACAATGGTCTGAGAAACAGCAGATTCCTCTGGCACCACAGCCGGAGTGTTTTTCATCTGGAGAGGAGTTTTTAACCACCTTCAGCGGCGGAAGCTACGATCTTTTGTTTCTCGATATCTATCTGAAGGATTTAAATGGCATGGAAACTGCCAGACGTATCCGGGAAATGGACCCGGACTGCAAGATTATTTTCACTACCTCGTCTACGGAATTTGCTGTAGAAAGCTATGATGTGAACGCATCATGGTATCTGGTAAAACCATTCTCTTATGAGACCTTCGCCAAGGCCATGAGTCACTGCGAGACAGAGGCACTTGAACAGCAGCAGTCGATCCTTCTTCCAGGAGAAGCTCTGCAGAACCGGATCTATCTCCACCAGATCAGCTATGCGGAGCAGCAGGGGCGCTACATTCTGATCCATTATCTGGACGGCAGCTGCCAGAAATATGCCATCCGCCACGGAGATTTTGCACCTCTCCTTCTGGCTTACCCTTATTTTTGCGACTGCATCCGCGGCATTGTCGTGAATTTTGAAGCTGTTGACAGTCTGATGCGGGACCGCTTCCTCCTGAAGGACGGCACATCCATTCCCATCAGCCGTTTAAAATATGAAAAAGTACGAGAAGCTTTTCTTTCTTTTTTCTACAGCCGTACAAGAGGAGGTCTTTAAATGCGCTATTTTTTATCATACCTGGCCCTGCTTCCTGCCGCGATCCTGTGTTATCTTCCGGTCATCCACCATGTCCGTGTACGAAAAACACTGCTGATTTTGGGTGGGATTCCTCTGTTTTTTTTCTGGGCCGCCATCGGTGGAGGCTTAGGCACCCGGTTCCATGTGGAATTTTATCAATGGCTTGCTCCCATGCTTCCAATTTTCGCTCTTGTATTTTACTTTAGTACTGATCTTTCCATCTGGAAAAGCATCAGTATTTTCCTGGCCGTTGGCGCTGTATTCTCCACCATCGGCAATCTGGCAGTGGCAGCTGATGCCCTGATCGCTCCAGACGGATCACCGTCCCTTCTGACGATCCCCGGATGCCTGATCTTCCATGTCATGACCTGGGGGATCACACTAGCGGTCTGGTATCCAGCCACACATGCGGCCCGTTGGCTTCTGGATGATCTGGAAACACCCCATACCTGGTATGTGTTCTGGGTCTTCCCTACCGCCTTCTGGATCACCAACCATCTGATCCGTCCACGTTATTACAGCACTTTGTATACAAACCGTGTGATGCAGTTTTACCCTATACTCAATCTGCTGCTTTTAGGGATTCTTCTTTGTTTCTATCTGATGTTTTATCTGATGGCAAGAGGACTTACCAAAAACATGAGGCTCATGCAGGAAAATGAATTTCTCCAGCTTCAGTCTGCCCAGTACCGGACCCTGCAGCGTACCATTGATGAAACCCGCATGGCGCGGCACGATCTGCGTCACCATTTTACGGTACTATCCGGATATGCGTCCAATAACGATATGGAAGCCATCCGGGAATACTTATCTTCCTGGCAGACCTCCCTGCTTCCGGAGGCAGTCTGTTCCTACTGCAAAAATCCCGCCGTCAATAACGTGCTGGGATATTTTTCCAGACTTGCTAAAAACAACGGGATTTCCATTGATATTTCTGCAAAACTGCAGGAACCGCTGATCATTCCTGAACCGGAATTCTGCGTTCTTCTGAGCAATCTTTTAGAGAATGCCGTAGAAGCCTGTCAGAAGCAGGCCGGTTCTAACCAGATTCATGTCCGTCTATTGCAGACATGTCCATCACTCCTGTCCCTGACCGTTGATAACACCTGTCCGGAGCCACCAAAATGGCAGAATAACAGCCTTCACTCTTCCAAGCATAACGGAACCGGCATCGGGACCAGATCAGTCAAAAACATCGCCGCAAGATATCACGGCGATGCAAGGTTTGAATGGAAAAATGGAATGTTTTATGTGTCAGTCCTGCTGAATCCCCAGGGGGAGGATTCATTTGAAGCATAAAAGCAACTATGAAAGTACTGAATCATTCTTAACTTCTCCTGGCGGCTTAACTTTTTGATGGCTGCCTCCCGCCGCAGGGCCTCGGATTTGGTCTCATACTCCTCGTAATAGACTAATATCACGGGTCTGCGGCTTTTTGTATATTTGGCGCCTTTTCCGGCATTATGGGCTTCCACCCGTTTTTCCAGATGGTTTGTCCATCCGCAATACAGTGTGCCATCGGCACACTGCAGCAAATAGGTGTAATTCATGTTCGTTTCTCCTGCTGTAAGCTGGTTATCACGGTTCAGCCGGTCTGCGCTTGCTGCGCGAACCTGGTCTATGTAGACGGCTCCCGGTGTTTGCAATCCACCGCCAGCCGCCCAGGTTGCCCTGAATCTATCTGAAAGCACCAGCTGGATGCCAGAACCAGCATCAGGTTTGTTAAACTTATAATATAGGATATCCTGAAATCCGGATTTTGTGCATGTCAACCGGCGCAAACAGGTTCTTCTGCATCATTTTTCAGCGCAGCTCCTTCACCAGCAGTAATCTCTGCCCCTCTTTGACCTCCTCCTGATCCAGTTCATTCATCTCCATGACATGGTCTACCGTAGTGTGGAATCGTTTTGCCACATCCCATAACCGGTCGCCTTTCTTCATAATATATCCGGTAATTCCCGGAAGGGCTTTCAGCGCTTCCAGATCCAGGGGCTTTTCCTGTATCCCCGTAATGACCGGACAGCGCACCGGCTGCAGAACCAGCAGTTCAAGATTCAGCGCCGCCCGTACCTCGATCGTATCATTTCCCATCATGACTGACGAAAGCTGATCCACTTCCGATGTCAGCTGCCATACGCTTTCCTGGTCTATTTCAGGGACCTCAATGAAATACTGGAAGGGGATCACATCTGAGCCGGAACGGAGCGGTTCCTTATCATCCGAAGTCATATATAAAAATATCACTTCCAGCACGCCGCTGATCTCCAGTCCATCCCCCTTCACTTCCACCTGATCGATCTTGATCTGTCCGTCATGATGGCAGATCTGCAGGATCCGGTCGGTGGGATCGTATTTCATCCGGTCGGTTATTTTGCATTTTCCTGTTGTGTTCGTTAGAATTTTATCAAACTGATTTTCTTCTCTGACCACATCGATTTCCCGGTCTGTGGCGTAGATATCTTCCACCAGTTCCAGTGGTTCTTCTTCGTAAATTTTTATATCCAGTTCCACCACCGCATCCAGATCCAGCTCCCGCAGTTCTCCATCTGCGTCCGGCTTCGCCTCCAGTTCCTTATGCACCAGCCGCATCCGGGTAAAAGATGGCATGCCCTCTGATATCTGGTCCAGTTCGATGGTTCCGGAAAATGGGATCGTCTCCTCAAACCACTGAACCGGCAGTTCTTCACCCTCTCCCTCATAAAGGCAGAATATCTGGATCTGTCCCTCTGCCAGAAGCGAGCCGTCCTGCGATTTGGCTGACGTTGCCAGCAGAGACACCTGCTTCCACAGGATCTGCTCCATGGCAGGTTTGTTGCCTGGAAGTGTGATGCTCTCCCGTACCCGCACCGTATCCTTTCTTCTGACCTTCAGGGCCGCTGTTTCCATCGTCTGTCTGCGTACCTGAAGCGGGGAGTCTTCCAGGGCTTCCATGTTCCCTGACCCTGCTTCCCTGGCCTCCACCACAGCTTCGCCATCCATCAGTGCTTCGGAGCGGACCCGGAATGTGAGGATTGCTTTCACATTTAATTTTCTGGAATTGATCATCTCAGTACTTAGATCTTCCAGCTCCCAGCTGACTCCGGTCTCGTCCTTTTCCTCCAGTCCCGGCACGTTCATCGGCTCCTCGATCGCAATGCTTCCTGCCAATGTCTGTAAACCGCCTTCCGGGTTTCGGTAAAGCACCTGAAATGCCAGTTTTCCACGGATCATCACCCGTTCCGTCTGATTCCTTACGGAATCCAGGATCACATCCCCGGAATTTACGATGATCTTCTCCATATCATCCATGGCATCTGGAACAATAAAATCATCATCCAGCGTGATCTGCGTGGACGCCTGGCTCTTATACCGGCTCCTATGTAAATTTTGCCTGATCAGTTCGATTTTACTCATACTCCGCACCTGCCTTTCCTTGTGACAGTGTATGCGTTAACTTTCAAATCTATGTGGAAATTCGTTAACTGGCAAACTCAGCGGGGCTGATCGATCTGCTTCTCCAGCTGATTGATCTGCTTCTCCAGCTCCTTGATCCGTTCTTCCATCTTACAGTAATGTTCCATGGTAAGAACCGGTTTTTCTTCCTTCGGAAGCCGCATGCCATCTTTTTTCACCGGTCTTGCAGGAATGCCTGCTGCCGTGATGTTATTCTCCAATGGCTTTAATAATACTGCGTTTGCCGCAATGGTACAGTTATCTCCAACCTCAAAGGCGCCTAAGATCTTGGCTCCTGCGCCTACGGTCACATTGTTGCCAAGGGTGGGATGACGCTTGCCTTTCTGGGTTCCGACACCGCCCAGGGTAACGCCCTGGTAAATGGTACAGTTATCTCCGACTACCGTTGTCTCACCGATAACCACGCCACAGCCATGGTCAATTAAAATGCCATGCCCCAGCTGTGCGCCGGGATGAATCTCGATCAGGGTAAAGAAGCGCGCGATCTGAGAGATCAGGCGCGCAATAAAAAACATGTGGTGCTTATAAAACCAGTGGGCAAACCGGTGCCAGATCAGGGCATGCACGCCCTGGTAGAGAAGAAGCACCTCCAGGGCGCTCCGCGCTGCCGGGTCACGCTCCTGTACAGCTTTTACATCCATCCAGATATCTTTCAAAATCATATTCCCAGGCCTCCGCAATATACGTTAGAATTTTAGCTTTTATTTTACCATATGATATGAAAGAAATACAAGTGCCTGCAGAAGAATTCCTAGTAATTCCTAGTAAATCACTGGAATATAACCGGTTCCTCCAGATATTCGGTTTTTACGACAATGTACGGATAC
>ENA-UEQJ01002860-UEQJ01002860.1-human-gut-metagenome-genome-assembly--contig:-NODE-2860-length-11733-cov-2.588881_pt1 | contig 11733 bp, 10 predicted proteins | sample MGYA00242937_ERZ507938 | MGnify/ENA primary metagenome ERZ507938 (study PRJEB26167, sample SAMN06115437) | human gut metagenome | host: Homo sapiens | place: China:Gansu | collected 2015-07-03...
TAACCGCCCTGTGTGTACATGTCGGCATAGGCAATCAGGAATTTGCCACTCTGCTTGAAATCAGCCAGTGCACGATGTCGAGGTAGCCGCACCGTTTGGCCAGGAACGCGGCGACGGCCACTTCGTTGGCGCCGTTCATCGTGCAGGCCGCCGTGCCGCCGCGCCGCAGGCAGTCGTAGGCCATGTCGAGCGCCGGATATTTCTGGCGGTCGGGTTCCGCGAAGGTGAGCGTCGGGTTGTCGGCGAAGCTGAACTGCTCCGCGGCCCGTGCGGCGCGGCGGGGGAAGAGTAGCGCGAAGCCGATGGGCAGGTGCATGTCGGGCGTGCCGAGCTGCGCCTTGATCGCGCCGTCTTCGAACTCGACCATCGAGTGTACCACCGACTGCGGGTGGATCAGCACCGAGATTCGTTCGGCCGGCATCCCGAAGAGCCAGCGGGCTTCGATCACTTCGAATCCCTTGTTGACGAGCGTCGCCGAATCGATCGTGATCTTGGCTCCCATGCGCCACTGCGGGTGTCGCAGGGCCTGTTCGACAGTCACTTCGGCGAGCAGCTCGCGTGGTACGTCGCGCAGTGCACCGCCCGAACAGGTGACGATCAGCCGCCGCGCGGGCGACGCTTCGCCCACCAGACATTGGAAGATGGCCGAATGTTCGGAGTCGATCGGCAGGATAGGCACCCGTCGCTCGGCGGCCAGCCGCATGACGTAGTCGCCGCCCACAACGAGCGTCTCCTTGTTGGCCAGCGCGACTTTCTTGCCCGCTTCGATGGCGGCCACCGTGGGCAGCAGACCCGCGTATCCCACCAGCGCGTTGACCACCGTGTCGACCGTGTCGGCCTGCACTACCTGCCGGATCGCGTCGGCACCCGCGTAGACCTTGACGGGGCGGTCGGCCAGCGCGCGTCGCAGCGCGTCGTATTTCGAGTCGTCGGCGATGACCACCGAATCAGGCGCGAATTCCTCGGCCTGACGGGCCAGCGCCTCCCAGTTGCGGTGCGCGGTGAGCGTGGTGATTTCGAACAGTTCGGAGTTCTCGCGGACGATGTCGAGCGTCTGGACGCCGATCGAACCGGTCGAACCGAGCAGGGCGATACGTTGTTTCATGCGTGGGGCCTTTCCGGCGGAATGTTCCATTAGAATACGATGTAACCTTCGGGATCGACGGGCTTGCCGTCGCTCCACAGTTCGAAGCCGAAGAGTTTCGAGTCGGTGCCTTCGGCCTGCGGGTCGTTGCTGTATCCCAGCACCTCGCCGCTGCGGAGCCGCTGGCCCGTCGAGACCATCGACTGCGCGAGATTTTTGTAGATCGAGAGTACGTTGTCGGCGTGCTGCACCTGCACCACGTAGCCCTCTTCGGGGCTCCACAGGCTCAGCACGACCGTGCCGTTGTCGACGGCCGATACCTGCGATCCGGGCGCCGCGGCGATCCGGATGCCGTACTGCCCCAGTTTGGTGTCGAACTTTTCGGTGATGATGCCTTCGACCGGCGCGGTCATGGCCATCGCTTCGCGCAGCGTCTTGCGCGACGGCGATTTTCCCAGTCCGTAGGGGCCTTCGCCCTCCATCTGGATGCGCAGGAGCGAATCCTCGCGCGAGGGCATCACCAGCGTCTTGTCGGCCTTGATACTGTCGAGACCGCCGACGTTGCGTACCACGGGCGTCTTGCCCTCCATGATGAGGGCGATGTTGTCGCTGTAAGTACGCATCTGGGTCATCTGCCGCTCGATCGAGTCGAGCCGCATGATGTTTTGCAGCAGCATTTCGCGCGAGCGGTTGGCCTCGTAGCCCGGCAGGAATTCCAGCACGGGGGTGTAGGCCACCAGCGAGAGAATCAGGATGAAGAGCAGCAGGACGAAAGCCAGTAACGCTGCGAAGATACGCACGACCGAGATGTGCATGTGCCACTCCTCGGCGTTGTCCACCTCGTTCTGGAGCGTCAACCGGTGTTTGCGCACCAGACGCCTGTATGCCCGTGAGATCGGTGAGAATCCTTTCATGTTCCGCAAGTTTTGAGCGCCGGCGACGGACCGCGAACCGCACGCGGCGGCGTGTGGCTCGTCGTCCCGCTGCGATTGCACGTCGCGTCCTGGCCGCTACATCTTCGCAAAGATACGAAAAGTCGAGCGCAGAAGCAAGCGTCAGCTTGATTATGCCGAGACGGAGTATCTAAGGCAAAGCCAAAGATAAGCAAAGTCGAGCGCAATACAAATTTATTTGGACATGGCCGAGACGGAGTACCTTCGGCGAAGCCAAAAATCCGAAAATCGAACGGCAGAGACACATCGAGACCGCAGCCAAATAAAGATTTTGCCGCGAAGCCCTATTTGATTTCAATCGTGCAGCGAACCGTCAACGCCCGTTGAACCGGTAACCGACGCCCAGCATCAGGTTGTTCGGATTGCGGAACTTGTAGAGCTGATATCCGACGTGCAGGAAGACGTTGCGCGCCACATCGGCTTTGAGGGCGAAGACCTGGTAGAACGAATTCGTGTCGTCTCCCCTGCCGATCAGGTTCTTGCCGATACCCAGATTGATCGAAAAGATCGGCATCACGACCTCGCAGCGGATCGACACCCCCACGGCGAACTGCTCCTTGAAGGGCGGACGGTGGAATTTGAGTTCGTCGGCCAGCGGATAGTCGTTGGCGATATGGTCTTTGAGGTTGGCGCTTTCGTCGTACTGGGCGTCGAGCGACAGACCGGCGCGGAAGAACCGGCTGAAATTGTACATCGGGGTGAAATTCAATCCCGCCACAGCGAACGACCCGGGGATCAGGTAGGCCCGGCTCTCCTGCAAGAATCCCTTCTTGCGCAGCGCGCCGTAGAGAATCACGTCGTAGCTCACATAGGGGAGGAACGGATCGCTGCGCCGCACGGCGGCCCTCCGGTCGTCGGCCGCGTCGCGGCCGAAGGTCCGCATCACGCCCACCCGGCCGCCGATGAGGTTGACCCCGCCGTTCGGATAGCGCGTGTTTCCGTTGGAGAAGTACGTGAGCCCGACGCCCGCCGTCAGGCTCCACCGCGGTGCGAAACGCCAGTTGAGCATCAACCCCAGATTGATGTAGGCATTGATTTTCGAACCGACCACCGTGTTGAACGGATTGGTCTGTTCGTCGAAGGGCTTCCAACCGAACGAGAGGCCGAAATTCCACTCGTAATCCAGCGACAGCCGCTCCGTCAGCGCGGCGATGCGCGCATGCTGGAACACGTAGAGCGCTACGGGCGTACCGACCTCGGCGCTGTTGAAAAAGGTGTTGTAACCCAGTCCGACGCCTTGATAGGTGAAGGGGTAGTTGCGGCCGAAACGGGTTTCGGGGCCGAACTGGAAGGCATATTTCAGATGCACGGAGAGCGTCGTTCCGAACTCTTTCCCCGCGGCGTTGGCCCCCTTGAAAAAGTCGTCCGTGCGGAACAGCGCCCCCGGACTGACGTCAAGGCCGAGTTTGTGGACGAGCGCCTGCGGGCGGGCGAGGCTGTCCGGCGTCGGACGCCGCAGGGATTCGCCCCGCACCGGAGCGGGCAGCGACACGACGGTCAGGCACAGCAGAACAGCAGCAAACGAAGCGGAGATCACGCGCATGGCCTTATTCATCGGTCTTGGGTTTGAGGATCAGATAGTCGTACGGCAGCGAACTGTGCAGCGTGCCGGTGAAGGTGCGCTGCCGTCCGGCAGGACCGGAGGCGTAGACGGTATAGGGCACGCGGAACTGTTCGAGCGACAGATACACCTCGACGTTCAAACGTTCGTGGGGCTTCGCCGTGACGGTCACCTGCTCGTCGTCGGGGAAGGAGAGCGGAAGCTGCTGGTCGTTCCTCGCGAAGCGGGCCGACGACTCCGCGACGACCGGCGCGCCGTCCGCCATGTCGGGAATCACGATTTCGGGCAGCGGCACACCGAAGATCTCCTCCCGACGATCGTTGAAGTCGTCCGGCCAGAAACGAACCGTCCGTTTCGCGTTCCGGAAGGGCGACACGACCACGGAAGCGGGTTCCGACGAGGCGGTGTTGTCGATCGTGAAGGCATCCTGCAACTCGATCGAATTGTCCCAGCTTTCGAACTCGTCCCAGCGGTAGACCACACTGTCGACACGGTATTTTTCGGTAGGAGCGAACGTCACCGCCACCGTTTCGCTTTCGTAGTCGTTCCCGACACAGATCCGGATTTCGTAGGGATTGTCGTACATGCTCTCTCCGAGGGCGATCCGCAACGAGCGGTAGTCGCTGCGCTCGATGGTAAAATCGAGCAGGCCGTCGTCGTAGGTCATGCGGAGCAGACCGTCGCCGTAGAGCGGATGGTTGCCGTAGAGGAGATTCCCCTCCGCATCGTAGATGTCGCCACGGAGATCGACAGCCGGCCCCGTGGTCGACAGAATGTCCCAATTGCCCGCCTCGAAGCGGATCGTGGCGGACGTATCGTCCGGCCCGACCGTCACCGAGGGTGCTTCGGGCAGGAAGTCGTCGATGAAAACCCCGTCGTTGCAACCGACGGCCAGCAGAGCCGCGACGATCGCCGACAGGGCGTATCTCGAAAAAAGTTTTCCCATTACGTCGGCAAATATAACGAAAAAAGCGGAGACCGCTACCCCCCCCCTCTTTTTTCCCGCCACCGCCGATTTCATGGCCTGTACAGACGTTTCGCAGCCTCCTGCGATACCCGTACGGAACCATCCTGCCGCTCAGCGGCACAGCCGCCGGTAGGAGCAGTGCATCATCCCTCCGTCGGCGTCGCGCAGGTGCATCGGGCCGCCCTCGCAGTAGCGCCACGCGGCGCAGGCGGCGCACGCACCCCGACGCATCCATTCGCGGCGGCGGAAGGGTTCGAACCGCTCGTTCCACACCTGCCAGAAATCGTCGCGGTAGATATTGCCCTGCGCATAGTCGGCCCGCACCGACGTACAGCCCGAGATGGCGCCGTCGACACGGATCGAGGCCACCGACACACCGGCGTCGCAGTGGTAGAAATGGTCGCGCGCCTCCATCTCGTAGCCGCCCAGAAACCCTTCGCAGGCATAGCTGCACGCGATACGCCCTTCGCGCCGCGTGCGGCGGACGAACTCCATCAGCGCACGGAACTGCCCGTCGGAGAGTTGCAGCGCAGGGTCTTCGGCGGCGCGTCCCGCCGGAAAGATCGCGAACAGCCGCCAGCTCCGCAGCCCCAGCGAGCGCCGGCGTGACGCAGGTCACGGCGTCGAAGGCGATCGAAGGCTCGGCGGCGGCCATGCGCACCGCCTCCGCAGCGCGGGCGAAACTGAGCGGATGGCGGCGCAAACGGTTGTGCTCGGCCTCGAATCCGTCGATCGAGACGGTCATCGAGTGCAGTCCCGCCGCGAGCAGTCCGTCGAACCGCTGCGGCGTGAGCGCCATGCCGTTGGTGACCATCCCCCACGGGTATTCGCGGTCGTAGAGCGCACGGCCGATCCGTTCCAGGTCGGAGCGCACGAGCACCTCGCCGCCCGAGAGGACGACCATCACGCGGTGCGGATCGACGCGGGGCGTGATCTGGCGGTCGAGCACGCGGAAAAAATCCTCGGCCGGCATGTCTTGGCAGTCGGGCGAGGCCGTGCAGTCCGAACCGCAGTGGCCGCACCGGAGGTTGCAGCGCAGCGTACACTCCCAGAAGAGCGTGCGCAGTTCGTGCCGCTCCACCGCCTCGCGGTGAAGCCGGCGGTAGAGTTCCAGCCCCAGCCGTTTACGCAGCGAAAGATGTCGTCCGTCCATGCTACTCCTCTCCGGTTTTCTCCGCGAGTACGACGTCGACGCCCGAGCGCTCGAAACGCCCGTACATCCAACTTCCCTCGCCCGGGCCCGTCCGGTCGCTCTCCGCAAAGGCGACCTCGACCTCCTTCCCGGCGAAATCGCCGCCGCCGGCCGGGCCGTCCGTGTCGGTGAAGGTCAGCACGGGCGGCATGTAAAGCACATTTCCGTCGGCTTCGAACGTGTAGGCTCCCCGCGTATCGGTGCGAACGGCCGACGGATCGGAGCCCCAGGACGATCTCCGCACTTCGATGCCCGCGATCGGCGTCCCCGCGGCGTCGGTCACACACCCCTTGACCGTATACTCGGCATAGGGGGTACCGTACATGTCCTCCTGCGGTTCATCGCACCCCGCGAATCCGAGCAGGGAGAGCAGCAGCATCCATAGCTTGTTCATTGTCAGCGCATTTAAAGGGTCGTATGCCAAAGTTAGGAATAATTCCCTAACTTTGTGTCATAAAACCGGAAAAAGATGATCGACCTTACGCAATACCGGCGCCGCGCGACGCACGAAGTCCGCATCGGCGCCTGCACGATCGGCGGCACGCATCCCGTGGCGGTGCAGTCGATGACCAACACCGACACGCGCGACACAGCGGCCTGCGTCGCCCAGATCGAGCGCATCGCCCGCGCCGGCGCGCCCATCGTGCGCCTCACGGCGCAGGGGGTGCGCGAAGCCGAGAACCTGCGCGACATCACCGAGCGGCTGCGTGCCGACGGGAATACGACGGCCCTCGTGGCCGACATCCATTTCCTGCCCGAAGCGGCGGCCGTGGCGGCGCAGTACGTCGACAAGGTACGCATCAACCCGGGCAACTACCGCCTCGACCGCGGCGAACTGGAAGCGCTCGTCGCCCGCTGCCGCGAGCGGGGCGTCGCCCTGCGCATCGGCGTCAACCACGGCTCGCTCTCGAAGCGCATCTTCGACGAGTGGGGCGACACGCCCGAAGGGATGGTGGCCGCAGCCATGGAGTTTCTGCACGTCTGCCGCCGCGAGGCGTTCGACCAGGTGGTCGTCTCGATGAAGTCGAGCAACACGCGCGTGATGGTAGCCGCCTACCGGCTGCTCGTCGAGGCGATGGAGCGCGAAGGGATGACCTACCCGATCCACCTGGGCGTCACCGAGGCGGGCAACGGACTGGAAGGGCGCATCAAGAGCGCCGTGGGGATCGGCGCGCTGCTCGCCGACGGCATCGGCGACACGATCCGCGTCTCGCTGACCGAAGCGCCCGAAAACGAAATACCCGTGGCCCGGCTGCTCGCCGACCATTTCCGCGAGCGCCCCGGCCGATTCGAGGTGAAGCATCCCGAACGCTACTCGCCCACGGTCTACCGCCGCCGAAGCGGCGTACAGACGCCCGTCGTGCGCGACGAGATCACCCCCGCGTTCCGCCTCTTGGAGAGCACGTCGCAGAACCCCACGGCCGAACTGCGTGCGGCGATCCTCTCGCTCGACGGCGATGAACCGGCGGCGGTCGTCCGCCGTTACGACGACACGGATCTCACGACGTTGGCCGTGAAGGCCGCGGCCGACCTGGGACCGCTCTTTCTGGACGGGCTGGCCGACGGGATCCGCATCCTCGACGACCGCTTCACGGAGGCCCAGCTGCGCGACGTGGAGCTGATGATCCTGCAAGCGGCGCGCGTACGCTTCTCGCATACCGAATACATCGCCTGCCCCTCGTGCGGCCGCACGCTCTACGACATCGAGGGGACGCTGGCGCAGATCAAGGCGCGCACGTCGCATCTGAAAAATCTCAAAATCGGCGTCATGGGCTGCATCGTCAACGGCCCCGGCGAGATGGCCGACGCCGACTACGGCTACGTGGGCGCCGCTCCCGGGCGCATCACCCTCTACAAGGGGCGCACCGTCGTCGAACGCAACATCCCGCAGGAGGAGGCGCTCGACCGGCTCATCGCCCTGATCCGCGAAAACGGCGACTGGCAGGAACCCGAATAACGGCCAGTGCCTACATGAATTCGCGCCGGAGCCAGCGGCGCACCGGCTCGTCGTACCATTTCAGCGCGGCGTAAGCCAGCAGGACGCTCACGACGACCGTGCCGGCCGCAGCGGGCCATGCCTCGCCGAGCGTGAGGCCATGGTTGCGCACCCACGCCGTGTAGGTGTAGACGAGCGGGTAGTGGGTGATATAGATCGGATAGGAGATATCGCCAAGAAACTCGCAGACACGCGCCGAACGCCCCGTCACCGTACCGCTCGCACCCGTCCAGACGATGAGCGGGAAGAGCACGACGACGACCAGCGCGTCGTAGAGCCCGTTTTGCCACAGATGCTCCGTCCCGCCGACGCGCGGCACGGCCAGCAGTGCGACCAGTCCAAGCGAACACCACCAGAAGGCGCGGCGGACATGCCCCGGACGCACGAGACGCGAGAGCAGCAATCCCCCGAAGAAGGGATACATCATGCGTGTGAAGCCCACGCCCAGTTGTTCGGCCGTGAGCGACCAGCCGCCGATGATGTCGCCCGAGGGGCTCGTCAGGGCGAAGCGGATCAGCGTCGCGCCCGACACGGCCACCAGCACCCCCAGCAGCCATTTCGGAAAACGCCGCACGACGAGGGCATAGAGTATATTGGCGCAATATTCGTAGAAAAGCGACCACCCCGGTCCGTTGAGCGGGTGCATCTCCTGCCAGCCGCGCACGTCCATCGACACCGGCACGGGCAGCAGCGTCATGCCGACGAGCATCACCGCGAGCATCTTCCACACCGGCACGGCATGCACCGGCCACATATCGCAATCCTGAAAATAGAACAGCGCCGCACCGACGGCCATGCCCAGCACCACCATGGGTTGCAGGCGGATCAGGCGCCGCTTGAAGAAGCCGCCGACGGTCATCCGCCCCCAACGGTCGTCGTAGGCATAGCCGATGACGAATCCCGAAAGGGCGAAGAAGAAATCGACGGCCAGGTAGCCGTGGTTGAGCAGCTGGTCGAAATGGCTCGTGGCGTGCGCTTCGCAGAGGTGGAAGACCACGACCAGCAGCGCAGCGACGCCGCGCAGGCCGTCCAGAATATCGTAATGGGGTTTGCTGTCGGCATAGCGGCCGAGGGGAGCGAAGTCTGAGGCATAGGAGTAGTTTTTTCGGAATACAAAAATAGCGAAATCGCAGAAAAAAAGCTCGGATCGCCGAAAGATTCGTATTTTTGCAGCCGGCGGACGGTGCCGCCGTAGCGAAACGATACGACCCGAGATGACGATTCTTCCCGCAGCCTATCTGCCCAGCATCGAATACTGCGCCCGTTGGGCGCAGGGGCCGTGCGTGGTCGACGGCGGCGAACACTTCGTCAAGCGCTCGGAGCGCAACCGCACGCACATCCTCACGGCCGGCGGCGTACTCGCGCTGACGGTGCAGGCCGTGCGGGCCAACCGCCCGCGCACGCCGATGCGCGACGTGCGTATCGACTACTCCAAGCGCTGGCAGCATCAGCACTGGACGGCGCTGGTCTCGGCCTACAAGGCTTCGCCCTACTTCGACCACTACGCCCCCCGTTTCGAGCCTTTCTACACCCGCCGCTACGAATTCCTCTTCGACTACGACCTGCGCCTCATGGAGACGATCGCCGAACTGCTCGGCCTGCCCATGCCGGCCGTCTCGGAAGCGTATCTGACGGCCGACGAAGGCGATCTCGACCTGCGCCCCAAACGAAAAGAGGGCGCGGACTTCGCGTCCCCGCCCTATATTCAGGTCTTCTCCGACCGCCTGCCTTTCACGCCTAATCTTTCGATCGCAGACCTTTTGTTTTGCGAAGGGCCTCAAAGTCCCGCGCTTTTAAAGCAGTGCCGACTCTGAGCGCCACGCTGTCGCGCAGCTCGCCGCAGCGCGCTTCGATGCGGTTCTCACCCGGCAGCAGCTTGCAGTCGGCACGGAACTGCCCCTCGGCGTATTTCGTGAGCGCCACGCTGTCGCCGTTGACCAGCAGCACGGGATCTTCGCCCGACGAATAGACCTTGATCCGCTGCTCGGCCGACGGACGCACGCGCCACCGCCGCTCGGCGATGTAGAGCGTCGGCTCGCGCCGGTTCCACAAGGTACGGTAAAGGTAGTAGATGTCCTTCTTCTGCCGGCGGTCGAGCGTCACCATGCCGCAGGCGTAGCGGTCGTTGGCGCCGCGCGCCGTACCGAAATCGAACATCGCATTGACCCACTCGCCCCAGAAGGCCGGATCGGAGACGATCCTGCGGGCGTACTCCTCATGGAACCGCGTTTGCCACCGTTCGGGCAGCCAGTGCGTTCCGGGCGTCGGGCGTCCCAACAGGTCGTCCTGCTGCGAGGGATAACCCGGCACGCCGTAGCAGGGGGCCGCCAGCAGATTGCCCCACGACTTGTGGAGCGTCTCGCACCAGTATCCCACGTCGTCGGTCGTGCCCCGCATCCAGCCCACGTTCTGTTTGAGCGCAATGAGGTCGGTGATCGTATTCAGCTCGCCGTCCTGATTGCTCAGCGCGACGGTCGGACGCGACGGATCGACCCGTTTGAGCGCCGTATGCAGTTCGCGGATATAGGGCGTCACGTCGTCACCGCGCTGCCAGACGAGCGAAAAGATCCCCCACATCACCACCGAGGGGTGGTTGAAGTTCTGGGCGACGATCTCGCGCAGCTGCTCGCGGCCGTTGGCGCGGAAACGCTCCGTCGGGAAGTAGAAGACGTCGCCCAGATAGGGCGAACGCATGAGCGGCAGATCGATCCACGCCATGAGCCCCCGCTCGTCGAGCCGGTCGTAGAGGTACTGGTCGTGCGGTCCCGAAACCGAGTGGACGGCATTGGCCCCCACGTCGTGTACGAAGGCCAGATCCTCGTCGTAGTCGGCCGCCGTGAAGGCGTTGGCGACGCTCGCCCGATCGTGGTAGAGCGCCACGCCGTGCAGACGTACCGTGTCGCCGTTGACAAGCAGGCCGCGGCCCGAAGCGGCGATCCGCCGGAACCCGGTGCGCACGGTCACCTCGTCCGACAGCGAGTCGCACGCGACGCGCGCCGTCACCGTATAGAGGTTCGGCGCGGCGGGGCTCCACAGCCGCGGCGCGTCGACGGTGAAGGGAATCGTCACCGGCTCGCCGGCCGGCCGGTTGTTCTTTTGCGTCTTCTCGACCACCACATAGCCGTCGGGATCGCGCACCGTGAGGGTAATCATCCCCTGGCAATCCTTCGGCGCGGAGACATAGACCGCCGCACGGCCCTCGACCGCGTCGTCGTCCACCGACACCTGCTCGACGAAGAGTCCGTCGGTTCCCCAGACCGTAGGCGATACGGCTACCCTGTCGGTCAGGATCAGATCGACGTCGCGGTAGATGCCGCCGTAGACGTTCTGCTCGGTCGAGGTGGGCAGTACGTCGTTCTGGAAAGTGTTGCTGACCACCACGAGCAGGCGGTTCTCGGCGCCGAACTTCACGCGGCCGGTGATTTCGAACGTGAAGGCCGTGAAGCCGCCGCGGTGCTCGCCGACATGATAGCCGTTGACGAAGACGTCGGCCACGGTCTGCACGCCGTCGAAGCGCAGGAAGAGCCGCTTCGACGCCCAGTCGGCAGGAATGTAGAGCCGGCGCATGTAGTTGCCCGTCGTGCGCTGGTACTCCGAGTTGCCGGCCAGCGCATCGAGGTTCCACGTATGGGGCAGGGTGATATTGCGCGCGTCGTCAGCGCTGTTTTCGCTGCGGAAATAGAAAGTCCAGTCGTCGTTGAGACGGTAGACCTCCCGCGCGGCGGACTCCGCCACGAAGGCCGCCAGCATACTGATCAGAAGCAGATAACGTTTCATAATCCTCCTATCGTTTTAGTTCGGACGGCGCATCCGGATCGCCTCCGTCCGCGACGGAGCGGAACCCGTCCCCGTGCAAAGATACGAATAAGTGAGGGCAGAAGCAAGCGCCGGCTTGATTATGCCGAACGGGAGTATCTAAGGCGTCAGCCAAAGATACGAATAAGTGAGGGCAAAAGCAAGCGCCAGGCAATTAAAACAGC
>ENA-UEQJ01002871-UEQJ01002871.1-human-gut-metagenome-genome-assembly--contig:-NODE-2871-length-11704-cov-3.686248_pt1 | contig 11704 bp, 8 predicted proteins | sample MGYA00242937_ERZ507938 | MGnify/ENA primary metagenome ERZ507938 (study PRJEB26167, sample SAMN06115437) | human gut metagenome | host: Homo sapiens | place: China:Gansu | collected 2015-07-03 | study...
GGAAGTTGCCCCTACCACTATAATCTTATTCTGTTGCTTCATACGCCTCCTATTTTTATTTCTCTACAAAGGTAAAGGAAAAACAAGCTGAAACCATCCGACTGTTTGTATGGAAACAGGGGCAAGGCAAAAGATTAACAGTTTTTATTGGAAAAAACTGCTTAGGTTTGAAATAAAGGCGTAACTTTGGTTATATAATCATTTATAAAATCAAAGCAATATGAAAAAGCGTAGTTTATGTTTTAAATACGGCAGCTTTAGTGCTGCTCTTTTAGCTCTTGCCTTGGGAATGGCTTCCTGCCATCTGGAGAAAAAAAATGGAACAGACCAAAGTCGTGCCATAAAAACGGAAGATATCACATGGGAGGAAAAGCCTTCATCTGAAGGATGTAAGTTGGCTGCCGCTTATCCGACGGATAACTCCAGTGTCGTGACACAGAACATACGGGAATGGATGAATGAACAGCTCGGTGGCACCTACACCGGAAGTTTGGATGACGGTAAGAAACTACTGGAATACTATGGTACAGAACGTGCGGAACAGGTGAAACGTGACATTGCTGAAATAGGAGAAAACACGGCCATGGATGTATCTGCCTATTACGTACAATTCAAAAAGGCGTTTGAAACAGAAAAGTTCATCACATATACCTCTGAAATATATGAATATTCCGGTGGAGCACACGGCGGTGAAAGTCTGAGCGGCGGTGTATTCCGTAAATCGGACGGTCGTAAATTCGGTTGGGACATGTTCACGGCAAACGGCAAAGAAAAGTTACGCGGCATGATAAAGAATGGATTGAAAAGTAAATTCTTCAAAGTAAACAGCGATGAAGAACTTTATGAAAGGCTATTGGATGAGAATGCACGTTATACTTTTCCGCTTCCGGAGACTGCTCCGGTATGCAGACCCAACGGAGTAGAATTCATCTATCAGCAGTACGAGATTGCTCCATACGCAGCCGGCATTCCCACATGTACTCTCCCGTATGACTCTTTAGAGAACCTCTTCACGGTGACGATGAAGCCTCTGATAGAAAGTACCACGGACTCTTTGGCCCTCACTTACAACCCGATAGTCAAACGATAACTCTATACGTTTGGTACAAACTATGACGAAAATCCCTACGTCCTCTCCGGACGCAGGGATTTTCGTTCTATCCATTCCTATCGGTAATGGAAATAATCCACATCCACAAAACCGCTCTCGCTATTATCGTTAAAACAATACATGCCGATACGGTCACCCTTATAATTTCCCCAAGCCATTTGATAGGGCGTTCCGAAAGGCAAGAAATTATCCCCGTCCAAACTATAAGCATATCGGGATTTACCGTCCAAACCCCACTGGCTACTGAACCAGATATGTTTTGACGGGACTTGCATGCCTTTCGTTATCTTGCCGTTTTCACGAAATTCCAAATAGCAAATGCCTCCTTCTTTCGTCACACCGATAGCGGAATGCGGTGAAGAAAAATGGCAAAGACCGGCTTTCTGTCCGTTTTCCATACCGGAAATATCCATTTTCACCACGACCACATTATCCTGCTTTCTGAAAGTCCTTTGTGTAAGCGTATTACCGGCTTTCAATAATTGATTGGGTTCCAACGGACGATAAGCTTTCAGACGCAACCATCCCGGACGTTCAGTCAAGGAAAAGAACCCCTTCCTCGGTTGGTGGTTCCACTGCCATTGCGGAGGCAACCGGCTCTCGTCGAAATCATCACTACGCTGAATGTCTAATTTCTCATCCGCTTGAAAAGGCATCGCTCCGGTCCATTTCATCGTACCTATATTTGAATCCAAAACCTCTCCCAATATAGGCCAATCGTCAATCCAAGTGACAGGCAAAAGGCTGACAATACGACCACTCCAATCACCCGTGCCATGATGCGTCAGAAAGTACCAGTTATTGTCCCTCCCCTGGACTATGCCACCTTGGTTGGGTTCCATCGCTTCCACGGAAGGCAACGCCAATTGCCTTTCTTCTTTATAAGGTCCCGTCACTTTTTTCGATCGTTTGGCCAAGACATAACGCCCGACACCCGGCTTATGTTCACTGAAAACCAGATAATACCATCCGTTTACCTTTATCAATTTGCTAGCCTCTCGGCCGCTTCCTTCATTGATAAGCACAGCCGATTTCCGGTCTATGCTTTTTCCGTCTTCCGACATCTTAAAAAGATAGGTCTTATAACCGTCTGCAAAATGAGTCCCCGCAAAGTAAGCCTTTCCCTTATCGTCCCAAATTGCGGTACAATCATCCCAACCGGGTTCGGACAAAAGAGAAGTCAAGGGCTCCCACGGCCCCTCGGGACGTACGGCAGAGGTCATGAAATATCCTTCATCCGGTGTCCCGAAAAAGAGGTAAAAACGACCGTCATGGTAACGCAACGTCCCGGCCCATATCCCACGGTTATAACGGTTCATGCGTGTCCAATCCAGCTCTTCACCGATTTGGGTCAAATCTTCGACAGCATTCCCACAGATTTCCCAGTTCACCAGATCCTTAGAATGTAAAATCGTCATTCCCGGAGAAAACTGGAACGTAGAAGATATGGCATAATAATCATCCCCGACCCTGATACAATCTATATCACTATAGTCTGACGGGATGACCGGATTCATATACGTCCCATCACCTTGGTCTCCCCAACTTTCCCACTTGCCCCACTCTCTTTGCTGCTGTCCTTTCAGACCAGTACAAAGACAAAGGCTAAAAACGATTGACCATAAATATCTCATTCCTATTCTCGTTTAATAAATATTCCATTCCCAAACTCCTGCAACACCCTCTGAAATCCTGACTCTCAGGAAACGATATTTCCCCTTCGGTTCATCGACATGCGGAGATTGCATCCGCAAGTCGTCATGTCCTCCGCATTTCCTCCATGTAGTCCCGTCCACCGAACCTTCAAGTTGATAAGCATGTCCGGCTGTAGGACGTACAAAATAAATTTCACTGCACCGTATTTTCCGGCTTCTTCCCAAATCTGCAACAAGCCATTTGTCCTTATCTCCTTCCGCAGCCATCCATCGGGAACCGTTCGCCCCATCCACGGCAAAGGCCGGAACAAAATACTCCGTACGACGACACAAATCGTCTTTCATGGGTTCGATAAACAAGGGGGCCGCCGTACTGGATGCATAAACCGTATCAGCCTTAATTTCTTTCCTTCCCTTCACCTTCCGCAAAGGCCCCACTCCATCCAAACTCAATTTCACCGGACGAATCGTACCGTCTTCATTGAACTCCAAGCGATTTACATAGGTTTGCCGGTTGGTACTGCGGCGGCCGAACTCCAAGTAAGCAAAATAATAATGGTCTTCATCTGTATTGAAGACACAACCATGTCCCGGCCCGAAGACACCTTGTTCGTAATCTGTAGTCGACACAATATCCTGCTCCGGGTATTCGTAAGGCCCGAGAGGAGAAACCTTGCTCATCACATAAGCATATTGATACCTCTCATCTCCCCCTATGGTGTACAAATAATAATAGATACCTTTCCGTTTGAAGAATATAGGGCCTTCCGAATATTCTTTGCGAGGAGTAGAAATCACATGGACAACGGAGTCCACCGTAATCATATCTTTTGCCAGTTTGGCCACATGCCGACGTCCCCAAAACACATAGGCTTGCCCGTCGTCATCTATAAAGACTTCTGCATCGATACCGCCCGGATCTTCTGTCTGCAACAGGGTAGAAGCCGTATAAGGTTTGTAAAACCGGTCTTCCCCGCGAGCCAATTTAAACGGCCCCTCCGGATGGTCGGCGACAGCCGGATACATATAACCGTTAATCGTAGGGTAAATGTAATACTTTCCATTAGCTTGGACTACTTTACTGGGAGCCCAGTATTTCTCAGTTGCTGCCGACGGGAAATATGTCCCGTCGAAACTCCAATGCACGAAATCCTTGGACTTCCATACCACCGGAGGCCCGGACGTTTCCAACCCTCTTCCATATCCGTCCGTCGTGGCATAACAATAAAACATACCATCGATTTCCTGTATGCTGGCATCTGCAATCATATCCGGAACCAAAGCATTTCCAAACGGATTCACAACCTGGGCTTCCATAATGGCAACTACAGAAAAGGCTTGTCCTAAAGCCATTATTCTTTTCCACTTCATTTTCATGATACTATCAATAATATATATGCCGCAAAGATATGAAACAGCATTTATTTCTCTATTGGACTTTATAGCCTTTGACAAGAACTATATCTACCAATTCACATGAAGCGCATGTTCCATAAAGCACAACCATCCTTTGTTTCCCTTCGCACCATAAACAACCGTTATGGTAAGTCGACTGCAAAAACCACAGTCACGGAAACAAAGGATGGATTCAATCCGTCAAAGTACGAAAACCTGTTAATTCTTGAAACTGTGTATTGGAGCCGGAATACGACCTATCCGGTTCACGAAATCACCGCAACCGAAAGAGTTGACCGGCATCACGGGAGCATAGCCCAAAAGTCCTCCGAACTCTACCGTATCCCCTACCGTTTTGCCCACTACGGGAATGATGCGCACGGCCGTCGTTTTCTGGTTCACCATGCCTATTGCGGCTTCGTCTGCAATGATACCCGAAATCGTCGTGGCGGGCGTATCGCCCGGAATGGCAATCATATCCAACCCGACCGAGCAAACACAAGTCATGGCCTCCAACTTTTCCAAAGTCAACGCGCCACACTCCACGGCATCAATCATACCTTGGTCTTCACTCACCGGAATAAAGGCTCCGCTCAGCCCTCCCACGTATGATGAAGCCATCACGCCTCCCTTCTTCACCTGGTCGTTCAGCAAAGCCAATGCTGCCGTGGTTCCCGGAGCACCGGCGCGTTCCAAGCCGATTTCTTCCAATATTTCGGCCACGCTGTCCCCCACGGCCGGAGTCGGGGCCAACGACAAGTCGATGATGCCGAAGGGCACTCCCAAACGCCGCGAAGCTTCTTGCGCCACTAATTGCCCCACACGGGTGATTTTAAAAGCCGTACGTTTGATTGTCTCACAGAGCACCTCGAAGCTGGCTCCCCTGATTTGGCTCAACGCATGTTTCACCACGCCCGGACCGCTCACCCCCACATTGATGATGGCATCCGCCTCGGACACGCCGTGGAAAGCACCGGCCATGAACGGATTATCATCCGGAGCATTGCACAAGACCACCAGTTTAGCACAGCCCAAAGAATCCTTGTCTTTCGTACGCTCGGCCGTCTGCAAGATAATCTCGCCCATCAGTCTCACGGCATCCATATTGATACCGGTTTTCGTTGACCCTACATTCACAGAACTGCAAATGCGTTCCGTTTCTGCCAAAGCCTGAGGTATGGAACGGATGAGCAGTTCGTCGCTATGGGTCATCCCCTTGGACACGACAGCCGAATAGCCGCCCAAGAAATTAATACCTACTTCTTTCGCTGCCCGATCTAAGGCATGAGCCACCTTTACATAATCTTCCGGCGTGCGGCAAGCAGATCCTCCCACCAACGAAACAGGCGTAACGGAAACGCGTTTGTTCACTATGGGGATTCCATATTCCTTAGAAATATCCTCTCCGGTTTTCACCAAGTCTTTCGCCAGACGTGTGATTTTATCATAAATCTTCCGGCAAAGCGCGTCCACATCCGAATCCACGCAATCCAACAAGTTGATACCCATCGTAATGGTACGCACATCAAGATTCTCCTGCTCGATCATCTTGTTGGTCTCCAACACCTCATATATATTAATCATATCTTAGCCACAGGATTAAATACGATGCATTTTATCAAAAATCTCTTCGCGTTGGCATTTCACCTGAACACCCATCGACAAACCTATCTCGGCCAACTCGTTCGCCAACACTTCAAAAGGCTTTTCCACCTTAGACAAGTCTGCTATCATCATCATATTAAAATAACCTGATACGATAGTCTGTGAAATATCAAGAATATTAATTTCTGTCTTAGCAAGATATGTACACACCTTTGCTATGATACCAACAGTATCCTTTCCTACGACTGTAATTACACATTTTTTCATAATAGTCCTCCATTCTTTGCATTTGTGCATATGTATTTATGTAAATATGCTCTCGCATATTTATACCACTGTAGTGCTATATTTCAAGAAGTGTTGATGGCTCACTTCTCTTTGCTACCTCTATATGAAAATCTTTAGACTTGTATTCATTATCACTTAAGTCTATCTCTAACTTAACTGTTTCATATGCAAGCTTATCATAATTATTCTCTTTGCTTAAATGTCCAAGGTATATCCCTTTAATGTTATCATTAAGAAGAGAATTGATAAGCCTTGCTGATGAATCATTCGACAAATGTCCTTTATTGCCAAGTATGCGCTGTTTAAGATAATAAGGATAACTTCCTATCTGAAGCATATTAATATCGTGGTTGGCTTCAACAAGCATCATATCCGAATTCTCAAGATTATCAATAATATAGTCATCATAATATCCAAGATCTGTTATGACCGAAGCTTTGTTATTATCGCAATATACACTGTAGGCAACTGGTTCATTGGCATCGTGCGATACACTGAAACTATGTATTGTCATATCTTTAAGATGAATATCTGTATCAGCTTCAATTATATGGTAATAATCTGAGTCTATATTTCCAAGACTCGTAGCTGCCTTAATTCCATTAATTGTTCCGTCTGTTGAATATATTGGTATTCCATCTTTTCTTGACATTACGCCAAGTCCTTTTATATGGTCAATATGTTCGTGTGTAACAAATACTGCATCTATATCCTTTAATGATACATCTATGCTGTTAAGCCCTTCTTCTATCTTCTTACGGCTTATTCCAGCATCTATTAATATATGTGTATCATCTGAACCAATATATATACAGTTGCCACTACTGCCGCTTGCAATCGGCATCATTCTCATAAGTCAATCCTCATTTCTATTATTATGAATTATAAATTCTTCACATTACTTAAAGCTTGTTATTCCCAGAATATCTTTATATCATCACCATCATTTAGCGGTGCTGTATATTCACTTCTGACACCATTATGTAATATTACAATATTTCCTTTGGGTTTGGAAAGGTCAAAGTCATAAAACTGGAATAAATCAACAAGCACATAATCACTCTTTCCCTTTAATACAACAGGTGTCCCATTAACGATTATTGACACATCCCTGATTGGCCTTTGAATATCAGGTGCTGTATTAAATGAAGCTCCATCGGCTGATTCTTGTGTATCACCAGCATTATTATTACCTTTAGTCGCATCAGACATATCAGACGAATTATTATCATCACTATCATTCTGGACTGCCGGTCCATTTCCAGCTTCATTATTCTGCTCAGTATTGTTATCTGAATAATAACCTCTGTCAACATCTTCATTTTCTGTATCATCTTCTAAATCAGCATAGCTTGTCTGCTTAGGCACATTGCTGAATGAAACCATAAAATTCTCATAAACCTTAGTATGTTTATTAGCTGGCATATTATTAACTAATACATCATAATCTTTATAGTCCAGGTCAAGGAATGTAAATAACTGTTCTACTGTATAGAAGTTCTCTATTCTTATTGAGTCTTCATTTCTGATATCATAGAATTCTGACTTTAATTCACCATTAACATATGCAAATCTTGGGCAGACGATATTCTTTCCATTGACAACAAATGTTATATCTGAACCAAACTCTTCTATCTGTCCTAAAGTAATTGAAGCCGGTTCACCAATCGTTGACTCCTCAACAAATATGACATCATTCTGCTCAATTGCTGTATTAAGGCTGGCAGGCTTATTATTAAGTGTAATGACTGCACCTTCCCCGGCAAGACCTCTTACAAGCCTTACTTTGCCATTAACCATAAATTCAATCTGAGCACCCCGTCTTGGGAAAAGCTTCTCATTAGGATAACCTATCTGCATAATCGCATCAAATACTGTGAGCTTATTATTATCATATAACTTAATACGCTCATTATTGACATTAACAAATATAAATTTATTCTTCTGTGTATAATAATTCGTACATATACCTACTGGTGTTACATATAAAGAATCTTTCTCAAAGCCTTCAACATTAAAATCCACTGTTGTAAGGACTTCCTTTCCTCTTATTGCAACTCTTTCAGGTGCTATGCCAAGATTCTTAGCAAGTACCTTGGTGTAACTTGGCATTTTACCGCCACCACCTACAACGAATACAGCATTTACCGGCTTACCGCCATTAAGCTCGATAATCTTATCTGATGTCGACTTTGCCATATTATCAATTGATTCTTCTGCTATTGCCTGTATCTCGCTTGAAGCAACCCTCTGTTCAAGTCCCATAATATCATTGAACACAACCTCTTTATTGTCCGGATTGCTTGCGGATATCTTAATAGTCTCCGCTGTGTTGAAGTCAACAAGATAATTCTTTGCAATTTTTTCTGTTATCTCATCACCTGCTAATGGAATCATACCATAAGCCACAATGCTTCCATCTTTAGTAATACATATATCCGATGTACCCGCTCCGACATCGACAAGACATATGTTAAGAAGTCTGTACTGTTCTGGAATCGCAATATTCATTGAAGCTATTGGCTCTAATGTAAGTGAAGCAACATTAAGCCCAGCATACTCTACTGCCTCGTAAAGTCCATCTACAACTTCTTCCGGAAGAAATGTAGCAATAAGCTCAACAAATATTTTTCTAGCCTTATGCCCCTCAAGGTTACCTATATCATAACCATTAAGCTGATATCTTATAGGTGTATTGCCTACACAATAAAATCTGTCTTTCTGTGTGACATCATTGATTGAATGATGTGCATTCTCTACCGCAAGAAGATTAAGCGAATATATATCCTCCGCTGTAACTCTTGTCTCTTCTTCAAATTCATACTCGGCAGTCGCATTAACTGTTCTTAAAACCCTGCCCGCAGCAGCTATACATACATCTTTAAGTTCCATATTAAGCTGCCTTTCAAGTGCAAGCTTAACCTGACGTATTGTGTCGCCTACTTTATATATATCGTGTATCTGCCCATCAAGCATAGCACGCGTTGTATGGAGCTGCTGTGCCATTGCTGCTATTTTAAATCTGCCATATTCAAGATAACCTACAACGCCAACAACGCTTCGTGTTCCTATATCAAGACCAAACACATAACTATTGTTGGAATTCCTTTCTTTATCCATATCATATCCTCATTTCTGCCCACATTTTAACACAAGAGCCACTTTAGCTCAATAAAATGTTTTGTATCTGTCTGAAAGTATATTCTAAATCCTTATTATTATCAATACAATAGCTGCATTTATCTTTAATATTCTCTAATGCCTGCTGGCTCTTTAATATATTATCAATCTGCTCATCACTATAGCCACGGCTTTCTTTTAAGCGCCGTCTTCTTATATCCTCTGATGTGTCTATATACCACACCTCATCGCAGAATACATCATAATGTTCCGTAAGCAGCAGTGCTGACTCAACAAATGTATAATCTAATATTCCAGCTATTTTATTATTCGTTATGCGTGTGATAACCTCCTGCTTTACTGCCGGGTGTACTATACTATTTACTGCCATACGTTTATTGGCATTAGAAAATATTATATCTGCCAGCTTCTTTTTATCAATCTCTCCAGTTTCATCGACAATATCTTCGCCAATCAATGCTATCATCATTTCATATGTCTTAGAACCTTTTGTATACAATCCTTTGGCTACATCATCCGTCATAATAATATCACAGTTGTAATTATCAGCTAAATATTCAAGAACCGCTGATTTACCAGCACCAACTCCACCTGTTATTCCAATTGTCTTCATAAGTAGTCCTCATTTATAGTTATAATATACTTTTCTATATCTATAGCATTAATGTGCCTCAAGCCAGTTTTTACCCTGCTTTATATCTATTTCAAGTGGCACTTTAAGACTTACTGCCTCTTTCATACCCTCTGTTAATATCTGTCGTACATCATCGATTTCATCTATAGCTGTTTCAACTAAAAGTTCATCGTGAACCTGTAATATAAGGTGTGATTTAAGACCTTTTTCCTTTAATGCCCTGCTGACCCTAATCATAGCAAGCTTAATAATATCAGCCGCTGTTCCCTGTATTGGTGCATTCATAGCAACTCGTTCCCCAAATGAACGCTGCATAAAGTTACCAGATGAAAGTTCAGGTATCTCTCTTCTTCTGTTAAACATTGTAAGAGAATATCCTTTTTCTTTGGCAGAGCTTACAAGTCCATCAATAAATTCTTTAATTGATGGATATGTCGCAAAATATTTGTCAATATATGCTTTGGCCTCCTTAGGTGTAATACTTAAATCCTGACTAAGTCCAAACGAACTCATTCCGTATATTATTCCAAAATTAACTGCCTTGGCATTGCTTCTCTGCAATGGTGTAACCTCATCTATAGGAGTATTAAATACCTCTGCCGCTGTTGCCCTGTGAATATCTTCTGATGAATTATATGCAGCTATAAGCTTCTCATCACCTGACATATGGGCAAGTATTCTTAACTCAATCTGTGAATAATCAGCATCAATAAACACATAGCCGTCTTTTGGAATGAATACCTTTCGTATCTTCTTTCCCATCTCCATTCGTATTGGTATATTCTGAAGATTAGGGTCTGTACTGCTTATTCTTCCCGTCGCAGTAATTGTCTGGTTAAATGTTCCGTGAATCCGGCCATCTTCTTTAATATATGCTGTAAGTCCGACAGCATATGTTGAATTAAGCTTTGCTAACTGTCTATATTCAAGTATCTTCTTAACAATTGGATAATCTGGTGCAAGCTTATCTAAAATATCTGCGGCTGTAGAGTAACCACTTTTTGTCTTCTTCCCGTTAGGCATACCCATTTTCTCAAACAGAATAACACCAAGCTGTTTAGGCGAATTAATATTAAATTCTTCGCCTGCAAGCTCATATATCTCTTTCTCAAGGACATTTATCTTCTCTGTAAGCACCTTTGAGTAATCATCAAGCTCATTCTTGTCAACCCTTATACCGAATCTTTGCATATCGTAAAGCACGAATACAAGAGGCATTTCTATATCATTGTATAATGAATACATATCCTCTGATATAAGAACATCTATAACAGGCTGTGCACATCTATAATTTACATATGCCTTAAAGCAGGCAAGTTTAAACAAGTTCGCATCATCAATATCAAAGCTTTCCTTTATGCTTCTCTTTCCAAGAAGCTCTGTCTTTGACATAACAAGCATTGAAAGGTATTCTCTTGCCAGTGCTTCATAATCATATCTTTCATTATTAGGATGAATAAGATATGCCGCAATTGCTATATCCATAAATGCCTGTTCTGATACTTCAAGGCTGTCATCGTTATTCCCATCTGTATAGTTATCAAAAATGTAAAGATAGTCTTTAAGATTATCTATTACAATATTCCTGTTATCTGAACACTTTATTAATATCATAAGCTTATCTTTTAAATAATCAGATGTAATAAAGCCTCCAGCTGGAATATAATATATATCCTCATCAGAATATGATATCGAAACTCCAAGAATCTCGTCTTCTGCAATTATTCCAAGTCCGATTTTTTTATTTTCTTTAATATGTGAAGCTGCTGTTTCAAACACTTCCTCGGCTTTGGCAAAATCCAGTTCCAGATTAAGGGATACCTGTTCTTTCAGAAACTCCGACAGCTTTTCTTCCTCAGAAAAGGGGCGCTCCGC
>ENA-UEQJ01002900-UEQJ01002900.1-human-gut-metagenome-genome-assembly--contig:-NODE-2900-length-11615-cov-4.126798_pt1 | contig 11615 bp, 8 predicted proteins | sample MGYA00242937_ERZ507938 | MGnify/ENA primary metagenome ERZ507938 (study PRJEB26167, sample SAMN06115437) | human gut metagenome | host: Homo sapiens | place: China:Gansu | collected 2015-07-03 | study...
TCCCGTATGGGGGATCGGACCAAATTTTTCCTTCACTTCGGCAATGGTGATCCGAGTAAGCCCCATTGCGGCCATATCGTCGGCCGTATAGAGCTTCTGCGGAGCCGGAGTGTCGAAATCGTTGTAGCAGCTCACGGCCACCAGACCGACGAGAGCCGCCAATGCTATTTTAAGACTTTTCATAAATTATGCTTTGCGCGATTAGAAACGGAAATAGACATTCAGGTAATAGGTCGTACCGAACAGGTAGAAATACTTCGAGGGGAAGCGGCCGTAAATCTGCTCGCCGCCCTCGCCGCGGACCTTGCTCATACGCATCTGCTCGTAACCGCCCGTGCGGATGTCCTGATCGTTGAGGATGTTCTTCACCTCGAGGCTGAAGCCCAGCATGTAGACCCGGTGGATATACCAGTTCTTGCCGATATTGGCGCTCAACGTATATGCGCTGTCAAACTTCTCCTGCTTGCGGAGGGTCTTGATCGACGAGAGGGCCGATGCCTTCTGCGCATTGGTGGCCGTATTGGAAGTCAGCACATTTGTATAATACTTAATGGCGGTAGCCGTACGGTACATCGGGTTCATCGAAAGATAGATGTTGTCGTAGTAGTTGAAGTTCACACCGGCGAACCAGTTGCGCGGTCCGCGGTAGTCGAGACCGATGTTGAAAGCCAGTTGCGGCGAGCTTTCCACATGATAACCGTCCCAGTTGACCTTATCTTTCAGTACGATCTTGTCCACGTTGTCAACCGTCTGCACGAAGTTGGGATTCGACGTATAGGTATAGTCGCCCCAGCTCAAGGCACCCACGACCGAGAGGCCGTTCCATACGGGAACCGAAAGGCCCAACTCAACGCCGTAGTAGCGTTTGTCGATACCGCTCATGGCGAAGTTGGTGAACGAACTGCGGGTATCGTCGTAGAACGAGATGACCTTCGACTGGTCCTCGATCGTCGTATAGTATCCCGAAAGACGCGCCTTGATGTAGGGCAGGTTGAGGTTATAGGTAAGATCGGCTGCGAAAATCTTCTCGGCCTTCAGCCCCGGCGTGGTCGTGTTGCGCGTACGGGGCGACACGAATGCCGTCGCGAACTTGGGCGCCTGCTGCATGTAAGCCACATTGGCCTCGATCGAATGCGCTCCAGAGAACTTGTAGCCCAGCGCAAGTTTCGCATCGTAGGTCAGGTAGTCGAGTTTCTTCGAATCGCCTTTCGAATCGTTGGGGAACAATCCCTTGCGCCACATGCCCTCGCGGTACATGTTCGAGTAGCCGACCGATCCGGAGACGCCCAGCGAGAAACCGCCGATGCCCCACGTGTAGTTGGCCCAGGCATTGGTTTCGAGCAGGTGCGCCCGGTAGTAGTAACCGTACTTGTCGCCGACACGGGCAATGCGGGCGTGCCCCGTAGCCCAGTAGTAATCCAGGTCGTTCTGGTAAGCCTCGGCGCTGGCCATGTCGCGCTCGGCGAACTTGTCGATGTCATACCAATAGTCGCCGCCCAGCAGGTCCTTGATCTCCGAGTAGTAATTCGTGCGGTTGACGCGCAGGTTGGCGCCGCCGACGATGCGCATGTTGTGGCGCATGTTATGCTGCACGTTGACCGCCAGGTTGTAGTCCAGCTGGTCGGTGTGACGCTCCTCGATCATGTAGTTCGAACGACTGTTATTGCCCATCAGTTTGGACAGCACCGGATCGGTGTCGATATTCCGCATATTCGTCTGGAAGAATTTGTCGTAGTCGAGCATACCGTCCCACACACCTTTCGCTATGGCGCCATCCATCGCGTAAAAATAGATCGTCTCGTCGGTAGTTATGCCCGGCACGATCTGCGTCTTATCCGAATTCGGCATATAGCGGTAGTAGTCGCCGCGGGGGTCCGCTCCGGCGTTCCACGTCAGGGCCGAATAGCCGTTCCTGCCGAAACGCAGCGACGTGGCGGCGTTCAGGCGCGTGTTCTCCGACATGTCCCACGTATAGTTGAGCATCACGATCGGCTCGTGGGTGTTGCGCACGCGCGAGTTGCGGAGCTTGCCGGCCTGGTAACCCACATTGGGGTTGTAGTAGTTGTTGCCGAACAGAGCGTAAGCCTCGTCGGTCGAAGCCTGCTGCGCGCCGCGCTCCGAAGGCGAAGCCAGCAGCGTCAACGCAAGGCGGTGGTTCTGTCCGAAAAGCTTCTCGGCCGAAGCGAAATAGGAATAGGAGTTGTAGTAAACGCCGTCCACATAGCCGTTGCCGCCCTGGCGGGTTCCCACCGAGAAGGCGTACGACCAGCCGTTGTCCAACTGTCCCGAGCCGTAGGAAACCATCGCACGGAAACGGTACATCTGGTTGCCGTTCGACACGCTCACGCGGAATCCCTTGCGCATCTGCGAGGCGCGGGCGTTGACGTTGGTCATGCCGCCGATGCCGCCGATGCCGAAATCCGACGCTTCGAGGCCCGTGTAGTTCTCCTGGTTACGCGTCGCGTCGTTCAGTCCGCTCCACAGCGACCAGGGACCGTAGCCCGTCATGGCGTCGTTGAAGCGGATGCCGTTCAGGTAGATGTCCGAGTACTGCGAATCGTAGCCGCGGACGTTGAAACGCATCTCGCTGAAACGGTACGATGCGATGTTGTTGAAGAGGTCCTTCGACGAAGAGAGCGACGAAGGCAGCGCCTGCGTGTCCGACGACGACGAGTCGCTGTCGAATTCGGCGAAAACGGCGTCGTCCAGAACCGCACTCTGCCCCGACGGCACGATGATCACCGACTTGAGGTCCTGCACATGCTTATCGCCCACGCGGACCATCAGGTTGAGGTCCTCGAAGTCGGGCGTAGAGAAGAGCACCGTATAGCTGCCCGCAGGAAGATTCTCGAAGATGAAGTTGCCGTCCTTGTCGGTCATGGCCGTCAGACCCAGCGATTCGATCTTCACCTGTACATTGCTCAAGGCCACGCGACCGTTGCGCGAAACCACCTTACCGCGGATGCCTCCGTCCTGCGCATAGGACGTGAAGGTCACGGCGGCGAGCATCAGAATAAGTAGAACTTTGAGTTTCATACAAATATTTTAGAGTGTTTATTTGGCGATGTAGATATATACGGGAAAGTGGTCGCTGAAACCGCCCTGGAAATCGTTGCCCACGAACGTACGCAGCGGATAACCCTTGTACTGGCCCTCCTTCTGGATCATGTAGGGACGGCGGAAGATGCCGCCGTAGAACTTCGAATTGCCGGCGGGCTGGATTTTCAGACTGCCCGTGGAACCGGTGGCGAGGTTCTCCGAAACGATGATGTTGTCGAACAGGTTCCACTCGTCGCGGTAAGCAAGCGTGCCGTAACCCGCTTTCAGCAGGCTGATGAAGGGATTGAACATGTCGCCCTTGCCGACCTCCTTGATCTTGCCCTTGGCGCGCAACCCCTCGACGATGCTGTCATCCGTGGCATCGTCGTTCAGGTCGCCCATAACGACCACCTTCGTGGCTGGGTTGGCGGCGGTCACCGAGTCGACGATGTGCTTCACCTGCTTGGCGGCAGCCAGACGCTTGGGGGCCGAAGCCTCCTTGCCGCCCAGACGCGAAGGCCAGTGGCTCACGAGGAAGAAGAACGGCTCGCTGTCGATCGTGCCCCACATCGTGACGAAATCACGCGTCCTGAAGTTGGGCAGTTCCGGCATCTTGAACGGAATGGCGGCGCTTCCCTCCAGCTTGAAAACGTCGGGACGGTAGTAGAACGCCACGTCGACGCCGCGTGCGTCGGGCGAATCGTAATGCACGATGCGGTAGTTGCCGGGCGCGAGTTTCGGCTGCGCGATCACATCCTCCATCACCGAGCGGTTCTCGATCTCCGAAACGCCGATCACCACGGGATAATCCTTATCCTCGGCGGCGATGTCGAACAACACCCGTTCGAGGTTCCCGATTTTCCTGGTGTACTTGGCCGAGTTCCACTTCTTGGGTCCTTCGGGCGTGAACTCCTCATCGAGGACGCCGGGATCGTGAATGGTGTCGAACAGGTTCTCGAAGTTGTAGAAGACCACTTTGTAGGGCTTCTGCGCGAAGCATGCCACCGCGATCAGCGAGGCAAACAGTCCTGTCAAAAAGATTCTCTTCATAAACGATTTTTGTTGTTAAGGTTCAATTCATTGTATCATAATCCCTACCAGTCGGCGAGGTTCTTCTGGCTTTTCACCGCATCGGCCACGGCCGGGTCGAGGTTGCGGAAGAACTTGAAGCCCGTCAGCTCCTCGATCTCCTTCACCGAACGGACAGCCGATTCGATCGACGTGGCGGCTCCGGCGTCATCGTTGGTGAACACGAAGCCGATGGCTTTCAGTTCATCCGCCTTGAATTGAGAGATCTGCCGGTTCTGGTTGCCCCGCTGGCGCAGCAGCACTTTCCAGCAATGCGACGGCACGGCGATCGGTCCGTTGGCATTGTCGATGGTCTTCGTGCTCTTGAAAGCGGCTCCCGTCACCACATAGAGCGTATCGTAGGTCTGCAAGCCTCCCCAGCCACGGACTTTGCCCTCCAGCGAGGCCCAGATATTCTGATTCAGCGTGCTGTTCTGGGGCATCATGTTGGTGCCGTAGTAAGTCATCCGGTTCGGCTCGTAATTGTTGTAACGCGAAGCCTGCGGAAGCATGTGCCCGCGGTCGTAACCCCTTGCACCGTAACCGCGGCCGTTGCCGCCTGTCCCGATGTATTGCTGGTCGCGGGTGGGAATCACGGGTAGCTGGTCATTGGGATCGTAATTGAAATCGTTGACCCGGCTCAAAACGGGCGTTTCGTAGACCTTCTTGAAGATCGGATAAGCCACCCAATGCGAAATATGCCGATCGACATCGTAGCATACCGAATAGTTGCGCAGTTTTCCGCCCGGAAAGAACTGATTGCTCACAAACGTCGCATAATAGGTCTTATAGATATAAGCGTCGTCGGAACGATATTCGGGCTGTTCGCCCCACGAACGGTCGTAGTCGATGAAGCCCGCGGCCCTCTGCGTCAGCGTCAGGGAGGTGGAATAACCGTTGGTATAGGTTACGTCGATCCGCGCCGTGCGGTCGTCGTCGGAATTGTTTTTGTCCAAATAGAGGTAGGCCGGGTCCCCGACGTTTCCGCCGGCGGAGGATACCTGCTTATTCAAATCGAACGAACACCACTCCGCATCCCCGCCCTGCGAGACGATCGTCGCCTCGAAGGTGATGCCCGACGGGCCTTGGGTCGAAATCTTGTTCGTTGTGGTTGAACTGCTCACGGTCTCTGCAACGAGCGTCGCGAGGGACTCCTTGTCGCCCCCGTCGTCCTTGTCGCCGCATCCCGCAAACAGGACAAGCATCGCCGACATCGTCACGAGCAGCATGCCTATCTGTCTAATTTTCAACATCATTCAGAATAAAGTATAACATTTGGTCCGCAGACCCATTTAGAAACCAAACTCTTGACGGGGAGTTATCCCCGCCAAGAGTGGTTGGTTTTACAAGTCGGTTTCCTCGACTGTTGTTAGTAGATTTGAATTCCAGCGACAAGTGCTCGTCCAGTAGCAGTATTCGAGGAAGCATCAAAATTAGCAGAAGTAGAGAATGTTAATGTCGATGTTGCTGTTAACCCGGTAACATCAAACGTGAAATACTCTGTATCATCATTAAAAGTGATGGTATACGGAGCAGTTCCAGCAACTCCACTATTAGCGGTAAGGTCAATGGAAGCAGGCGCAATCGTTCCTCCTCCGTTTACTCTTACATATAAAGTAGCCGAAGCTTTATTCCATGCAGCAGCATAGAACGAAAGTTTTTTATTGCCCGAAACTCCAACAGCTTCAGTAGTAAACACACCGGTTTTCTTGCCTGTACCAAGTTTCAATATAGCAATTTGATCCGAACTTCCATTAATTTTCGCCTTCTCCGCATAAGAAGCATTGTCCGAATTAGTTGTTGTCGGTAACATACCATCCATCGACGTATACGTTCCCTTCGTATCATTACCGCTCGGCTTGGCCGCCTGCTTCAGATCTACCGAAGTCGTTTTAACTGCTGCTGCACCTTCCGAAGCAGCTACATAAAGGGTCAGCTTGGCCGATTTGGCTGCACCGTCGTTAGCCTTCGCCGTAACGGGGACCGAGTTCGCCCCGACTGCGCCAAGCGTAAACTGCCCGGCATCCGTACCTTCAATCTTGGCAAACACCTTGTTCGACCCCAGATTGCCGGCATTGAACGCGACATTGATCGTCTCGCCTTCGGCCTTGAACGTAGCAGGAGCGGTCGCCGTGATATACGGATCGGTCGAATTAACCGTGATCTCATAGGGGAAAATCTTGATACGGGTGATATTGCCAGCCTGCGACTTACCTACCGCATAACCCTTGACAGCCACCGGAACATCGAGTTTATCGGCATCGGGCGTATAATACTGAACCGACCCCTGCAGAACGGTAGCATCCGCACCGTCGAGTTCCAGGTTGTAGAAGGTCTTCCCGTTGCTCTCTTCCTTGACTACCTTACCCTTGAGGATAATCGGCGTGCAAACGATGTTATTGAAATAAGCATTGACATCGTCTACCGAATATTCCTTGAAATCATAGTTCCACGCATTGCCCGTAGAAACCACCTCCACGACAGCCTCCTTGGCGAACTGCGGCGGATTGTTGGGAGCCTGATAGATCGTCACGGCACCCGAAATATTGATCTTGTCGCCTACCGAACGCTCATTGCCGCTGTGGTATACCAGCATGGACCCCGTATTGTCGGCAATCACATAAGCGATTTCGCTACGATTGACAACCGTAACACCCTTGAGTTCATAATCGCCCGGCTCCTTGATGTCGCCGATGGTAGTCGTGATAGGCTCCGGAACAACCAGTTCCGAACCGTTGCCGCCTTCATAAAGTTTGAAGTCGTCGATACGCAGACCGTGGTTTTCAAGTCCTGCATAGCCGTCGAAACGAACCCAGATCTTATCGGTCGAAACACCGGCGGGCAGTTTGAATTCGGCGGTGCAGAGATACCAGTAGCCGGAAGCGACTTTTTTGACTTTCAGAGCAACGGGAGCATAGCTCGAACCATCGGTAGACACCGAGAACCGAATCGTTTCATCCGTCACATCGCCCAGCACTACGCCACCGGAATAGTTAACCTGCTGAGCGGCAGTAAACGTGAAGGTGAAGTTGGTGTTCGATGCGATATTGATGTCATTGATGTTGAAAACCGAAGTCGATTTGTTCATCGAAACATAGGGAGGGCCCGAAACTACCGTCGTTTCATCCTCGGCAGGATCGAAAGTCTTACCGCTGTTGGCTACCGAAGCGCTGTTGCCGGTGTAAGTAACGGCCTTCTGATCGAGCGAACCGCCGCGGGTCCAACCTTCGAACTTGTCCACATAAGGCCAGTAGCCATCGACTTTCTCGACCTTCGTGCCGCAGTTCTCGCTGTAAAGAGCGTTACCCGTCGGAACATCGCTGTCGCTCTGTACGACCGTGATCGTAGCCTCGTCCGTAAGCGGGAAGCCCTCGACCATGGAGCTGGCGGTCAGAACAAGGATTGCGCTGCGCTCTCCCGAAGCCTGACCCAGCGTGAAGGTAAGCTGCGTCGTACCGGTCTTGCCCGACATCGCGCTGGGAGTAACCCACTGCGAATCCCCGGAGTTCTTGAATGTCAGGGTCCAGTCGCCTTTCGAAACGACCTCGACCGTCTGTTCGAGCTTGCCGCCCTCGAGTTTCCCGGCGACAGTCACCGACTCGCCGCCGTTCACGGTAATTTCGGGCATGCCCGAATAACCGCCCTCTTCGTCATCGTCCGAACATGCGCTAAAAGCCGTCACGGCCAGCGCTGCACAGAACAATGTCTTCCAAAAATTTACTACTTTCATAGAGTTGAGTGTTAGTTAAAAAATGTATTGTTTGTAGCCAAAATTTTTTAAATTCACTACATAATGACAATATTATGCCTCAAAGTTAAAATTATTTTCCGGACCTGCAAAGGTTTGTAACATTCTTTTAATAATCAGATCGGTCCGAACTGCAACCCTTTTCCGTCCGAACAGCAGTTCGCCGACGGGGACAGAAGACCCGGAACATGCGCTCGGGCATACTCCGGGTCAGCAGTATCCGCTCGATCAGCGTATTCTGTCGGCTGCGCGCACCAGCAGTTCGTCGCGGAAAATCGCACGGGCCGCCAAATAGGCAAACAGCAGGCAGACCAGAGGCAGCACAATGGCGGGCTTGAAGCCCTGCGTATGGAACGTCAGGTCGGAGAAGACCCGCCAGCTCAAAAAGTAATAGACGCCTTCCATCACCAGCGAGCCTAACAGCAACACCATTTCCACCACACAGAGGCGTATTTGCAGCAAACGGCGACGAAACAGGAAAACCGTCACCAGCGGCAGCGCGCAGGCCAGCGCCAGCAGGACGCCCATATAGACGGTGGACTGGACAAGCTCCCCTTCGGCGGTTTTCAACCCGAAGACGTAAAGCCCGAACTCGCCGGCGTCACCAGCAAACCACGCCAGCCCCGAAAAGAGCGTCACGGCCATAAGCGCCGCAATGATCAGCAAATAAAGCGTTTGGATTCGTTGTATCATCATTTACAAAGTTTTGTCGATCAGGTATTTGTTCCGCTCGGAAGACCCTCTGTTGATCAGCTCGCCCAAAAATCCGGCCAAAAACAGCTGAACGCCGAGAATTACGGCCAAAATCGCCAGATAAAACAGCGGCTGGTCCGTAACCGCCCGCAGGGGCAGGGCGTGGCTCTGCTTCCAAAGTTTCTCGGCGATGATCCACACCGTCGTGCCGCCGCCCATGAGGAACATCAGCGTTCCGAGGCTGCCGAAGAAGTACATCGGCGAACGCCCGAAATGCGTCATAAACAGCACCGTGATCAGGTCCAGATACCCTTTCACCGTGCGTTCGAGGCCGAATTTCGAACTGCCATACTTGCGGGCGCGATGGTCGACGACCTTCTCGCCGATGCGGCCGAACCCGGCCTGCTTGGCCAGGAACGGAATGAAGCGGTGCATCTCGCCGTAGACCTCGATGGCCTTCACCACCTTGCGGCGGTAGGCTTTCAGCCCGCAGTTGAAATCGTGGAGCCGGATGCCCGACGCGGCCCGGGCCGTCCAGTTGAAGAATTTGCTGGGCCAGCGTTTGCCGATCGGGTCGTGGCGTTTCTTTTTCCACCCCGAGACCAGGTCGTAGCCCTCTTCGAGGATCATGCGGCGCAGCTCGGGGATTTCGTCGGGCGAATCCTGCAAGTCGGCGTCCATCGTAATGACGACCTCGCCTTCCGCAGCCGCGAATCCGCAGTAGAGGGCCGCGGACTTGCCGTAGTTGCGCGCGAAACCGATGCCCCGGATGGCCGGATACTGCGTCTTGAGCCGTTCGACCTCCTCCCACGAGCCGTCCGACGAACCGTCGTCGATCAGAATAAGCTCGTACGAAAACCCGTTTTCGCGCATCACGCGGTCAATCCATGCCGCCAGTTCGGGCAGGGACTCCGCCTCGTTGTAGAGCGGCACGACGACCGATATATTCAGTTTATCCATCCTTATTGGTTAGTGCCTTCCGAGAAAACGTCGGGATCACGCTTGGTGAAGGCAGCAATAAACAGACCGAAAAAGCCGCCCTTGATAGCCGAGGCGAGCATTCCGCTGAAGAGCTGCACCAGCGGCGAACGCATCAGTTTCATCATCATCTCGATCTGGTCGCCCGTGTAGAACCCGGTGTTCTCCAGCATGGCGATCGACGGACCGATCATCGCCTCGTATCTGGCCGCAAAGAGCCAGTTGGAGGCGACGCCCATGAAGGCTCCCTCGATAAACCCGGCGCAGAGCATCACGCTGACCATGAAACCCAGACACTGCCCGTAGCCGTATCCCCTGGCTCCGAAGCGTTCCGCGCGGCGTTTGGTGAAATACCCCAGCAGCAGGACGAAAATGACGAGCGACAGCAGGGACAGCAGCGTGTTCTGCACGTAAAAGCCCAGCACGTCGAAAAGGATCGCGACCAGAGCCATGATCACGCCGTATTTCGCGGCTTCGTTCCAGAAATTCTTCTTCTCCATTTTTCTATTTTGTTTTTAACACTCCGAGGCGCCAGCCTTGCCGCGCGGCGGCATCAGCCCCCTCTTCATTGCAGTTCACCCTTGCCTTCGCGCAGTATCTCCGGCCCGTCGCCCGTCAGGTCCACGACCGTCGTGGGGACGTTGTCGCCGATGCCTCCGTCGATGACCAGCGCGACCTCGCGGCCGTAACGCTCGTGGATCAGCTCGGGATCGGTCGTATACTCCACCACCTGGTCGTCGTCCTTGACCGACGTGGTGATCATCGGACACCCCAGCGCCCCGACCACGGCCCGCGCGACGGGGCTGGCCGGAATGCGGACGCCGATCGTGCGGCGCCGTTCGAGCGCCTTGTCCGGAATGCGCGCCGAAGCCGCCAGCACGAAGGTGAACGGCCCGGGCAGATTGCGCTTCAGAATCCGGAAAACGGCATTGTCCACCCGGCAGTACTCCGCGACCTGGGCGATGTTTTCGAAGACCACGGTGAACTTCTCCTCGCTCTTGCCCCGGATGCGGCGCAGCCGCTCGATGGCCTTCGGCGAGCGCAGCGAACAGCCGAAGGCATAGACGCTGTCGGTGGGATAAATGATGATTTCATCCCGCTCCAGGGCGTCTACGACGCGCTGCAACTCCTTCTCCGAGGGGTTCTGTTCGTATATCTTCGCAAGCATGGGATGACAAAGATACGAAAATTATTTAATCTTACGCCGATTGAGTTCGTCGCTGTACGCCCGGGCGTTCTTATTGTGCTCGCGAAGGGTTTTGGCGAAGTTGTGGTAACCGTCGAATTCGGGCCGTGCGCAGAAGAAGATATAGTCGTGCTTTTCGTAGTTCAGCACGGCGTCGATGGCGTTCTTTCCGGGCATGCAGATCGGCGAGGGCGGCAGCCCCTCGTTCACATACGTATTATAGGGAGAATCGTATTTCAGATGGCGGTAGAGGATGCGGCGCAGGCCGAAATCCTGCATGGCGTACTTCACCGTCGGGTCGGCCTGCAACTTGATGCCCTTCTTCAGGCGGTTGACGTAGACCCCGGCCACGCGGGGCATCTCGTCGCTCTTGCGGGTCTCCTCGTAGACGATCGAAGCCAGCGTCATCACCTCCAGCCGGCTCAATCCGCTGCGCTTGCGTTTTACATCGCGTTCGGAAGTCCAGAAACGGTCGTACTCGCGCTTCATGCGCCTGACGAACTCCCCGGGCGTCACCGTCCAGTAGAACTCGTAGCTGTCGGGAATGAACATCGAAAAGAGCGTCACGCTGTCGAATCCGACCTCCGCGGCCAGCTCCTCCGAGGTCAGCGCCTGCATGATCGCCGTGGAATCGGCGTCGATCTGCCGTGCGAGTTTCTGCGCCAGCTGGGCCGGGATGCGCACGTTGTTGATCGTCACCCGCACGGGGGTCTGCAACCCCAGCTTGAGCATGCGCGCGATTTCGATGACGCTCATGCCGTGTTTGAGCACGTAATGCCCGGGCTTGAAGGTTTCGGACAGGTTGATCCTCCGGGCATAGGCGTCGAAAGCCCGGCGGTGTTTGATCTGCGGCAGCAGCGAGTCCGCGACCTGCCCGTATTCGGCCCGGGCGCTCACGTAGAG
>ENA-UEQJ01002903-UEQJ01002903.1-human-gut-metagenome-genome-assembly--contig:-NODE-2903-length-11606-cov-52.930610_pt1 | contig 11606 bp, 10 predicted proteins | sample MGYA00242937_ERZ507938 | MGnify/ENA primary metagenome ERZ507938 (study PRJEB26167, sample SAMN06115437) | human gut metagenome | host: Homo sapiens | place: China:Gansu | collected 2015-07-03...
ACGTCGTCAACGATCTTCTCATCCAGTTTTGTTCCCAAGGTTACTGTACTGAGTGACTGGGTTTCACCACGGGTGAAGATTGAAGATCCGTGAGGACCGGGCAGCGGGCTGACTTCGCACCAGATAGGACGAATGTCGGTTGTTGCACGTCCGTCCAGACGTTTGCCTTCATCCAGAATGCAACGACGCATAGCTTCTTTTTCCACATCGTGGTAGTAGCGGTCGATCATCGGGCCTTTTTCTTCGAGCTCTTCTTCAGTAAACTGTGCCTTGAATTCATCACAGATTGCGTTGAAGGCATCTTCTCTTTCATGTTTATTTTTGTTTCCTGATTCAGCGATGGCATAAGCTTTTGCATAGCATGCATCGTGAACGGCTTTGCGAAGTTCTTCGTCGTTTTCTTCGTGGCAGTATTCGCGTTTAACGGTCTTTCCAATTTCTTCCATCAGTTCCATCTGTGCTTTGCAGTGAACTTTGATGGCTTCGTGTGCAAACTTCATGGCAGCCAGCAGGTCTTGTTCTGAAACTTCTTTCATTTCACCTTCCACCATCATGATGTTTTCATACGTTGCTGCAACCATGATATCCATGTCGGCACGTTCCAGTGCTTCGAAAGTCGGGTTGATGACGAATTGTCCGTCAATACGTGCAACGCGTACTTCTGAAATCGGTCCGCCGAAAGGAATGTCTGAAACAGCCAGTGCAGCCGAAGCAGCCAGTCCGGCCAATGCATCCGGCATGTCAACACCGTCAGCAGAGAAAAGGATGATATTTACGTAAACTTCAGCGTGATAGTTGTCCGGGAAGAGCGGGCGGAGTGCACGGTCTACCAGACGGCAAGTCAGGATTTCGTAATCTGAAGCCTTACCTTCGCGTTTGGTAAAGCCACCGGGAAAACGTCCGAATGCGGAATATTTTTCTCTGTACTCTACCTGAAGAGGCATAAAATCTGTACCGGGAACTGCATCTTTTGCTGCACAAACAGTAGCCAGCAACATGGTGTTACCCATGCGTAGCATTACAGCACCATCTGCCTGTTTTGCCAGCTTTCCCGTTTCGAGTGTGATGGTTCTTCCATCACCCAACTCGATCGTCTTAACAATAGGATTGATCATAAAAAATTTTTTAATGTAATTTTCTTCTTAAAATACATGCAAAGATAGGTATTTTAATTTAGTAATGAGGAGAAAACGGATAAAACTTGAGTATAAATGCCTAAAAATCTTTTCTTGTACAGATTTGGGAATCCGGAAGGCCTGAAACGGGCAGGGCGGCTGCTTCTGTAAAAATCTGTGTAATCTGTGCTTAAAAACTTTGTGAACTCGTGAAAAGCCGTATCTTTGCACCGAAAATGTGAATGTATGTATGAAATAGACAAATAATGAATTGTTTAACAATGAAAAAGAAAAGTGCTTATATTCTGACGGCATTGTTGGCAGGCAGTTTGGTGGCTTGTCAGCAGGAACCAGTCTTTCAGATAGAAGGCGAGGTGTCAGGCGCTGCTGACAAAACCTTGTATTTGGAGCAATCCGGTCTGGAAGGAATTGTTTCTCTTGATTCCGTAAAGCTGGATGAAGATGGTTCATTCCGTTTTACAGGAGCCCGTCCTGCTTCTCCCGAGTTTTATCGCCTGCGTGTAGACGATAAGGTGATTAATTTCTCAGTTGATTCTACTGAAGTACTGAAGCTGCATGCCGGATATGACAACTTCCCGACAGGTTATCGTATAGAAGGCTCCGAGAATAATGTTAAGATTCAGGAACTGGTGTTGCTGCAGGCTGAGTTGCAGGATAAGGTGAATCAGCTGGGTCGTTCCGGACTTCCCGTGGGAGTGATCCGTGACAGTCTGACTCATCTGGTTGATGCCTATAAGGATAATGTTTCGCGCCAGTATATTTTTGCTGCTCCGAACCGCACTTATGCTTATTTTGCCTTGTTCCAGCAATTGAATGGAATGATGATCTTTGATCCGCTGAGTGATAAGAATGATGTGAAATGCTTTGCGGCGGTTGCTACCAGTCTGAACAATCTCTATCCGCATGCCGACCGTTCCCGCAATCTTTACAACATGGTGATCAAAGGTATGAAGAATACTCGTACCCCCCGTCAGGAGAACGTACTTGAGATACCGGAAGACAAGATTACCGAGGCATCTATCATCGATATTGCTTTGCCGGATATTCAGGGAAACATCCGTCGTCTGACAGACCTCAAGGGAAAAGTGGTGGTGATTGACTTTACGGTTTATAACAATACCGCATCTGGTGCACGTAATCTGTCTCTTCGCGAGTTGTATAATCGTTATGCTTCCCAGGGACTGGAGGTTTATCAGATATCGCTGGATGCAGATGAACATTTCTGGAAGACTTCGGCAGACAATCTGCCCTGGATTTGTGTACGCGATCCTCAAGGAGTTTATTCTACTTATCTAAGCCTGTATGGAGTAACAGGGTTGCCTGCTACGTTCCTGGTGAACCGTTCCAACGAACTGAGCTTGCGTGTGGACGAGAAGACAGACCTGGAACAGGCAATTAAAAATTTATTATAACATGTTGGAAAACATGCTAAAATACCAACGATGCAGGCTTGACTGATATTATAAAAAGCATTACCTTTGCAAAGGTGAATAAAAAAGGGTTCCGACGCTCTCCGTTGTGTGTCGGAATTCTTTTTCTTTTATGCCGTTTTCTTTCCGATACAGGGAAATGGCTTATATTGTGAATTTATTAATAACGAAAAAAATAGGAGGAAAAATTTTATGGCTTATATGTCAGAAGAAGGCTATCAGAAACTGGTAGCTGAGTTAAGATACCTGGAGTCAGTGGAACGCCCGAAGGTTGTTGCAGCAATTGCTGAAGCACGTGATAAGGGTGACTTGTCTGAGAATGCAGAATATGATGCTGCGAAAGAAGCTCAGGGTCTTCTGGAAATGAAAATCAATCAGCTGAAGGCTACCATCGGGGATGCCAAGATTATTGATACATCGAAACTGAAAGCTGATACGGTACAGATTCTGAGCCGTGTGGAATTGAAGAATGTCAAGACTGGCATGAAGATGGCTTATACTATCGTATCAGAAAGTGAAGCTAATCTGAAACAAGGTAAGATTTCTGTCACTACTCCGATTGCACAGGGATTGTTGGGCAAGAAAGTAGGTGATGTTGCTGAAATCACTATTCCTCAGGGAAAAATCAGCCTTGAAATAACTGGTATATCATTTTAACTGAAGGGCAGGTCTGCGCATGCAGGCTTGCCTTTCTTTATATATTTAGACAATATGGCAACAATATTCAGTAAAATCATTGCAGGTGAGATTCCTAGCTACAAAGTGGCTGAGGATGAACGTTTTTATGCGTTTCTTGACATTAACCCTCTGGTTAAAGGACATACGCTGGTTGTTCCCAAACGTGAGGTAGATTATATCTTTGATTTGTCTGACGAAGAACTGGCTGCGATGCAGGTATTTGCTAAGCATGTGGCTGAAGCCATTCAGCGTGCTTTTCCGTGTCGTAAAGTAGGACAGGCTGTTATTGGTCTGGAAGTTCCTCATGCACATATTCATTTGATTCCGATCCAGAAAGAATCGGATATGCTGTTTTCCAATCCGAAATTGAAGTTGGAGCCGGATGAATTTGCGGCAATAGCTCAGGCGATCGCTCAGGCCTGGACTGAAGGAAACAAATAAATTTTTTCTCCATAAGTTATACATCACAGAAGGCGTGTCTGGATTATTGCCGGCACGCCTTTCTTTTTGTCTTTTCTTGATTTATGAAACAGCGGATTGTTGTTGTGTTATGTTTGTTCTGGCTCTTCTTGTCGGGGATATATGGACAGAATTATCAGATGAAGGGGACAGTAATAGACCGTTCTACCCGTCAGCCTCTGGAGTTTGTCAATGTACTTGTCGTCGGGTTGGGAACAGGTGCTTCTACAGATGCAGAGGGGAATTTTACCATTTCTAAGCTTCCTCCCGGAATCTATCGCCTGCAAGCTTCTGCATTGGGTTATAAAACGGTTCTGACGTCCGAGTATCGGGTGAATCATATTACGCCTCACATTCAAATTGAAATGGAGGAGGAGAGTGCTGCCCTGGCTGAAGTCACCGTGACAGCGTCTCCTTTTCGTCGCGTGGCAGAGAGCCCCGTAAGTCTGAGGGTTATCGGCCTGCAGGAAATAGAAAAAGCACCGGGAGCAAACCGTGATATTTCTCGGGTTGTACAGAATTATCCGGGGGTGGCATTTTCTCCGATCGGATATCGGAACGATTTGATCGTCAGAGGTGGTGGCCCTTCCGAAAACCGTTTTTATTTGGATGGGGTAGAGATCCCGAATATTAATCATTTCAGTACTCAGGGAGCTTCGGGTGGTCCGGTGGGACTGATTGATGCGGATTTGATACGCAGTGTCAAGTTTTATAGCGGGGCTTTTCCTGCAAATCGCGGGAATGCTTTGAGCTCTGTACTTGATTTCAGTCTCCGTGACGGAGATATGGAGCGTAATTCCTTGAAAGCTACATTGGGAGCTTCTGAAGTGGCTTTAAGTTCCAACGGACATCTGGGAAACAAGACCTCCTATCTGGTTTCTGTTCGTCAGTCTTATCTGCAAATGCTGTTCAAGGTGCTGGGATTACCTCTTCTGCCGGCTTATACGGATGCATCTTTCAAGGTGAAAACCCGGTTCGATGCCCGGAATGAGTTGACTGTTCTTGGTTTAGGAGGTATAGACCGGATGAAACTGAATTTTGATATAGATGGCGAGGATGCTGAATATATATTAAGTTATCTTCCTAAAATCCAGCAGGAGACATTTACACTGGGAAGTGTCTACCGGCATTATGCGGGGCCGCATGTACAGTCTGTAACTCTTAGCCATAGTTATCTGAATAACCGGAACCTGAAATACCGGGACAATGATGAGAGTTCACCTGACAATCTGACTCTCCGGCTTCGTTCCATAGAGCAGGAAACCAAACTCCGTATGGAAAATACTTCCACCTGGAACACCTGGAAAGTTAATGCCGGAGTGGAGTTGAATCAGACTCATTACACGAATGATACCTATCAGCAGATTTTTATAGATACATTGTCTGTTTATAATTATCACACTTTGCTGAATCTTTTTCGTTGGGGTGTTTTCGGTTCGGTAGGATATACCAGTTCCGATGAACGTTTCAGTGCTTCTCTGGGATTACGAAGTGACGGTAATAATTATAGTGGACGGATGAAGAATATGCTCAGGCAGCTCTCTCCCCGTTTATCGCTTTCGTACCGGTGGCTGAAAAATTGGAGTATAAGCGGACATTGGGGACTTTATTATCAGTTGCCTCCGTACACTTCGCTTGGCTTTAAGGACCGGGAAGGTATATGGGTGAACCGTAATCTGGATTATCAGTCTGTATCTCAGGGAAGTTTGGGTATTGCCTGGAATCCGGACAGCCGGATGGAAGTGTCTGTAGAAGGCTTTTATAAAGATTATAACCGGATGCCTGTTTCTATGGCAGATGGTATTCCTTTGGCCTGTAAGGGAAATGACTATGGAGTTGTTGGCAATGAGAGGCTGGTATCTTCGGGAGACGGCCGTTCCTATGGTGTGGAGATTATGTTCAAATGGCTGTTACAGCAGAAACTGAATTTGTCTTCTTCCGTGACGATTTTTAAGTCAGAGTTTCAGGATGGAACTACCGGCCGTTACATACCTTCAGCCTGGGATAATCGTTTTATCGTAAATGTCAGCGGTACATATAATCTGCCTCGTCAATGGAGTGTCGGCATGAAAGTTTGTTGTATCGGAGGATCTCCATATACTCCATACGATGAGGACAAATCATCTTTAGTCGAAGCCTGGAATGCACAGGGAAAGGCTTATTATGATTATAGCCGTTATAATACGGAACGCTTGCCGGCTTTCGGGCAACTGGATGTAAGAGTGGATAAAACTTTCTATCTGAAAAAATGTATGCTGGGGTTCTATCTGGACATTCAGAATGTGACAGGCAGCAAGTTGCGTCAGCCGGATGTCCTGATGAGTACGGGCGAGATTGCTAATCCTGAAGCTCCGGCTGCCGAACAACGCTATGTTATGAAGTCTGTCCGGCAGGAGAGCGGAACTCTGCTTCCCACATTGGGGATAACTTTTGAATATTGATATCTGAATAGATGAAGAAGAGAAGTGCTCCGTCAGGAGTACTTCTCTCCGAATTTCATTTCGGCATCATTTACGAATTTGCGAATAGCATTCTGGTCATCCTTCTTGCAGATCAGTAATGCGTTTCCACGGGCTGCAATCAGATATCCTTCCAGATCCTGTATGACAGCAAGTTTATCTTCAGGCAGCATGATGATATTATTCTTGCAATTATAAAGTAGCGTATTGCTGTTAATGATTACATTCTGGTTTGAGTCTTTTGGGGAAGCATCATATAAAGCCTCCCAGGTTCCCAGATCTGCCCATCCGAAATCACATAGTTGTACATATACGTTGTCAGCTTTTTCCATAATACTGTAATCTATGGAAATATTGGGGCAGGCAGAAAAGTCGGGAGTGTCACATTCTACATGTGGACAAACTTCAGACATCATGTCATGGAAAGCCTTTAATATGGTATTGACGTGCCAGATAAATATACCCGAGTTCCAATAAAATTCATTACTCTGTACAAAGATCTCGGCAAACTCTAAGGCTGGTTTTTCAATGAATGTCTTTACTTTATAAAAGTCTTCTTCTCTTTCTTCATCAATCTGAATATAGCCGTATCCGGTTTCCGGGCGTGTTGGTTTGATTCCTATTGTAATCAGTTTATCTGACTTGGAAGCAAACTCCAAACCATGAAGAATGGCTCTTTCAAAGTTTTCCGCCTTCAGGATCAGATGATCGGAAGGAGCAACGACGGTACAGGCATTCGGATTAATTTTCTGAATAATATGTGAGGCATAGGCAATGGCTGGTGCTGTATTGCGTTGTTCTTCTTCAATGACCAGCTGTTCTTCCCTGATCTCAGGGAGCTGTTCCATGACCAGCTCTTTATAGCTGCAATGTGTTGTGATAAAAATGTTTTCAGGGGGAATGATTCGTCTGTATCTTTCATAAGTCTGTTGTAATAAGGTCTGGCCGCTTCCAAAGAAATCGATAAATTGCTTGGGAAGCGATTTGCGGCTGTACGGCCAGAAGCGGCGTCCCATTCCGCCTGCCATGATGATGCAGTAATAGTTGCTGTTGCCCATGATTGTAGTAGTATTATAAACTCACCGCTAAGTTAGCCTTTATTTTGAAAGAATGCTTCTAAAAGCTTCCTAAATAGTGTTAGTGAAATATTTTTTTTAGTTTTTTGTCGTAAGTCTTGTAGTTTCAGAAAAAAGCATTACCTTTGCACTCGCAATCAAGAACAAGAGTGCTTGTTGATAAGTTTGCCCAGATGGCGGAATCGGTAGACGCGCTGGTCTCAAACACCAGTGGAGTAACATCCATCCCGGTTCGACCCCGGGTCTGGGTACGAGAAAAAGAAGATAAACCCTTGTAAGTGAGTAGCTTATGAGGGTTTTCTGTTTTTTGTGCTGAAATATTGCTGAAACATTTTCTATATTCCGTTTCAAGATTACTGCTTTTGTCTTGTCGCCTGTCATATTCACGCTTGCGATAATTGTTAAATTTTGCTTGCTATTCATTGCTGATTGGATGTTGATGATAGGTCGGGTTGGTTTGTTGCAATTATGCTTCTCTGATATGTGCATGAATCATTGCTATACTTATTATATATGTTGCAGTGATTGTGATGTGTCGCCAATGGATGAATTGTTGATGTGATGTTTTTCTTGTAGTCATGTATCTTTTGTTTTCGCTTGTTATTAATTAACTTGCTTTCGACTGTCTAGCTGTCTTAGCTGCCGTGTTTGAATAAAAGAGGATAAGAATTCTTACCCTTTTTTCAAACCTATAAAAAGGTATAAGTATAAATATATCTTTTTCTGATTGTAGCTACCCACTAATTCTTATTGTTATTCTATTATTTGAGCAATTACATATCACGTAAGCACTTGTACATAAGCCTGTTAATTCCCCCCTGTAGTTGCTATTTCGATTTTTTAAATACAAGTAAATGATTATTCGAAAGGAGCTGAATATCATTTTTGATATTACTGAAATATTATAGGATGATTTTATACAAGCTGAATAACTTAACAAACACTTTTTCTGTAATAAAACAGTAGCAAATACAACTAGTGAAATTTATATTGTTTTATTGCATAGCAAACAAACTTTCACTACATTTGTGCCGTTCCTCAAAATGGGGAGCAGACATATTAAACGAAAGAGCGTTTTTAATATTATCCTACGTTGAAATCTGGACAATTTCAATCTCTAAGGATGATAGGCAAGAACGCTCACGCTGATGCTATATACCTACTTCACTTTGTGGAGTAGTCTATATATCGTTTGGCGTGGGCTATTGTTTATTACTTAGAGATAGGCAGTCCAGAGCCTCAACGTAGTAATATTCAATAGTTCCCACGCTTTTTCTGTATGTCTATACATAAACTTTGTTAGCTTTGGGAACTAGGCAAATAATATGAAGTATGAAACTTAGCGTAGAAGATGCTAAAGACATTTTGATGCCAGAGTTTAATGAATATTCTTATGTAAAAATGACTATTTGGAAGTGCCTGTAGTAATGAAAAATCTGTGCTTATTTAAAGGTTTGCGTGGGAAATAGAGGCTTGTTGATGAATGTAAAAAAGAGCTTCGTGAATTATAAAAAATAGAAGTAATAACAAACATTTGAATGATGTTATTGACTCTATTTATATCATGAAAATATATAAAATTGTAATACTTAATCGTATCGTTATGAGAAAATGTAAATTTCATGTGATTACTACAAGTACATTGCTATTTGTCTTGTTGGGCTTTTCCAGTTGTGATTTCATTAATAGCATCATCGATAAAGATGATAGTTCAAATGTAGCTCCACCCAGTCTTGAGGAGCAAAAAGAACAGCGACGACAAGAATATCGTGATAATATTGCCGAGTATGTAAAGTTAGACATTCATGTTGGTTATGTGGATGACAACTATATATGCATCGAGAATCATACAGAATATACGTTGGAAAGCGTTACCGTTGCATTAAACTGGAAAAAGTATGATTATGATTTACATAAAGATATAAGCCATACAGATACAAGGACTTTCACCCTTATTCCTGCTAATGGAAAGAGTCTTAAAATAGATGTTGATAACAGTATACGCAGTATGCGTGGACAGATAACTTCTATAACTTGTAGAGCTATTGGTTTTTATTAAAAAGGAGGTAATATGAAAGGCTGTCTATGGATAATATTAGTAATTGTAATAATTTATATTGGACTTTATGAACTTTCTACAGGGGATGATAAATTTGGTACATTAGGAGATGTTGCACTAGGAATAATCATCTTTGTTGCAATTGTAGCCATTATTTTTGCACAAATATGTTTGCATAATTCTAATAAGAAATAAAATGGGTTATAGGTCATTTTAAATGAAATATTTATCGATATTATTAGTAATAACTTTATTTGGTTATTCATGTACATATCAAGGCAGTAAATCCGGCAGACAGTTGTCCTTTGAGCAAATGGATTCTGCATTCTTCAAGGAATATCAGGAGCAGAAGAAGCATATCTACATTCGCTACAAGCAGCCTGTGGAAGGATATACAGTTACTGCACTTTGTACAATGGACGAATTGGATATTATCTTTTCAGAGAATAACGGAATACATGGTAAGGCTCTGTTGCGATTTGAAAACGATAGTACTCATTTCTATATCTATAATTCCTCATTTTCCGATAGCATACTTTACTATGGCATGAAAAAGGAAATAAAGGACAAGGAGGTTATCTATATAGATTATCGTCCTATATCTGATAACGATATTTGTTATTGCTCTACTCCTTTCTTCTTTCACGATGTGAATTTCGATGGGAGAAAGGAACTTCTGATAAATAAATGGCAGACAAGACCGAAAGGACACAGTAGTTTTGACGTCTATGATTTACAGTCAAACCCAAAGAAATTGACAGAACCGCCTTTTGATAAATACGACCACATGACAAGAGTAGACTCTATCAATAAAACAATAACGCTTTACGAGGGAAGTCGTATCTCTGGATGTGCAGTAAGCCATACATACCAGCTACATTACAGACAGATTATGACAGGATGTGACTATATTGAAAACGTTCCTTATTTCAAGCCAATTAAAGTTCAATACTGGCATGACCTTGGGAACGATAAATATAAAGAATATGTAGCAGATGGTGATTCACTCAAATTGGTGAAAAGCATAATAAGCGATAAATAATATAATCATAAGGCATTACAAATTACACATGTCATTCTCGACATAGAACTATAAGCCTTGGAATGTGTACAATCACATGTCCAAGGCTTTCTTGTTTGTGTCAACTTTAATCAATAACCATTTAAACATTTACCATTATGAGAAATTTGATTATTATGCCACAGGCACAGAACAGAGTTAGAATGTCCTTGAATGACTATGCGGAAGAAGCTGCCGTTGTAAACGAACAGTCTGCAAAACCTGCCAATGCAAACCGTTTTATAGAGGCGAACACGCAGGAGGTTACGCTTTATCATCTTTCAAATGATTGCATTACTCCAGTCTTTTCAAAGGATAACGAGCTGACTATTAACCATGCGTCATTTATTGAAACCATACAGGATGCTGCCACTTCTTTCTTCAATGGCGAACGTGTGGAGCAGGCAGACATCAGAGTTTCCCACGTAATAAAGGGAAGAATCCCCGAAGCGATACACAAGCCAGCCAACCAGCTTCTTGAATCGGACAAAACCATTTATTATGAAAGATGTGCTTTCAGCATTGATATTCCTACCGTTTATGAAACTGTTGGTGAAAATAAACTGAATCTTTCTATTGTAGGAGTGAGAGCTTACAACCAGATGAATCTTTATTCCAAGAAAGTTCCAGAGTTGTTCCGTTTGGCTATAGGTTTTAAGAATCAAGTATGTTGTAACATGTGCATCTTTACAGACGGATATAAGGATGATTTGAAAGTAAGTAACACTACAGAGCTATATCGTGCAGCACTGGAACTTTTCAGTAACTACAACCCAGCCAAACATCTTTATCTGATGCAACAGTTAGGTAATACCCTCATGAGTGAACACCAGTTCTGTCAGATAATAGGCAAGATGAGACTTTATCAATGTTTGCCAACAGGATACCAGAAAGCACTACCCAGAATGTTGCTTACTGATACACAGATAAACAGTGTTGCTAAAGCATATATCAATGATGATAATTTTGGCAGTTTTGGAAGTGAGCTTAATATGTGGAAATTCTACAACCTATTGACAGGAGCTAACAAATCAAGCTATATTGATTCATTCTTAGACCGTTCACTTAATGCTACTGAAATGGCTTTAGGAATCAATTCAGCTTTACATGGTGATGAGAAATATAAATGGTTCATTGATTAAATGAGCTTTATTGATTGAGAGAGAAAAGGGCAGCTATTAAGTTAGTTGTCCTTTTTTCATTTCTACCAACATCTAAAATTTATAATCATGGATAAACAGATAGATAA
>ENA-UEQJ01002918-UEQJ01002918.1-human-gut-metagenome-genome-assembly--contig:-NODE-2918-length-11563-cov-5.687446_pt1 | contig 11563 bp, 10 predicted proteins | sample MGYA00242937_ERZ507938 | MGnify/ENA primary metagenome ERZ507938 (study PRJEB26167, sample SAMN06115437) | human gut metagenome | host: Homo sapiens | place: China:Gansu | collected 2015-07-03...
AAAAACCGGTTCATCATAAATCATCACGCTGTGAATTACATATTTCACCTTTATTTTACATTTATTTGCTGTCGCCGCTTTACTTGCCGCTTTACTTGACAGAACAGCCGTTTTTGTATTATAATAAAGGTTGAAATTGAATTATACCGCCATATCGGGCGTATGAAAGGACAACTCGCAAAATGGAAGAGAAAAAATATGACTTTTCTGCCATAGAAAGTAAGTGGCAGAAATACTGGGACGAGCATCAGACATTCAAGGCTGAAAACGGCAGTACCAAGCCGAAATTCTACGCTCTCGTAGAGTTCCCCTACCCCTCCGGCGCAGGTATGCACGTAGGTCACATCAAGGCTTATTCGGGCCTTGAGGTAGTCAGTCGCAAGAGAAGGCTTCAGGGCTACAACGTACTGTTCCCGATTGGCTTTGACGCTTACGGTCTGCCCACCGAGAACACCGCCATCAAGACCGGCGTTCATCCCCGTAAGGTCACCGATAACAACATAGTAAAATTTACCAACCAGCTCAAGCGTGTCGGCTTCTCGTTCGACTGGTCAAGGGTCATCGACACCACCGAAGAGCGTTATTACAAGTGGACTCAGTGGATATTCCTCAAGATGTTCGAGCATGGCCTTGTATTCAGGGATAAGACGCTCGTAAACTACTGCCCGAGCTGTAAGGTCGTACTTTCAAACGAGGACTCACAGGGCGGTCACTGCGACATCTGCCACAGCGAGATAGTGCAGAAGACCAAGGAGGTATGGTACCTGCGTATCACCGAATATGCCGACAAGCTGTTACAGGGACTTGAAACAGTCGACTATCTGCCTAACGTAAAGCTCCAGCAGGAGAACTGGATAGGCAAGTCTACAGGCGCTTTCGTCAACTTCTCCATCAAGGAAAACGGCGAGAAGCTCCGCATCTACACGACCCGTCCCGACACGCTCTACGGCGTTACCTTTATGGTTATCGCTCCCGAGCATCCCATAATAGAAAAGTACAGAGATTCCATAAAGAACATTGCCGACCTTGACGCTTACAAGGCGGAGTGCAGCAAAAAGAGCGAGTTTGAAAGAACACAGCTTGTCAAGGACAAAACGGGCGTAAAGATAGACGGTCTTACCGGCGTAAACCCCGTTACCGGCAAGGAAATTCCGATATACATTTCAGACTATGTAATGATGGGATACGGCACGGGCGCTATAATGGCGGTTCCTGCTCACGATACCCGTGACTATGAATTTGCGAAGAAGTTCGGCATTGATATAATCGAGGTTATCAAGGGCGGCGACATCTCAAAGGAAGCCTACACGGGCGACGGCGAGATGGTGAATTCGGGCGAGCTGAACGGCATCACAAACAAGAAGGACGCTATCGAAAAGATGCTCGGCGTACTTTCAAAGCTCGGCTGCGGCGAAAAGGGCGTACAGTACAAGATGAAGGACTGGGCGTTCAACCGTCAGAGATACTGGGGCGAGCCTATCCCGATAGTACACTGCCCAGACTGCGGAATTGTTCCCGTACCTTATGAGGAATTGCCTCTGGAACTTCCTCCCGTTGAGAACTTCCAGCCCGGTCAGGACGGCGAAAGCCCGCTTGCAAAGATAGATTCATTCGTACACTGCAAGTGCCCCAAGTGCGGCAAGGACGCACGCAGAGAAACAGATACAATGCCCCAGTGGGCAGGCTCAAGCTGGTACTTCCTGCGTTACTGCGACCCCAACAACGACAAGGAATTTGCTTCACAGGAAGCGCTCAAATACTGGCTTCCTGTTGACTGGTACAACGGCGGTATGGAGCACGTTACCCGTCATATGATCTACTCACGTTTCTGGCACAAGTTCCTTTACGACATAGGCGAAGTTCCCACTCCCGAGCCTTACGCAAAGCGTACTGCACAGGGCCTTATCTTAGGTCCTGACGGCGAGAAGATGAGTAAGTCAAGAGGCAACGTAATCGACCCGAATGACGTTGTTGACGTATACGGCGCAGACGTTCTTCGTGTATACGTTCTGTTTATGGGCGACTATGAGCAGGCGGCTCCCTGGAACGACAGCAGTATGAAGGGCTGTAAGCGTTTCCTTGACCGTGTATGGAATCTTCAGAATATGCTTGTCCGTGGCGATGAATACTCAGACGAGCTGAGAACATCAATGCACAAGACGATAAAGAAGGTCAGCGAAGATATTGAGAAGATGAGATTCAACACGGCTATCGCCGCTATGATGTCGCTTATCAACGAGATTACCGCAAACGGCAAGATCAACGATGCCGAGATGAAATCGCTGCTGATACTCTTGAATCCCTTTGCTCCCCACATCACCGAGGAAATGTACAATTCGCTCGGCTACGGCATACTGAACGAAGCGCAGTGGGTAACATACGATGAGGCGCTCTGCGTTGACAGCACCGTTGAGATAGTAGTTCAGCTGTGCGGTAAGATAAAGGCTCGTATAAACGTGCCTACAGCCGCCGACAAGGACGAACTGCTGAAGATGGCAAAGGAAGCTATCGCACAGTCGCTTGAGGGCAAGACAATCCGCAAGGAGATAGTTGTTCCCGGCAAGCTCGTAAACATTGTTGCAAACTGATAAATCACAACAGAATACAGCTAAACCGCTCCCGGAGTGTTACGGGAGCGGTTTTTAGTTTAGTCTGTATGCTTTTAAGGAGGCGAGGGTGTGAGCGATTTTCGCGGAATAGTGCGGGTTTGGGAGGGTTGGTGCGGATAGGGAGCAATCCCCACCGTCACGGCTCGGAATAGTTTCAGAATCGTAAAAGCAGGACTATCTGAATACTGTACAGCAAGCTGAAAAACCTCTACAGCCGTGCCACCTCCCCTTTTTCGAGGGGAGGCAAGGACGTGGTGCTGAGCAAGGGATAGTGCGGATACGAAGCCGTACAAGCACACGCAGACGCTCGCCCTACGAAAAGTGGGTGGGATAGTGCGGTTTTGGAAAGGTTGGTGGGTGTAAAGCAATCCCTCCGTCTTGACGGCAGAAAAGTTTGATAAATAAAAAAGGTGGGCGTGTCACAAACGGAAAGCAACAATATCAAGGCTTGTGCCTTGCCGTCAATCCACCTTCCTTTGACAAGGGAGGCAAGTTTAGTGCTGGGGATACTGCGGAAAATCTCATTGATGGTGCGGATAGGGAGCAATCCCTCCGGTAGTCACACGAACTTTTTCGGGTGACAGCACCTCACCTTTGACGAGGGAGGCAAGGATATAGTGCTTTTTGAGGGATAGTGCGGTTTTGCAATGGTTGTGGGAATGGGAGTATTGGGTGCAACGGGAGGAGCGAGCAAGGCAAGGATGCCTTAAGCGTGTGTGCCCAAGGGCTTTAAGCACGGATGCTTACAAGTGGTCGCAAAAAGTCGGTGCAGGACGCACCGACCGCAAACGACCACGATTGCAATGGACGCAAAGCCGACCACGCACACACAGACACTCCCCTACAAATATTTCTACAATTCATCATAACCGCATATAAACTGCAAACACTAAACTTTCCTCTTTATAAACGCTTTGTCGGTTTCACGAAATGCAATTAATTACCATCATGCTTGCCTTTAAATGAACGCTCTGTTGGTTTCGCATCCTTGCGAAACTTTGGGCGTTCAACTTCGGGCATCCATGCCCGCCCTCGAAAAAGGGTGAGGTTCTGTTGCTCGGTCAAGCCGAGCCAACTAAGGTGGGGATTGTAATTGTTTAGCAGTTGTTTTCCTAATTATCTTGGTTCTTTCCCACGTTAATATTGACAAGTGTACCTACTCGAATAGCGAACCCGAGAAGCACTGTCCGACAAAAAGAACTATCGGTAGCTTGCCTTCGTAGACTAAACTGAATGATATAATAGAAGTACATCAAATAAAAGACTTTTTATACAAGCTCAGTACCGCAATTATTATGTTGCGGTACTTGATTTTTCCCAAAAAAAGTAGTACAATTATTGTGTGAAACTCTATCTGAGCTTAAATGCGGATATTTACATAAAGGAAGGACTACCGTATGACTATAAAGACATACTTTCTCAGCGAAGATAAAACCGTCTATTTAAAGGCATATATGCTTGATAACGTAGAAGGACTTCCCTTCTGCGAAAAACGTCCGGGTATACTTATTCTTCCCGGCGGAGGATATGAATTCTGCTCTGCAAGAGAGGGAGAGCCTGTTGCAATGCACTATCTTGCCGAGGGCTATAACGCTTTCGTGCTTATATACAGCTGTAACACAAGACACCCTGCTCCGCTCCTTAACGCTTCTTATGCTATTCTGAAGCTACGTCAGAGATGCGAGGAGTTCGGCATAGATCCGAACAAGCTCGCAGTATGGGGAGCAAGCGCAGGCGGTCACCTTGCCGCCTGCACCGCTACAATGTGGCAGGATCCGTCGATATACAAAGCGCTCGGCTGCAAGCCCGAGGACATCCGTCCCGATGCGGCAATACTCAGCTACCCTGTTATCAGCGGAACGACAAATCCCCACAAGGGCTCGTTTGACGTACTGCTCGGCAAGGACGCTACCAGAGATGAGCTGTCAAAGCTGTCTATCGAAAACCGTGTAACACCCAAGACACCGCCAATATTCTTATGGTGCACCGCAAACGATGACTGCGTTCCTGCACAGAACAGTCTTGTTATGGCTAAAGCGTGTGTATCTAATAAAGTACCCGTTGAACTGCATATGTTCGACTGCGGACCGCACGGACTTTCGACCTGCGATAAGGTAACAGGCTGGAACGAGGCATTCTATCTTGATAACTGCAAGCAGTGGATAAAGATGTCCGTTAACTTCCTTGCAAAGTATCTCGGAGTCTGAGTAAAAGCAAACTATAAACCAAGCCGTGAACGGCAGAATATAAACAAAAGAAAGAGGCATAAAAATGAGCAAAGTACCTTTCACCACTAAGGAAAAGCTGGAGGAGATAATCAAAGAAATCCCCACACCTTTCCACATTTACGATGAAAAAGGAATAAGAGAAACAGCAAGAAAGCTGTATGACGCATTCTCGTGGAACAAGGGTTTCAGAGAGTATTTCGCCGTTAAGGCAACACCTAACCCCTACCTTATGGAGATACTTAAGGAAGAGGGCTGCGGCTTTGACTGCTCAAGCTATACAGAGCTTATGCTGTCCGATAAGGTCGGTGCAAAACAGCACGACATTATGTTCAGCTCAAACGCTACTCCCGACGAGGATTTCAAGCTCGCTTACAAGCTCGGCGCTATAATCAACCTTGATGATTTCACTCACATAGATGTACTCGACAAGCTGACAGGTATCCCCGAAACCATCTGCTGTCGTTACAATCCCGGCGGTGAATTCAAGACAAGCGAAAAGGGCAACGTAATGGACACCCCCAAGGACGCAAAGTACGGTATGACCCACGAGCAGATAATCGAAGCATACAAGATACTTAAGGAAAAGGGCGCAAAGCGTTTCGGTATGCACGCATTCCTTGCAAGCAACACGCTGACAAACGAGTATTACCCCGTACTCGCAGGTATTCTGTTCAGAACGGCTGTTGAGATAAAGGAAAAGACAGGCGTACAGTTAAGCTTCATCAACCTTTCCGGCGGCGTGGGCGTTCCTTATAAGCCTGACCAGCCCGCAAACGATATAAAGGTTATCGGTGAGGGCGTCCGCAAGGCTTATGAAGAGATACTCGTTCCCGCAGGTATGGGCGATGTAGCTATCTTCACAGAGCTTGGCAGATATATGCTTGCACCCAACGGCGCACTTGTTGCAAAGGCTATCCGTGAAAAGCATATCTACAAGGAATATATCGGTCTTGACGCTTGTGCCGCTAACCTTATGCGTCCTGCCATCTACGGCGCATATCATCATATTACGGTTATGGGCAAGGAAAATCAGCCCTGCGACCACAAGTACGATATAACAGGCGGTCTTTGCGAGAACTGCGACAAGTTCGCAGTTGACCGTATGCTTCCTAAGATTGATATTGGCGATATAATCTATATCCACGATACAGGCGCACACGGTTTCTCGATGGGCTACAATTACAACGGCAAGCTCCGCAGTGCAGAGGTTCTTCTGAAAGAGGACGGCTCGTTCAAGCTCATCCGCCGTGCAGAAACTCCGGAGGATTATTTTGCTACTTTCGATTTTTCGGATAAGTACAGCTTCTCCAAGTAATTGTTTTATATAATATCACGATGTGATGCTTATTGCAAATTCCCATATTTAAAATATCGCATATTTATCAACTTAATATCGGGGCAGACAAGGTAACAGTCTGCCCTTTTTCTTCATCATAAAACTACATTTGGCGGTTTAAGTGATGATTTACCACAATTATACAAATATGTAAGCAAAAATGCACAGGAACAGGAGGAATTTTATGAACGTAACATTCAAACAAACCGGCATTTACTCCCCTTCACAGATAAAGACAAATCAGCAAAAACCGCTCAACAAAGCCGATTCCGACAAATCAGAGAATAAAGAAAAAATTTCAGCGAACTTGGATAAGCACGCCGAAGAAAAAACAAGACTTGAGCAACTGAGGGAGCAAAAACAGCAGGAGTACGACAGCGTAATTCAGCAGCTTGAGAAACAGCGTGAGGCGGAAAAACAAGCCGAAAAAAGCGGCAAGAAATTTACAGATTACGGTAAATTATTGAAGATAGCAATGCGTATAATGAACGGCGATAAGGTGCCTATGACAGACAGGAAAAAGCTTGCCGAGGAAATGCCCGACTTATATAAGCAGGCTATTCTTATGCGCCGCCTTGACAATGACAAGCCCAAAAAATACAAGAGCGAATATGAGGACGACAAGGACAAGACCACGGTCGAAAAAATGCTCGACGGAATGGACGGCTCCGATGATCCCTCAGACATTATGACCGATTTGCTCGGCTCAACCGACAAATAATTCCAAAAGCAAGGAACAAAAAAATGAAAGACAGAAGAGAAATCAACATAGAAGTATTTGAAGACACAATGAAGCACTATAAGAGCAATCCCACGCTTAAAGCGGCTGTAAGCAATTCGGTTGCAAACCAGAAGTTTACGGCGGCTGACGAAACGGTGGAGCTACCGCAGTGCGCCGAATACTCGCCGACTGTTACGGTAAGCGGAAAGCGCTCTCTTGAGGCGGCTGTTGAGTATGCAAAGCAAGGCATGAAGACCTGCGTACTGAACTTTGCCTCTGCGAGCAATCCCGGCGGCGGTGTTACTCTCGGTTCATCGGCGCAGGAAGAATCAATCTGCCGTTGCTCGACGCTGTACCCCTGCCTTAACACAGGCGATATGTGGAGCTGTTTCTACACTCCGCACAGACAAGCTGAAAATCCGCTCTACAACAACGATTGCATCTACACTCCCGATGTATATGTGATAAAGAGCGACACAAACGTACCGAAGCTGCTGCCCGAAAGCGAATGGCAGAAGGTGAACATAATCACCTGTGCCGCACCGAATCTGCGGCACAAGCCGAGCAACTGTATGAATCCCGGAGCCGGCGACAAACGGGCTGATATAAACGATAAAGAGCTTGCACAGCTTCTGACATCGAGGATACGCAGGATATTCGAAATTGCGGCGGCAAACGGCAACGAGGCGCTGATACTCGGCGCTTTCGGCTGCGGTGCGTTCAAAAATCCGCCGATAGTTGTGGCAAAGGTTTTCGCAGAGCAGCTTCAGGCGTTCAGAGACTGTTTCAAGGCTATCGAATTTGCAGTATTCCATACAGAGCGTGAGGCAGGCAACTATAACGCTTTCAAGGCGGCTATAAGATAACGGCAATATCCCGAAAGGGTTTTAATTCAGGAGGTATATCTATGAAAACTTTACTTGATGTGTGCAAATTTCTGAAAGCCGCAGGTACATATTACCTTGCGACCGTAGACGGTGACAAGCCGAGAGTAAGACCTTTCGGTACGGCTCACATCTACAACGGAAAGCTGTATATCCAGACAGGAAAGAAAAAGGCGGTATCGCATCAGATAGCCGCAAATCCCAATGTTGAGATATGTGCTATGGCAGACGGTGACTGGCTGAGAATCGAGGGGGAGCTTGTCGAGGATGATGACCGTGCGGCAAGAGTTTCGATGCTTGATGCCTACCCTGAGCTTAAGGCTCTGTATGATGCGGATGACGGCAACACGCAGGTGTTTTACTTTAAAAATGCCACCGCTACCCTGTCATCGTTCACAAAGTCGCAGGAAACGTTGAGTTTCTGATAAACAAAACGTAAAACAAGCCCCGTTCTTAGCCGAAACGGGGCTTGTTGCTTCATATTGCAGTGAAAATCAGAAACGCTTTATTGCGTAATAGTACATTCCCATACCGATAGCTCCTGTGATCACCTCGGTCAGCGGGAATGCAAGCCAAGCGTAATCAAGTCCGATAAAAGAGAATATCCAGAATAACGGCACAAGACAGATAAGCTGACGTAATACGGAAAGGAACGTACTGGTCTTTGAATAACCGATAGATTGAAAGAAAACCGGCGTCATAAACGAAAATACAGCAGGAATAAAGCTGGCTCCTATCAGGCGGAATCCAACCGCACCTATGCTTTTTACCGTTTCGCTCTGAGTAAACAGCCCTATAAGCTGAGTGGGGATAAGCTCAAAGGACAGCACACCGAGTATCATAAACACGCCGGATATTATCAGTGAGCTGCGAAAGATTCTTCTGCACCTTAAGTAATCTCCCGATGTATAATTGTAGCTGAGTACAGGTACGATGCACGTCTGCAATCCTATAAGCGGTATGAAGAAGAACGATTGTAGCTTATAGTAAAGACCGAGTACGGTCACCGCTTCATCGCAGAATCCTGCAAGGATAATGTTCAGAATTGCTATGTAGACAGTGTAAAGAGCCTGCATACATATTGACGGATAGCCCAGCTTGTATATACTTTTGGCGATACACGGGATACGCTTTATTTCGGGCGGCTTTCGTGCGCCTTTTACACCGACGATAACTGCGGCGGCTATCTGACCTATAACGGTAGCTATTGCCGCACCCTTTATCCCAAGTCCTGCGGTAAAAATCAGCAACGGGTCAAGAACGATATTCGTTACTGCTCCGACAATCTGAGCAATCATCGGCAGCTTCATATTGCCTTCCGACTGAAGTACCTTTGTCCAGTTTCCTTCAAGGAAAAGTCCTATGCTTCCTATGCTTACTATCATACCGTATTCGTTTGCGTACTGCATTGCAACGGGCGACTGAGCCGATATTGCAACGTACGGTCCCATAAACGCTATTGATATTACGGAAATCAGCGCCCACATTATCACAGCAAGAACAGTTCCGACACCTGCCGTATGGCTGGCGCCTTTTTCATCTTTCAGTGCATACTGCTTTGCCATAAGCGTATTGGTTCCTACCCCAGTGCCGACCGCAAGAGCTATTATAATAAGCTGAACGGGATAGATAGCCGACAGGGCTGTAAGTCCGTCATCGGAATACTGTCCGACAAAAAGGCTGTCTATTATATTGTACATTGCCTGTATCAGCTGAGCCAGCATTATAGGCGGAGCTATACGGAGCATTATCTTCCACACGCTTTCTGTTCCGAAGAATTCCGGAGAAACGGATCTTGCTTTTTCTGCCAAAAAATAACCTTCTTTTCTTAATCACTCGACGTATGATTATAACACTTTATCGGGAAGATTGCAAGACAAAAATACAGAATTACAAAAAAGTCCACCGTATGCCTAAGCATACGGTGGTAACCCCGGATCAACAAGGAGATTATACTCTTTCTAAAACTGTGAAGCCTGCGTTAAAACGGATAGTTCCGTCCTCAGCTTCCTTTATTTCAGCGAATGAAGAAACAGGCTCATCCATAACGGTACCGTTTATCTTTGTATCATAGAAGATCTTACCGTCTTCTTCCTTCCACACGGTAGTGTCAATCACACCGTAGTTATCCTTTATCTTAGCTCCCTGCTCCTTTGCCTTTTCCATCATTTCTTCCGGAATAGGCATCATTGTTTCAACCGTGCCGTCTTCGCAAAATTCGTAAATAAAAGATGCCTGCTGCATATAATCGTTAAGCAGATCCTCGTCAGTGATATACTTTGGGAAGTCTTCAACCGCTACGAAAATCATTTTACACGGTTCGGGATAAACCGGCAATTCTTTAACTTTCCATTTTCCGATAAGATTCATACTATTCATCCTTTCATACTCTGAATTTTCCTGATTTATGCGGACATAAGCCGTTACAGCTTATGCCCAGGGGTCTGCGGATTTTGGTGTGCGTATACCTGTAAGCAGGTACTGCTCCCATAAGAACCATTTGCCGTCGCCCTTCATACGCAGTTTTATGGGTCTGGGGCTGTCAGCGCCGCCACAGGGAATGAACAGCTTCATATAACCCTGCTCCTCACCCGAAACGTGCGTACTTTGTACCGTTACTCTGAACGGCTCTGAAGGCGTGAAATCATTATCCGGTGTTGCTCCCTCAAAATATGAGAACGGAATATAGGTCTTTCCGTCACGGAAACGATCGTTAAGGAACGATATTTCCGTACCGTTGAGCGGACGGGGACCTCTCAGCCAGTTGAGCATTTCCGTACCGATATTTTTGTCTGCCGCATAAGCGCACAGTGCGCATACAGTAAGTGCAGCCGCCTTGAACGGCGAATCAAGGCTTGCCTCAGGCAGTGCCTGCATCTGTGCAAGGCTTTCGGGAAGTGCTGTGAATGTAAATGTTTCGCTCTTGTTGCCTATAGACATTGCGGCGTTATTTACCGCACCTCCTACAGCGCTTGCCGCTGTGTTTTTAAGTTTGTCAAAAAGTCCCATTGTGTTCCTCCTGTATCATCTGTATTTAAGCTGATTAGCTTTTTACCGGGTAATTAATTTATGTTTCCTATCGTAATATCATTTATCAATGTGGCTGTATGAAATGGCGATATTGGGCTATTACTGCTCCGCTCAGGAATCCTCTTCCTCGCCGTACTTTTCTGCCAGTGCGTAAAACAAATCCTTTACGTTTTCGCTTACCTTACAATTTGCATTAAGATTAGTGCCGTCTGCAAACTTCAGGCTGCTCGAATACATCGTTTCATCGCATACAAAAACCACACGGCTTAACGGTATTGGTCGGTGTTTCTTGATTTTATCCGCAAGATTGCTTTCCTCTGCCGCTTTGATTACATTTTCGGCTTCTTCCTGCGTTATCTCACGGTTATCCGATTTGACTCTTTCTTCTTTGTCGCTTACCGAGCAATTACAGCTGAACAGCCATTTATCGCCGCTTTTATTAAGATCGAAGTTATAGCTAAAGGTGTAACATATATGACCGCAGGACGCATAGATTTCAATTACATCATTATAATTGTATTTTTTCATTTTTTCGAAAAAGCCCATGTGTTCCCTCCCCTTTTTCAGCTCATTTCTGCGTACAGACCTCGCCTTTAGTGTATTTCTCAGCCAGCTTTATAAAAGCACTCTTTATCTCATTGTCAATCTCAAAAGGCGCACTCTTTACTGAACAGTCCGAATAATATAACAAGCAACTTCTTACAGGTTTGTCGTACGGCTGCATACCCGCAGGACAACTGTTTTTCCGGGTTTTG
>ENA-UEQJ01002934-UEQJ01002934.1-human-gut-metagenome-genome-assembly--contig:-NODE-2934-length-11519-cov-5.489075_pt1 | contig 11519 bp, 11 predicted proteins | sample MGYA00242937_ERZ507938 | MGnify/ENA primary metagenome ERZ507938 (study PRJEB26167, sample SAMN06115437) | human gut metagenome | host: Homo sapiens | place: China:Gansu | collected 2015-07-03...
ACCGTGGAAAAATGCGGCGTTTCCTCCTGCAAGGGATAACCGAGAAACCAGCGATAGCAATTGTTTGCGCTGACTTCGTCCGCTGTCCGCCGCAGCGAGGGAAGGCCGTACAGATGCTGGATCAGCACCATCTTGAACAACACCACCGGATCGATGCTGGGGCGCCCATTATCCTCACAATAGAGCGGCTCCACCATTTCATACAGACGTGTGAAGTCCACCGCTGTATCTATCTTTCGCAGCAAATGCTCCTTCGGCACCAGTTGGTCTATGACTACGAACTCTACCAGATCTCGATCCATTTTCCCGCGTTCCAGCATCTTTTCATCACCCTTGCCCATTCTACCATATCTATCAGAAAAAGCCCAGCTCCAGCCGGACTTTTTCGACAGACTGAGGCCGAGCAGAAATGCTCGGCCTGCGTGGATATTTATTTCATTGTCATGGTGCCCCGCTCCGGCGCGTCCCGCTGCCGCAGAGCGGCTTCCGGCAGTGATTTGCCGACCTGCTCCATCAGCTCCGCCAATTCCTGATCCCGTCCAAACGAAAGGCTTTCATCCTGTTCACGGACGAACCTTAGCGCGCGGTAGATCTCCGCAAGCTGCTCCGGCTCAAAAAGGGCGTCTTTTTGAATAAGCCCGCCGCGGACGGTGAAGTCGCGCTTGGCGGAGTCGTAGTCGTCCTGGAAATAATGTCCGTGATGGACGCCTTTGCGGTCAAAGTCCCACTCCCAGGTCACAAACTGGACACCGCGCTCGGTGGGGTGGCCCGCCAGCACCGCGTCACCGAAGTCAGCAAGGATGCGGTAGTCACCAGTGAGATCGGTCGCCTTGAGCTGAGGTGCGTATTCCAGAATTGCCATGTATTCCGAAGTCATTTTAGCGGTGTCGATCACCACCTGCAAAGCGTCCTGCGCTCGGATACTGTCCATGTTCTCCTGCCGGTACAACACGCTGCCCTTGCCGGAAATGCGGCAGAGGCGCCCTTTTTCCCAGCGGACGGGTAGGTGGTGATCTTCAATCGGTTCCACCGTGAAACCGTTCTGCCGCAGCTGAATGGCGGTTTCTTCAAGGAAACGGAGCTGCGCGGTTCCGTTCTGATCGTTCATTGTGAAGTCCTCCTCGTAAGCAAAAAAATAAGCCGGAGCATCCTAAAAATGCTCCGGCCGGTTGACGGATTAAGTTGTGAAATGAAAAAGGGCGCCTATTTGATGGCTTCGACGAAACCAACAAACAGACGCCCGAAAGATCGTATGAAATTTTGAGGAAAAATCGCTCTATTCTGCGCCCGCAAAAAGGGCGCTTCTCAGGATATTGCCTTTGAATCTGTGAAAGGGGGAGTTCGAATCTCCCCAGTTACCAAAATAACGCGAAAATATCTTTTTTTCTGAGTGCAGAATTGAAAATAAAAAAAGGTGGCAACCCTTTGGTATTCTAAGCGTTTCGCTTAAAATATCCGAATTGTTGCCACCTTATGGTACGCCCGACTGGATTCGAACCAGCGGCCTTCAGAGTCGGAGTTATCAGGCCGTCAAGCCGGAAAGCCCTGCGGCGCAAGAACTTAGTTGGGTTTACACAAATTTCCGGCATTTTGAAGGAAAACCTCGGAAGCCTTGCGCCACAAGGCTTCTGAGGTTTTTCGCAGTAGTAGTCAAATAGTAGTCCGCACGCCTTACGGGTCACGCGACTCGGTTCATTTGCGCGACCTTATCGATGAACTCTTTCATATCCTCGATGTAGGTGTATGGCGCGTACTCAGAATAGATTTCGGGAGAATCCAGAATAACGATCTGCACCCCATCCGCCCTCAGCGCTTCCAGCGTTCCGGGAAGGCAGCGGGCCTCGTTGGGCGTCTTGCAGAGGTAGGCAAGGCAGCCCTGCTGATCAAATACCTTTGCGACGATATATATCTTTCTATCACCCATTGTCAAACGCCTCCAATCTCTTTTGGAAGTCCTGCTCAGTTTTGATCAAACCGGCAATATACTCCTGATAAAGCTTTTTCCCGATTTCCGGGCTTTTGTACTTGTAGACATACTGGTGGCTCCAGAGGTTGAAGTAATAATCTTTGCCACACCATAGCTGCACTTCTATCGGGTATGCCAAATTATCCCGCTGGTAATAAAGATGAATCGCACGGTAACCATCATCCACCTGTTTCCCATTCCGCAAATCAACAACTCTGAAATAGTCTGGGAAGCTAACTGGATACTCATCAAAGCGAAGTCGAAAACCAAGCACATCATTAAAGCACTGCTTAAAGCCGCCGTGGTTGGCGAGCGTCTTTTCATATTTTCGCATGATGGAGTCATCGCTTTTGAAGCGAGAACCTATCAAATTTTCCTGAACGAGTGTATCAATGTATCCTGCTCTGTATTTCGCGATATCATCGAGAATCAAGTTGATTGGTGTTGCGCTCAGAGAAATTTGTTTCAGGCTTTGCCCAAGCGTTGAACGATAAGACAGTAAGTCCAGCGTTTCTTTTGGAATAAACAAGTCCATATTAAAATACCTCTACTCAATGCCTCTTCTATTGTTCACAGTATAGCATGAAATGTCCAAGAGTAAAAGGGATTTTACGCTTTCCCACACGAATTACTATTTTTTGCAAAGAACCCAGCCTTTAGAACAACATAAACCTCCTGCGGTGAATTACATACTGAGAGATCCGCAATATTTCCTACACTATTTTGAAGACGATGAACGATCAGCCCCCCATCTGCCCTCAGTGCCTTCGGCGTTCCGGGAACGCAGCGGGCTTCGTTGGGCGTCCTGCAGAGGCAGCACAAGCCCGCCCGATCTACTCAGGCGGGCTTGTGCTGCTCTGTTTTATGATTCAGTTCAGGGCAAAGACACGGATAGCTTCCGCCAGCGTCACCATCTCGCCGCGTGGGACATAGGCGACGCTCTTTCCGTCAACGACGGCCAGACATTTGCTGCCGTCGCAGCGGTACAGCGTGATCGTGAGTTCCGGTTCGTCCTCATGATCCAAGTGCAGCGTCAGGCTGATCTCCTGTTGGCCGGTGGCCTTTTCAGAGGTAAACTCCTCTGCGGTCAGTGTCTCCAGCGCGTCCTGCAAATCACCGATCTCGATTTCCGCTTCCCCGCAGAGCCATGTCCGCTCCTTGCCGTCCTTCTGAGCGGTGAGCGTGTAGGTCTCGCCGTCCAGCGTAACATCTATGCCGGTCACATCATCAAAGTTGCCGGAGAAGATCTCCTGATGCCGCAGGTCATTGTAGCCGGCTGCCATGAGCGACTGATAGCTGCTGCCGGAGATCTGGTAAATGATTTTGGAATCGCCCACACGCGCATAGGCGGTAATGTCCAAGGCTTCCTCATCCTCCGCGTCCGCGGCGGATTTCTTCTCCGCAGGATCTCTGCTGATATGCAGCACAAAGGTGTCGGAGGTTCCGCCGTCCGTGTAATCCACGCTGACGCTCAGCTCGGGATCGTCCAGACCATAATTGGAGTCGATCAGCGAATCGGTGATGTCATCGCTGTGCAGCTCTGGCAGAAGGGCCGCCGGGCCGCTGAACGCCGAATAGTAGTCGGAGTCGCTTTCTACCACGATCCCCTCCGCCGGCTCCACGCCGTAGTCAGAGAGCAGGCTATACAGGTTTTCCAGTATCCCGTCCTCACGGGTGGGTCCGGCGATCACCAGCAGCTTGCCGCCGCCGGATACATACTCCGCCAGCAGATCCCGCTCGTCCTCCGAAATGTCGCTCTCCGGCGCGTAGATCATCAGGCAGTCCGCGTCCTCCGGAATGGTTTCCGTATGGAGAAGGGACAGGCTTTCCGTTTCGATGTTGTCCTTTTCCACCTGCTCGGCAAAGGTGCTGGGGAGGTCGGCCTCGCCGTGGCCCTCCACGAGATAGAGCTTGGGCTGCTCCTCGTTTACCACATAGTCGATAGCCGAGGTGATGGCGCCCTCGCCGTCGAAGGAGGTGGAGTAGGAATAGGAGTACATATCCGCAGTCTGAACGTAAATATCATTGTAGCTGATATAACGGCTGCGTTCGCCGCTCTCCACGATCAGGCTGTTGTTGGGGACGCTCTCGCTGGTGTACTGCTGGGTAAAGGTGGGATAGACATCTGGGTTCTTTTTCGCCACCTCAATGTGGTCGGACAGACTTTCGTACTTGCTCAGCAGATTTTCAATCACATCGTTTTCTTCGCCGGATTGCACGACCCAATAGATGGTCACATCCTGCTGAAGATTGTTGACCACGACCTTTGTGTTGCTGGTGATGGAATAGAGCTTGCTGGAGCTGATATCATAGTTGGTCATGGACTTCGGCAGCGCCGAGGCGAACACATTCACCGCAATCAGGATCGCCAGCACGATGGCCGTGACGACCAGTGAATAGGAGCCGCCCCGCAGGGCGTTGCGGTTCCGGTCAGGGGAAGCGGAGGGGCGCTTGAATGATATTTTTTTCATCAGTTATACCTCCGTTTCTCCATCGACTGCACCGACAAAAACAGGAAAAAGCCCATGACGCTGACATAGTAGACGATGGCCGTGAGATCAAATGCGCCGTTGACAAAGCTATTGAACTGCCGGAACAACGAAAGCTTCGTCATGATATCCGGCAGCAGCCCCTCAAAGGCACTGCTGTTCACAAAGTAGGCGACCGAGAGTGCTGCGATCAGCACAAAGGCCACGCCGTAGGCCAGATTCTCGTTCCGGGTCAGATTGTGGATCACCACGCCCAGCAGCAAAGCAATGACATACAGCGCGATCAATGAGCCCATGGCCGTGGAGGAGGTGTACTCTGCAAGACTCACACTGTAATAGTTCAGCAAGATCGCCGCGATGCCGATACCGGCGGCGAAGCCCTGATTGTCCGTCAGCGAGGAGAGGAACATCCCCACCGCCAGCAGCGCCGCACCCATCAGGAAAAAGGCAAAGAGAGAGCCGTAGGAGGTGGGCAGATACACATCCCCGAATTGGGAAAACAGCAGCGGGTAGAGGGAAATGACAGCCAGCGGGATCAGATACACCACAAGAAGGGCGAGATACTTGCCCAATACCACCTGCGTGGTGGTGATGGGCAGAGAATAGAGCAGTTGGTCTGTCCGCTGCCGCCGTTCCTCCGCCAGAGTGCGCATGGTCAGGATCGGAACGATGACCACGAAAATGATGCTGGCAAAGCTGAGAACAAACTCAAAGTTGCTCACCGCCGCCTGCAAATTGTAGAGCACGGAACCAAGTCCCACCACTGCCAGCAGAAACGCGCCGAATACATAGGCAGTCAGTGAGTGGAAATAGTTTCGCAGCTCATGGCGAAAAATTGCGCCCATTTAAGCGTCCACCTCCGTTTTGTTTGGTTCTTCGGTGTATTGCTCAGATTCCTCCGTTTGCCCGCTCTCCGTCAGCTCAAGGAACACATCCTCCAAGCTGGCCTTCCGGACAGACAACTCCAAAAGTGCCTGATTTTCCTTTGCAAAGGCAAAGAAAATGCTGCGGGAGACCGCGTGCATATCCTCGCTGTCCGTTTTGAGGTGCATGGTCACCGCGCCGCCTGCCGCAAGCTCCGGCTGATCGACCGCTGTGATATGGGGCAGCGCCGCCAACAGCGCCTGTGCCTTTCCCACGGGGGCGTCTGTGGTGAGCACGATCTCGCCCGCCGAGCGCAGCTGGCGCTCCAGTTCCGCCGGAGTGCCGAGGGCGGTCAGCGTCCCTTTGGAAATGATGAGGATCTTGTCGCAGATGGCCTGCACCTCGGAGAGAATGTGGGAGCTGAAAATGACGGTGTGGGTCTTGCCGAGATGCTTGACCAGATTTCGGATCTCAATAATCTGGATGGGGTCAAGGCCGACGGTCGGCTCATCCAGAATGATGACCTCCGGTCTGCCGAGCAGCGCCTGCGCAATGCCCACGCGCTGCCGGTAGCCCTTGGAAAGCGTGGAAATTCTGCGGTTTCGAACCGGCTCAATGCCTGTGCGCGCCACGGCATCGGCGATCTGTACCGTCAACTCCGCTCCGCGCAGGCCCTTAGGCTTTGTAAAGGCGGGCCAGCCGCAGCCGCTCTCGTACTTATCCGCGGAGGAAAAGAGCGGCTCGCCGGTGACGACATCCACATAGATGCCCTTTTCAAACTTGTCCCAGAACTCGCCCGTGAAGGCGCGCTCCGTGCCGCTCTCCTGCGTGACGCGGTACTGCTCCGCCGTCAGCTTGTCCCGGATGGACTCCGCCGCAGGCTTCTGATAGTCGCCCGGGTCGATGCGCAGCTTGGAGAACAGCTCCATCTCCGCGCGCGGAATGTGGCAGTAGCCGTTCGGGTTCTTTTCGAGGTAGTTCTGGTGGTACTCCTCGGCGGGATAGTAGTTCTTGAGCGGGCCGATCTCCACGAAGAATTTCTCGCTGCGGCCGCGCTCGATCTCCGCGATGCGCTTCACCGTTTCTCTCGCGCTTTCGTTGGTGTAGTAGACGCCGGTCTGGTACTGGCTGCCCCGGTCGTTGCCCTGCCGGTTTTGTACCGTGGGGTCGATGACATAGAAGTAAGCCATCAGCAGCGCGTCGAGGCTCACCTGCTCGGGGTCGTATTCCACCCGCACGGTCTCCCGAAAGCCGGTCTCTCCCTTGCAGACGGTCTTGTAATCGGCGTCCGCCTCGCAGGTGCCGTTGGCGTAGCCGCTCTCGGCGTCGATGACGCCGGGGATGGACTGCATCAGCTGTTCCATGCCCCAGAAGCAGCCGCCCGCCAGATAGATGACATTGTCTGTGGTATCCATATAGGTGACCTCCTCGTCGGACCGGTCAAAAGCCGCTCCGCCCATGTTTGTTTCCTGTCCGCTCTTTTCCTTCGGCACAGTCTGCTTCCCGGCGGCGCAGCCGCCCAGCAGCACTGCGGCGAAAAGCAGGGCCAATGCACTTCGATACATCGCGTTTCCTCCTTTCAGGGGAATCAGAGCTCACTCCGCCCCTTGCCCGCCGAGGGCAATGCAATGGCGCGCAGCAGGCACTTTTTAAATCTCAGGTCAGCCCATATCGGCGGCGAGCGCCTTGTCGATCTGGGCTTGCAGCGCCTCAGCCTGCGTCTTGCCGGTAACAGCGCCTACGATGGGCTCACCCACGATATTGCCGCTGCGGTCGACCACATAGGTGGTGGGATAGGCGAAGACATTCTCCACAAACTTACCGGCATCGCCGCCGGAGCCGAAATAGATGTTTTGATAGGTCGCGCCCTTCTTGGCAAGCACCTCCTTCGCCTCGGCGATGGCCTTCTCGTCGCCGTCGAGCGTAAAGGAGTTGATGCCGATGAGCGCGCCGCCCTTGTTCGCCAGTTCCTTGTTCAGCGCGTCCAGCTCGCCAAGCTCACCCACGCAGGGATTGCAGGTGGTGAACCAGAAATTCACTACGGTGACGGCGTTGGCGGAGAACAGCTCGTCGCTCTTCACCGTGTTGCCGTCCAGATCTTTCCCTTCAAAGGCGGGGAACTTCTGCATACTGCCGTCGTCGGGAGGGTTGCTCGTGTCGCTGCCCGCGGGCATGCTCATATCGCCGTCCATGGATTTCTGCATGATCTCGGGATACTTCTCTTCCAACTCGGTCAGCCTGTTTTCAATATTGCTGATCTCCGTGGCTGACTCCTTCAGCCACGCATACTCCTTGTCGGTGAACTGCTCTTTAGCGGCCTCGACGGTATCCAGCAGGAAGTCGCCGTAGTTTTTCCCGTCCTCGATCATGGCCATGCCCTTGTCAGCCTCCATAAAGACCTTTTCCCAAAGTGCTGTGTCCTCCGAGAGAATGGCATTTTCCTGCGCCATCAGCTCCTTGTGCATAGTAACCGCTTCCTCGGCATTCTTTGGTTCGCTGCTCATTCCGTCCATTTTGTCTCCGCTCTTTGTGCCGCAGGCTGCCAGAGAGAGCACCATCAGTGCAGTAAGCAGCAGCGCCAGAATTCTGCCGGCGGTATTCGTCCTATTCATCTTCATTCGTTTTATTCCTCCCTATTAGTGTTGTTTGTCTGTAGCGTTTCCGCTGCTTTTGCCTTATCTTTGCCGTCTCCGAAGCCGTAGCGGAAGCACACGGCGTTCGTCGGACAGGCGCGGATGCACATTCCGCAGCGGATGCACTCGGTATGGTTGGGCGTTTTCGTCACGTCCACATCCATCTTGCAGGCTCTGGCGCATTTCCCGCAGGAAACGCATTTATGCCCGTCCACCTTCATCTGAAGGAGGGACACTCTGTTGAACAGGGCGTAGAACGCCCCCAGCGGGCAGAGCCATTTGCAAAACGGCCGGTAGAACACCACACTCAGCACGATCACTGACAGTAGGATGCTGAATTTCCATGTAAACAGCTTGCCCAGCGCTGCCCGGATGCCGGAATTGGCAAGGGACAGCGGGATCGCCCCCTCCAGCACGCCCTGCGGACAGAGGTACTTGCAGAAGAATGGGTCCCCCATGCCAACGTCGTTCACCAAAAACGCCGGCAGCAAAACGACCATCACCAGCAAAACGGCGTATTTGAGATAGGTCAGAGGCTTCAGCTTCTTTGTGGAGAGCTTTTTCGTGGGAATTTTATGCAGCAGCTCCTGAAACCATCCGAAGGGGCAGAGAAAGCCGCAGATGAAGCGTCCCAGCAAAACCCCTAACAGGATGAGAAAACCTGTGATATAATAGGAGAAACGGAACTTCGATGAGCCCACCACCGCCTGAAAGGAGCCGATGGGACAGGCCCCGGACGCCGCGGGACAGGAATAGCAGTTCAGTCCCGGCACGCAGACGGTCTTTCCCGCCCCCTGATAAAGACTTCCCTTGAAGAAGTTCGGCAGGTGCGGATTGGTCAGCAGCGCCGCCCCCGCCTGGATCCATCCCCGCCAGCGGGCAAGGAGATGGGAAATTGTTTGATGTTTTTTATCCAATACCCACACACTCCAGACATACTTTAATGGCCTTGCTCAGCACCGTGGCCGTTTCGCCCCGCAGTACGCCGACGCACACCATGGCAGCTCCGGCGAACAACAGCGCAATCTGCACCGCAGCCTTGCGGTCAACTCTCATTTTTTCTTCACCCTTTCGCTTTTTCTGCATCTCATCATACCGCTTCGCCCCTAAAGCTGATGTTAAGAACGGAAAATTAACAAAAACTTTATCGCAATGTGCTATACTTCAGATAGATTACACGGGAAAAGGAGGGCATACCATGCGTCTTTTGCTCATTGAAGATGAACGCACGCTGTGCGATGCCGTCGCACGCCGACTGCGCCGGTTGGGTTACAGCGTAGATCTCGCCTATGACGGCGAGCAGGCATTGCAGCTTTTGGAGGTGGAGCGCTACGATCTGGTGCTGCTGGATCTGAACCTGCCCAAACTGGACGGCATGAGCGTGCTGCGCACACTGCGGCAGACTGACCGCGAAACGCGGGTACTGATCCTCTCCGCCCGCAGCGGCACCGCCGACAAGGTGGATGGCCTTGACGCAGGTGCCAACGACTATCTCTCCAAGCCCTTTGCACTGGCCGAGCTGGAAGCGCGCATCCGCAGCTTGACCCAGCGGCAGTTCATTCAGCCGGATGTGTGTCTCTCCTTCGGCACACTGCGCTTCGACACAAGAAGCCGCATCGCCGCAGTGAACGGACAGGACGTCTCCCTCACCAAAAAAGAGAGCGGCATTTTAGAGTATTTGCTGCTCAATCAGGGCCGTCCAGTCAGTCAGGGGGAACTGATCGACCATGTTTGGGACAATAGCGTGGACGGCTTCAGCAATGCCATCCGCGTCCACATCTCTGCACTGCGGAAAAAGCTGCGCATTGCGATGGGCGATGATCCCATTCATAACCGCATCGGAGAAGGGTATCTGTTGGGAGGACCGGAAGAATGAAGAAGCTGTCTCTCCAATGGCGCATCACGCTGATGACCGTCCTGCTTACAGGTGTCACCTGCATCTCCATGAATCTGTTGCTCTGCTCGTCTGGCGTATATTATATGGACTCCATCGCGGATTCACTTCAAGACTATGGTCCTATTGTCCTCGAGGACGGAGAGACTGCCAGCTTTGACCCGCAGCTTGTCCCATCCGGTGAGGGCTTGACGATCGTTGTCAGTGGGGCGCAGGCGCGTTTCCGCACAACAAACTGGTACATCACAGCAGCAATCGCACTGCTCGGCGGTATGTTGGCCTATTTCGTCAGCGGTCGTGCATTGCGTCCGCTGCGCCGTTTTGCCGGGCAGGCCGAACAGGTGGAGACAAGCAACCTTTCCGAGATCCGGCTCGACGAAGAGACCCTGCCGGAGCTTCGCTCCCTCACCCACGCCCTCAATGAAATGCTGGAGCGCTTGAGCCGCGGCTTTGACGCCCAGCGGCAGTTCGTCGGCAACGCCGCCCATGAACTGCGCACGCCGTTGACGCTGCTGCAAACACAACTGGAGCTTTTCTCCGATGAGCATCCGGATATTCTGCCGGAAAGCGCGGCGTTCCTCGACGCCCTGCAGGACGAAGTCCAGCGGCTCAGTCGGCTCACGCATGCGCTGCTGGACATGAGCGATCTTCAGTCCGTTCCACGCGACGATGTCATTCTGCTTTCGCCCATGATCGATGAGGTCTTTGCTGACCTCGCCCTGCGGGCCGAGCGCAACGGGATTTCCCTCTCGCGTGAGGGGGAGGATGTTACCGTTGTCGGCAGCGATATGCTGCTTTGCCGTATGTTTTTCAATCTGGTGGAGAATGGCGTCAAATACAACCATCCCGGTGGTATGGTGAAGGTGGATGTTCAGCAACGGGACGGACAGGCGGTCATCCATGTAGCGGATACTGGCCGCGGCATCCCACAGGAGTTCTGGCAGAGTATCTTCCAGCCCTTTTTCCGCGTGGACAAGTCCCTCAGCCGCGAGCTTGGCGGAGCGGGACTCGGCCTTCCGCTGGTGTGGGAGATCGCACGGCTCCACGGCGGCCGCGTTTGGGTGGAAAAAAGCAATGACAGCGGCAGTGTGCTGGCCGTAACACTTCCGTTGTCCGCACCGATCACAGACACCGTCAGGGGGTAAAACAGTATTTTTTACAAGTTATCTGATCACGGTCAAACCAAGTGAGGTACTTGAGCGCCGCTCCAAGGCATCGGCCAAAGCCCAGCATAAAGAGATTGGGGGCAGACTGGAGCGGCAATCAGCGAAGTATCATCGGAGATGGGCATCTTCTTTGATGTCCCAGCAGGTGCTTAATATGCCAAGGCTGTGGTCTGGACTGTGGAAAACGGTGCCTACACAGGAACGGGCGGTGGAAAGTTCTCTCCCGATGTCACCTGCATGAGAGCGCAGGCCATGACCTTCCTGCAAAGAGCCATGTTTACAGTAGGATGAAACAAAAAAGCGATTAAAGCTTACATACAGAACCAACTGCAAGAAGGCCAAATAGCCGACCAAGTAAGCATCAAGGAATTTATAGACCCGTTTACGGGTAGTAAGAATCCCAAGGCATAGATAAAAACCCCTTAAGGGGTAGCCCGAGAAAGGAATGCGGTCGGCAGACCTTTCGGGCCCCTTAAGGGGCTTCGTCCGTAATGGGCCCTTATAGGG
>ENA-UEQJ01002936-UEQJ01002936.1-human-gut-metagenome-genome-assembly--contig:-NODE-2936-length-11507-cov-17.044619_pt1 | contig 11507 bp, 10 predicted proteins | sample MGYA00242937_ERZ507938 | MGnify/ENA primary metagenome ERZ507938 (study PRJEB26167, sample SAMN06115437) | human gut metagenome | host: Homo sapiens | place: China:Gansu | collected 2015-07-03...
TTACCCGACAAGGAATTTCGCTACCTTAGGACCGTTATAGTTACGGCCGCCGTTTACTGGGGCTTCAATTCGGAGCTCTCACTCCTCCTCTTAACCTTCCAGCACCGGGCAGGTGTCAGCCCCTATACTTCATCTTTCGATTTGGCAGAGACCTGTGTTTTTGATAAACAGTTGCCTGGGCCTATTCTCTGCGGCTCATATTCCTATGAGCACCCCTTATCCCTAAGTTACGGGGTCAATTTGCCGAGTTCCTTAATTACCCTTCTCCCGTTGGCCTTAGAATCCTCTTCCTGTCCACCTGTGTCGGTTTGCGGTACGGGCACCTAAAATATACACACAGCTTTTCTCGCCCTCGTCCAAACATACTTCTCTACTCAAATTTCGATTCCTTACGCCCGGGTAAACCAACTCCCGGGATATGCCCTTTCAAGGTGTCCCTGTGTTTAAATCTTTCGGTGGTTACGGAATATCTACCGTATGTGCATCGGCTACGCCGTTAGGCCTCACCTTAGCTCCCGACTTACTTGGAGCGGACGAACCTTCCTCCAAAAACCTTAGACTTTCGGCCAATATGATTCTCACATATTTCTCGCTACTCATTCCGGCATTCTCACTTCTGTAAAGTCCACGAACGCTTTCGCTCTCACTTCACTCCTTACAGAACGCTCTCCTACCATACCTTGCGGTATCCCAAGCTTCGGTGTATAATTTAGCCCCGTTGAATTTTCGGCGCAGGGTCACTCGACCAGTGAGCTATTACGCACTCTTTTAATGAGTGGCTGCTTCTAAGCCAACATCCTGGTTGTCTGGGCAACCCCACATCCTTTTCCACTTAACTATACTTTGGGACCTTAGCTGTGGGTCTGGGCTCTTTCCCTTTTGACGACGAAACTTATCTCACGCCGTCTGACTCCCGGAAAACAATTATCTGGCATTCTTAGTTTGATAGGGTTCAGTAACCTCTCGGCCCCTAGCCCATTCAGTGCTTTACCTCCAGTAATCTATTCCGAGGCTAGCCCTAAAGCTATTTCGGAGAGAACCAGCTATCTCCGGGTTCGATTGGAATTTCTCCGCTACCCACACCTCATCCGCTACCATTTCAACGGGAGTCGGTTCGGTCCTCCATGGAGTTTTACCTCCACTTCAACCTGGACATGGGTAGGTCACCCGGTTTCGGGTCGAATACTACTGACTTAAAATCGCCCTATTCAGACTTGCTTTCGCTTTGGCTCCACACCTTAGGTGCTTAACCTCGCCAGTAACATTCTTTCTCCTCCCACACTTGCCAGTCATCTATCTGATCAATAAGTCGTGAAACAGCACGTGTGCAACTCACAGGATAAGACAAAGACTGCACAAACCAGAGCTTTTGCCGTTGCACATATTTGGCATAAAAACGATAGCCCTCTACCGGCCGATGGTTGATATAAAGAGGTCCGGAAAGAAGGAAATAATCACTTCCACACCGCCGTTCAGTGGCATGCTGTTCCATGGCAAAATGTTCCATTCCCTGCCGCACGGTAAATCCTTCAAAATTAGTTATGACAAAAGCGGTCTGAGCAATCTTCAGCATATTCCCAAAATAGAACTGGCAACATCCCGTTTCATGAATGAGTGAATCCGGAACCTGTTCGAAGAACGCAGGATAATGTATCTGGTAACCATAAAAAGGGTCACAGTGCACATTCATCTTCGTACGACACATCATTTGCTCCAGTTTATCAGGCAAAGACGCATCCTCTTTCTTATTATAAGAAATAAAGAATGATACAAATCCTATTATAAAAGAAGACAGAATAATAAACCGACGCATACCCACGTAATACCTTTTCTTTTCCATATCCAGCTATATTTTCTAAAAACAAAGCTATGCACTCCCTTCATAAGAGCAATAAAATCTTACTGACATCTTGCTGACATTTACCCGATATACCTCTGTTCACACCATTACACATAGCTTATACTCCCACCCAAAGAGTTTACATCTTCAGCCATAACCTTAATTTTAAAACTATAAACAATCAAAAAATAGATTCATATTCAACCGATTTTTTCTATATTTGTAGAAATAAGCTATCAAAACTAACCTAATGTTGAAGTATATGAGAAAAGTATTTATTGTGGCCGCAATGGCCTTCCTGGCAATGGGAGCTCAGGCACAGAATTTAGTAAAGAACGGCAACTTTGACACCCCGTTGAATAACGAAAAGACTTATGCATCCATTCCTTCTACAGAAGACTGGTTTGCATTTGACAAGACAAACGGCGCTACCACTATCAGCCCTGCAACAGATGACGAAAAGCATGGCAATGCCGTCCAGATTGAAACAACGACTGACAACTCATGGTACAAAGCTTATCTAGGCCAGCGTATCCAAGGAGCAGAAAAAGCCGTATATACATTGTCTTTCGACATGAAAGCCCTAACAGACGGAGCACAGGTTCGTTTCTTTATCCGTGATGCAAAAACCGATAACCTTTTCATCATGCGTGAAGGATTTGACCTCAGTGACGAATCAACCAAAAACCAGTCTGCTGCAGCTTATAGCCGTGTCATCAAAAAAGCAGGAAGATGGTCTAAAGTTTCTGCAAGTTTTGATTTTTCAAAAACGGTCAATGCTTTTGCCAGCATCAAAGGCGTAGAATCAAAGGGTGGCACAGTTACCGAAGCTCCTGTATCTGACGCTACCTTGGGCGATTTTGTCATCGTCATCCAGCTCCAGACAAAAGACTCCAAAGCATTGATTGACAATGTTTCATTGACTAAGAAATAAATTCATTCTTATTCATAAAAAGATAAACCGCAAGAGGACTTATGATTTCTTTTGCGGTTTTCTTTTTCCTTATACAAACTCTTGCAAATCCCTCTTTATCTATCTGTTAGCTTCCCATCACTATTTATGTTTCCCCATCTGAAACCTATGTTTCCCCAATAGAAAACATACGTTTCTGCTCCCTGAAACATAGGTTTCGCATAAGGAAAACATAAAAGAGTACGAGCCCTTTATAAAAAGATACCACAAGAGACGTAAATCAGTGATTCACACTATAAAAATGAATAAAACCTATCACTTTTATTGAAATGTCCAAAAGACAAAAGCACACACACTTGCTCAGGTAAAAAACAATCCATATTTTTGCGGAAGAATAAATTATCAACAAATTTTCTATTTACACAAAAAGTACATGAATACTACATTGCTGTTTATGGGTATCGGTACCCAGGAATTTTTATTTCTTGCTTTAATCATCCTGCTGCTGTTCGGCGGAAAGAAGATTCCCGAACTGATGAAAGGTATTGGTAAAGGTGTAAGAAGTTTCAAGGAAGGCATGAACGAAGTGGAAGATAACCTGAAAGAAACAGACCAAAAGAAGGAAGAAACCACTTCGAACGAGAAAAAAGAAAAATAACTGCCGTGAAGCCAACGCAACCAACGGAACTGACTTTCTGGGACCACCTGGACGAGCTGCGTAAAACGATTATCCACATCGCTTGTGCGGTAATTGTGCTTATGCCGCTGGCCTTCTGTTTTAAAGAAGAACTTTTCGGCCTCATCCTTGCTCCCAAAGAGGGCGACTTCTGTACCTACCGTTTCTTTGCGTGGTTAGGAAGGATACTGCATATAGCCGGACTGGAAGCGGAAGCTTTGCCGGTAAAACTTATCAACACGCAACTTTCAGGACAGTTTCTCACCCACATGAGTGTTTCGTTCTATGCGGGTATTCTGCTGGCTTCTCCTTACATACTCTATCAGCTTTTTCATTTTATTTCGCCGGCACTCTACCAGAATGAAAAGAAATATTCCCGCTGGCTGATATTCTGGGGTTATCTGCTCTTCCTGACGGGAGTATTGTTCAGCTATTTCCTGATATTCCCTTTCACATTCCGCTTTCTTTCGACCTATCAAGTGAGTCAGGAAGTGGAAAATACCATTCTGCTCAGTTCTTATATTGATACGCTGAACATGCTGAGCCTGATGATGGGTATCACGTTTGAGATTCCGATTCTTACCTGGCTGCTGGCCAAACTGGGCATCTTGTCTGCCGATTTCATAGCACAATACAGAAAACACGCCTGGGTTGTCGCAATGATTATCGCTGCTATCATCACTCCTACCTCAGACGTGTTTACTATGCTGATTGTAACCTTCCCCATCGTGCTTTTATACGAAGTCAGCATCTTTCTGGTGCGCCACACCGTAAAGAAAAGACGAACTAAAGGGGAAAACTAATCTGCTTATTTATAGAACGTCAATGTGCCGCCTTTTACCAGGTCATTGTGATTAATCCGGTAACCTGTTTTCTTGCCGCCAAGTTCTATCTTCTGAATATACCCTTCCGGTGAACCATTCTCCTTCTTTTCAATGATCAGCTTATCTTTTCCATAAAATTCCGGATTCAAACGGATGGTAATACGGTCGAAAGTCGGGTCAGTCAACGTATATTCGGGAACACCCGGACAATCAGGGTAGAAGCCCATCATACTGAATACAGCCCAGGCTGACATGGTACCAGCATCGTCATTTCCCGGAATACCGTCAGGTTTGGGAGTGAAGTACTTAGCCAGCAGTTCACGAACGGTTTTCTGTGTACGCCATTCCTCACCCTTGAAGTAACTGAACAGATAAGGATAAGCAATATCCGGTTCATTGGCCGGGTCATAATAACCTTTGTCGAATACCATCTGCAGTTTGTCGATAAACTTCTTCTGTCCTCCCATCAGGCGAGCCAGTCCCTTTACATCATGCGGCACGTAGAAGGTATAGTTCCAGGAATTACCTTCGTGGAATCCCGGACTCGGTTCAAAGTTCTGTCCCTGAAGCGGATCGAACGGAGAATAGAATTTTCCGTCCGGCAAAATAGGACGAAGTGTGCCGAATTCCTTGCAATAATAATGCTTGTATCCCATAGACCGCTTGTAGAACAAATCGGCATCCTCTTTCTTTCCCATGCTCTTTGCCAGCGTATACAAAGCATAATCGGCAATGTAATATTCCAAAGCATGCGATACGGAGTTATCGAACTGTTCCATCAAAGGTACATAGCCTTTGCTCATGTAATCATCGTTGTCCGGACGCATCAGGTTTTCCTTTCCAGGAAGAGTAGCCGACTTGCGCATAGCCTCATAGGCAGTTTCCATATCAAAGTCACGCAGACCCTTCATCCAGGTATCCACAATCACCGGCAAACTGGGGTCACCTTCCATCGTGAGGGTTTCACGTCCGTACAACTCCCATTTAGGTAACCACCCATGCTCTTTGTACATATCGACCATGGTACGTACCATGTCAATCTGACGTTCGGGATACACCAGAGTCATCAACTGATGCAGGTTGCGATAGGTATCCCACAAAGAATATACGGTGTAACGATTGTTTTTAGTCGTCTTCGTTTCTCCGGTTTCCATGGCTGGGTATTCCCCATTTACATCCTGGAGGATATTCGGGTGAATCAGCGTGTGATACAAGGCAGTATAGAACACCGTTTTCTGTTCCTTTGTACCTCCTTCTACGATGATACGGCTCAAATCGTCGTTCCACTGTTTCCGTGCGCTGGCATAGATTTCATCGAATCCAGCTCCATGCTGCTCAGCTTCCAAATTCTGACGGGCATTTTCCATACTTACAAACGATACACCTACGGCCACTTCTATCTGTTCATTTTCTTCTGTATCGAAAGTGAACCATGCACCGATGTCGTCGCCAGCCAAATCCCGGTCATACTGCGTGTACAACTTGTATTTGCCATTGTCTTTGTCCCATTCTGCTTCCACCCCCGTCATCTTGCGCTGGAATTTCCAATACCCCGTCTGCTTAGGAGCCTTGTTGATACGCATGACAAAATAAATAGGGAACACAGCCTGAGGATTATAGCAGAATGTTCCCAAGAACTTCATACCCTCAATTTCACGGTTATTTATCCGGCGCAGATAAGCTCCCGATTCATTGGTCAGTCCTTCTCCCAAGTTCATCAGGATATGGCTCTTCCCCTTTGGAAAAGTAAAGCGGGTAAGCCCTGTTCTCAATGTAGAAGTAGCCTCTACCTTAATATTATATTTGGTCAGTTGCAAGCTGTAATATCCCGGTGAAGCCGTTTCCTTTTCATACTTGCTTCCGTAATGATGATAGTCGACATTCAATTCGCCGGTTGTGGGCATCAGCAACAGAGAACCCATTTCAGGACAACCCACCCCACTCAGGTTGACATGAGAGAGGCCGGTAAAATAGCTGTTCGTGTATTCATAAGGAGTAGACCACCAGCGAGCGTCTTTATCATAGGTATTTTCATCCGACCCCATCACATTAAAAGGAACGACCGACATTAAACCATTCGGACAGACAGCTCCCGGATTACAAGTACCATAATTGGTTGTTCCAATAAACGGGTCTACATAGTCCACCGGGTCCTGCGCATTGGCACAATTCCAGATGAACAAAAAGCTCAGAGATGCAATTAGTTTTTTCATAGGCCTAAAATAAAAAAGGCTACTCCCATAGCGTCTGGCTACAGGAACAGCCTTATTAAATATTTACATTTACAAAATAGAAGTACGCTTTACAAAATCAATGATTTCGGAAATATAACCGAAAGCCATTCCTACCACGGTATCAGCAGCCCCGTAGTACACAGCCACTCTTTCTCCATCCTGAAGAGCAGCACACGGGAACACTACATTAGGCACATCTCCCTGCAGTTCATAAGGTGCAGCAGGTGCCAACAGGTAGTCACGGGTACGATAAAGCACCTTTTCCGGATGGTCCTTATCCAGAATAGCTGCTCCCATAGAGTAACGGAAACCGTTGCAAGTGGTAATAACCCCGTGATAGAACATCAGCCAGCCTTCTTCTGTCAGGAAAGGCACAGATCCGGCTCCAATTTTCGTACACTGCCAGGCACTTTCCGGGAAAGGAGTCACTTTCATTACACAACGGTGCTCACCCCAATACTTCATATCGGGACTGTAGCTGATATAAATATCTCCGAAAGGTGTATGACCGTTGTCACTCGGACGGCTCAGCATGGCATACTTACCGTTAATTTTCTGCGGGAACAATACGCCGTTACGATTAAATGGAAGGAAGGCATTCTCGCACTGATAGAATTCCTTGAAATCGAATGTATAACCGATACCGATAGTAGGTCCGTGATAACCGTTGCACCATGTAATCCAGTAACGGTCTTCAATCCAAGTGACACGAGGGTCATATTTATACTCTGAATCTATCATCTCCGTATTGCCGGGCTTAAAGACAATCGGCTCATGATTGATTTCCCAGTTGATACCGTCCTTGCTGAAACCCGCAAAGATATTCATCTGTACAGCTCGGTTGTCGCAACGGAATACCCCAGCAAATCCATCTTTGAAGGGAACTACCGCACTATTGAAAATACTATTCGATGAAGGTATCTGGTAGCGTCCGATGACGGGATTCTTCGAATAGCGCCACATTACTTCTTTACAGTCTGCCGGGCGTTCTTCCCAGGGCATTACAAATTTTTCATTCATATCCAGTTAGTTTAATTGATAATTATACATATTCTTTTTCGCCTTCCAGCAAATTTCCCCCATTGTCATATTTAAACGGAAGGAAATAAGTAATCAGGAAGGCTGGAATTGTAGCAATCAGCACAAAGATAAAGAAAGGCTCATAGCCTCCCGGCTTGTCAAACCATGTGCCAAGACTTTCGCACACCCAGCCGCTTAACATTCCCGGAATCATCACTCCAAAATTCATGATTCCTGAAGCAAATGCATAATGAGCCATCTGATGCTTGCCAGGAGCCACCTGCTGCATCATAAACAGAGAAAGTCCGACAAAGCCGAAACCATATCCGAAATACTCAAAAACGATACCACTGCATATTATCCAACCACTTTCCGGCTGGAAGTAAGCAAACAAGGCATACACCATAAAAGGAAGGTTGAAAATACAGCACAACGAGAAAATCGTTTTTTTCAATCCCTTACGGGCAATATAATATCCTGCCAGCAAAGAACCCAACACAAAGGCCGCAGCTCCGTACGTACCATAATAAAGTCCGATTTCCTTTTCATTGAGTCCCAATCCGCCCATCTCCCGGTCTGCTTTCAGGAACAGCGGCACAATCTTCATCACAAATCCTTCTGCAAAACGGTAAAGGATGATGAAGCAGATATAATAAGTGATGTGTGTCTTGCGGAAAAAGTCCATCAACACCTGCCCCAGTTCCTTCATCACTTCCTTGTTACTCCGTAATGTTTTTTTGGAAGAAGCCGACTGGGTAGAGGGCAGAGCAAACAAATGATAGATTCCCAAAAGAATCATGGTTACGGAAAGAATCAGCAAGATAATCATCCAGGCTCTTTTGTTGGCTGTCAGCAATCCGGCATCTGCATTCAGTTCGATAAAATACCCAGCCAGGTACACCAAACCACCTGTTGCCAGAATCTTTGCTATGTTATAAAAGGCTCCCTGCCAACCAATAAACTTTGCCTGGTCTTCATTGGACAACTCACTCATATATACTCCGTCGCAGGCGATGTCGTGAGTAGCTCCGCTAAAAGCAACAATGGCCAGCAACGCAATGGAGATACTGAAAAAATGGGACAGGTTCAACGCAAAAGCTACCAACCCGAAAGTAACTCCCGTAATCAACTGAGTGACAATCACAAAAAATTTCTTTGTCCGGAAAAGTTCCAGAAAAGGACTCCACAATGGTTTCAATGTCCAGGGCAAAAGAATCAAAGACGTCCAGAAGGTGATTAGCTTATCATCTACTTCAAGCCCTTTAAACATTAACACAGTAACCATATTGAGTACTACAAAAGGAAGTCCCATGGCAAAATATGCAGTAGGAACCCATGATATAGGTGATTTTTTCTTCGTATTATTCATAGCTAAATTTTTGTTTTACACATTTCTCATGTGGAAATCTATCCGGCAATCTGCCCCATGACAGACCATTTGCTTTTCCATAAACAGACTCTCACATAAAACAGTTCAAAGATACGGGAAAAAATCCACAAGACAAAGGATATATCACCATTACCCCTTCTTACGAGGTATTAATAAAAACAAAAGGAGCTGAAGATGCACCTGACACATCTTCAACTCCTTCCTATAAGGATAATTTGAATGCTATTTCTTCATATTGGCTTCTTCCAGTCCATAATGTTTTTTGCTGTCTTCTACACGAAGCAATGTAGAAATAAGAATGGCACACAGACCAAATACTGCAAAAATAACCATCGGAGCCGTATAGTCATAGCCTACAATTACACCAGCTTCGTTGCGTAAAGTAGCAAAATGTTCAATCACCCATCCAATCAGCCAGGGCACCATTGTCAATCCGATATTCTGGATATAGAAAATGGTGGCATAAGCAGAACCCAACTGCTTCATCGGGATAATTTTAGGAACTGAAGGCCACATGGCACTGGGTACCAAAGAAAACGCAATTCCCAATACAATCATGACAATAACAGCAAACCACCAATAGTTCATTACCGGAAGGGCAAACAGCACGTGAACTACTGTCAGCATGACCGAACCGATAATCATCAAGGTAGCTCCGCGACCGATACGGTCGTATAAAGAACCGAATACGGGTGTCAACAAAATGGTTCCAAACGGCAATAAGGCAGGAATCAATCCGGCAAAAGATTCCGGTACATCGTATTTATAAATCATCAGTTTCGTCGCAAACTTCAGGAAGGGGAACACACCGGCATAGAACATCAGGCACAGCAGGTTAATCAACCAGAAGCCCTTGCTACAGAATATCAGTTTCAAATCGGACAACTTGAAGCCTTCTTCTTCGGCCTCTCCATTTTCCATGCGAACAGCTGCAGCAGAAGCATCTTCCTTGCGGTCCATCACACAGTAAATCATATATGAAGCAAATCCCACGCATAATAAAATGGCTCCGAACAACACCGGATAAGAAACATCACCCATCCAACGGGCTACCGGCAAGCTTACGGCCAAAGCCACAGCCGTACCAATACGAGCCATTGCCACCTGAAGTCCCATGGCAAGCGCCAACTCCTTTCCGGCAAACCATTTTACAATGACTTTAGACGCTGTAATACCTGTGATTTCAGCTCCCATTCCGAAGATTGCAAATCCTAAAGAAGCCAATGCCACCTGCATGTCCATTCCAAAGAGCTGTGCATCTCCAAAATCAGAAGAAAGGGCATACCATTTAATCAGTGCCCCCATGAACATCAATCCAGAAGACATCATTCCGGTAAAACGGATTCCCATTTTATCCAAAATCACTCCACCGAAGAACAGCATCAACAAGAATACATTAATCAAGCCATAAGCTCCTGAAAAGAAGCCATATTCCGTACTTGACCAGCCTTCTCCTCTGGCGACAGAACTAATTGTCTTTTCCGTCTGCGTCTGTGCACCATTCTGCATTTCATAATACTGTACTTTACTTCCTTCCTCAAGTTGCTCTACAGTCAGCAACGGATTTGAAAGCATTTCTTCCGAAGAAAAGTAATTCACTTTGGCCACCAGACTGTCTGCCGGCATAGAGGTATCATCTGTAAAATATACCACCCGACCCTTTGTTGTCAACAAGTTTTCCAACGGTGACATCACATCCGTCAGAAAATAACCACACATCATGGTAAACGAAACGATAAACAAGGCTGTCCAGCGTGCCGTCTTCGAATCGCTCAATCTCTTCTGAATTGTTTCTTTCATTCTATTTTTATTTAATCATTAATTTCTCTCAAAAAACAGCGCAAAGATACTATTTTTTTACTTTTTTCTTTCATAATCCAAAATAACTTCTAACTTTGTAACAAATTGTAATAGCAAAACGACAATACATATAAAATATTAACCCCAAATTGAAATTGCGTATGAAAAAACTAAAATTCTCGGCTGCCTGCCTGATTCTGAGCGGCAGCATTATATGCTCCTCATGTATCGGTTCATTTGGTCTATGGAGTAGTCTGAAGGACTGGAACAACAACATTGGCAATAAATTCGTGAATGAAATTGTCTTTCTTGCATTCCATATCGTACCTGTATATGAAGTAGCTTACTTGGCAGACGTCATTGTACTGAACTCTATCGAATTCTGGTCTGGTTCAAATCCTTTGGCTGATGTAGGTAGCGTAAAAACCGTAAAGGGTGAAAGCGGAGAATATCTTGTACAGACCAATGAAGATGGCTATACTATCACAAAGAAGGGTGAAGAAAACAAGCCACTTACCTTGATTTATGACAAAGAAAAGAATACATGGAACGCTTCAGCCGAAGGTCAGACATTTGAACTGATTACAATGAATGAAGACGGAACTATCACTTTCAAACAGCAGGACGGCACTCCGGTGACTGTATCTCCCGATTTGCAAGGTATGATTTCTGCACGTCAGGCTAATAGTCAGTCAATGTTTGCTTCTCGATAAGCAGCATCCTGAAACCATAAAAAAAGAGGCTGTCTCAAAATAGAGTTGAGATGGCCTCTTTTGTTTTATTTCAAATTGAAGTCATTTGGATTTTTCT
>ENA-UEQJ01002942-UEQJ01002942.1-human-gut-metagenome-genome-assembly--contig:-NODE-2942-length-11490-cov-13.982213_pt1 | contig 11490 bp, 9 predicted proteins | sample MGYA00242937_ERZ507938 | MGnify/ENA primary metagenome ERZ507938 (study PRJEB26167, sample SAMN06115437) | human gut metagenome | host: Homo sapiens | place: China:Gansu | collected 2015-07-03...
CAGAACACTGCCCACAAAAAGTTCCCGCTCTACCTGAGCTTCCCCGCCGGGGCCGAAGAGCTGCTGAACACCGAGGCTCCCTGCTGGGGCGGCGCGGACAAGTCGAAGCCCAAACCCCTCCACACCTCGGACGGCGGCGTCTATGGCCGGGACTACACCCTCACCGTGGACCTGCCCGCCATGGGCAGCCGGATGTTCAAGCTCACCCCCGAAGCGCCCCGCCCCGAGGCTGCACAGGCCAGCGCCCGCCGGGCCGCTGCCGCACGCCGCAAGGCAGCCCGCACCCAGAACGCCAGGGCGGATGCCGCCGCATACAACTCCAAAAAGTAATATTTGTTTCGGAATATCCCGTCTGCTGAAAATGCAGCGGGATATTCTGCGTTCTGGCGCGGTCTGCGGCTGGACAAGCCTTAACGGATTCATTATACTGTTAGATGGAAAGTTGTGTTTTGCATTTTCCGGAAGTTAAAGGAAAGGGATCATCCTTCTATGCTATCTGCTGCTGTTCGCCGGCTCTCGCCTCTGCAATGGGCGGGGGTCGGTCTGGGCGGCTGTGCGGTGCTGCTGGCTCTTCTGGGGCTGCTTGCACCGGCCAGCGCCTTCTTTTTCCCGCTGCTCAGTCTCTGGGCCAGCGTGGGGCTCTTTGTTCTGGCCCTCTGCGTTCTCCGTGTGGCAGGCGCAGAGCTGGGCTTCTTCCACAAAGCCGTCGTCTTCGGCATCTGGGCTGTGGCTGTCGTCTATTTTTACTGGACATTATCGAGCCGGAGCTTTGTATACGTCTGGGATTACGCCAACTATCTGCTCAAGCAGTACGATGCCGAAGCCGCCTTTGCCCAGAGTGCAGGCGCGGGCCTTGCGTACATCTTCGGTTCCATGGCCGACGACTACACCAATTTCATCACCCTCTTCACCGAGTTTCCCTTCTGCCTCACGAGCCACACCGGCGACGCCTATTCCTTCAGTCAGGTGTTCTGCATCCTGCCCACCCTGCTGGTGCTGTTGGCGGGCCTTGTCGTCAAGGTCGGGCAGATTCTGAATGTGAAGAATCGGAGGTACTATTTCCTCTTCGGGATGACGCTCACGGCGGCTTATCCCTTCCTGCGGATGAGCGCGGTGCTGGCCCAGCCGGACTGGTTCGGCCTCATCTTCGCGTTTGCGATCCTTCTGCTGACGCTGGATTTCCGGTTCGACAAGCTGGAGCCGGTGCGGTTCGGCCTCATCTTCCTGGCCACTGCCGCCATCATCCTCGCCCGCCGGTGGTTCCTTTACTTTGTGGTGGGCTATTACTTCGCCTACGCGCTGCTGCTCATCGCGGGCTGTGTGCGGTTGGCGAAGGGCGGCGAAAAAGCCGCTGCCCTTGTTCGAATCAAGAACCTCGTCCTCTTCGGTCTCGCGTCCGTCGTGGCGATGGTCATCCTGCTCTGGCCGATGGTGTCCCACATCCTCGCCTACAACTACGCAGGCCGCTACTCCTATTATAACGGCGGCGGTCTGGCCCTTGAGGCGTTCTATCACATCGGCCGGATGGGCCTGTTCAACATTCTCCTCATGGTGCTGGGTCTCGCCTTTGCGGCGAAGCACAGAGCGCCCTCCCTGCCCTGTCTCGCCGGGTGTGAGCTGGTGGTGAGCATCCTGCTCTTCACCCGGGTGCAGAACACCGGCTCCCATCAGTTTCTGCTCTTCCTGCCGGGATACTTCATCCTCTTTCTGCTGGGTGCCGCCGCGCTGGCCGAGGGCATCACGCGCCGCCGGAACCTCAAGCTGGGCTGCTGGGCCTTCGTGCTGGTGCTGTCCATGTCAGTTCGGTGTTCGCCGCTGACTACGCTGGCCATGCCGGGTTTCGTCATCGAGCATTTCCCGATCCAGATCCCGGCCACCCAGTATTTCATCTCGCTGGACAAGCTCATCTACGACCGGAAGGACATCGGTCAGATCCGGGCCATCACCGACTGGATCGACACCCACTGCGCCGAGGGCGAAGTGAGCTACATGATCCCCCACGATATGCTCTACAACCCCGACCACTTCAAGAACTGCCGCCTGCCGGACGCCCCCATCAACGACAAGCTGGCCTTCGGCTTCTCGGTCCCCGGCACCCACAATTTCCCCACCCAGTTCTTTGAGGCAAAATATGTCATCACCTGCGAGCCCTTCCCCCAGACTTACGTGGGCAGCGGCGAGATGTCCATCAAGCTGAACGACCGGTTTCTCGCCGTAAAAGACCAGTACTTCGCCTTTGAGCAGAGTTTCGATATGGGCAATGGCACCACCTTTACCATCTGGAAACGCACCGTGGCCCCCACCCGGGCAGAGGTGGAGTATTATCTGAGCGCTTTCGCTGAGGAAGACGCCCAGTACCCTGAAATGTTCTCTCAGGTGGCCGAAGCCTGGCTCACCGCTCACGGGCTGTGAGCTTGCCCTTTCTGCTGAAAACGTGTATAATTCGATTTGTTGCTATAAAACCCGCAGCGCCGCCCGCCGGCCTGCTTACGTCATAAGGAGTACGCCACTATGGATAAGAAGAACACGCCTGAAGTGAAGCTGGGCCAGTACAAGGGCCTGGCTGTCACCCGTCACGTCCGCCCTGTCACCGACAAGACTGTGGACATCGAGCTTGTCCACCAGACCCGGATGCACGCGGTCTACCACCCCACCACCGAACCTGCCAAGCGCGGCTTCCGCGCCCTGCTGGACTTTGCCGGCTACATGGACGGCAAGGAGATCCCCGACAGCCGGATGGAGAAGGTCATGGTCGTGCTGGGCGACGGCAAACTGATGCCCGCCGCTGAGCAGGCCATCTACGGCCACCGTGCCGGCGAGGTGTTCCGCTTCGACTTTACTTACCCGCAGGACTTCCGCCTGCCGGAGCTGTCCGGCAAGACCGCACAGTTCGAGATCGAGCTCCGCTCTCTGGCCGAGAAAGTCACGCCCGCACCGGATGAGGCTTTCGCCAAGAGTCTGGGCTTCGACTCCCTCGATGCGCTGAAGGCTGACCTTCGCGCCAAAAAGCAGAAGATCCACGAGGAAGGGGCTGACCGCGCCGCCGGCAAGCAGCTGCTGGACATGGCCGGTGCCAACATGACCGTGGACCTGCCCGCCGAAATTCTCGACCGCACCGCCCAGAACGAGATGAAGCTGCTGAAAGAACGCCTCTCCCGCAGCGGCATCACCCTCGAGCAGCACTGCAAGAACAGCCGCACCACTCCGGAAGCCCTCGAGAAGGACTACCGCGCACAGGCCGAGAGCCGCATCCGCTTCGTGCTGGCAGCCCGTGCCATCGCCGAGGCAGAGAACATCGTCGTCCACCCCGAGGAAGTCAACGCCGAGTACCGCCGCCTGTCCCAGCTGCAGGACACCCCCGAGGCTGAGATCCGGAAAGCCCTGCCCGAGGATACCATCGCCGCCGCGCTGGCCGCAAAGAAGGTGCAGCGCTTCCTGCTGGACAACGCACAGGTCACCACCGTGACCGATGCCCCCGAAAAGGAGTGATACCGCTATGGGTCTGTTTACCCGTTATGCAATGGACGCCCTGATGAAGACCTCCCACCCCGAGGTCATCCGCCGTCAGTGCTGGAATCTCCACCCCCACCGCACCCCCTGCACGGCCTGCAAGGACATCTGCCCCTACGGCGATGCCATCTTCACCCGTCCCAACCTCGTTAAAGACTGGGACCCCTGCACCGACTGCGGCCTCTGCGTGTCCGCCTGCCGCTCGGGCTGCATCGTCCCTTCGCCGGAGCAGGTACAGCGGGACACCTCGCTGGCTGATACCGACAACGACACCCTCTGGCTGGGCTGCGAGAAGAGCACCCGTAAGAACACCGCCGTCCGCGCCTGCGTGGCCTCCTTCTCGTGGGAAACGCTGGCCTATCTGGCTCTGAACAAGAAGCTGGTCCTTGACCTGACCCCCTGCGGTGAGTGCGAGAACGACGTCTGCGCCGCCCAGCTCCGCAAGGAGCTGACCCGTCTGGTGGAGTTCCTCGGCCCCCAGCTCTTCGAGAGCCGGGTCACGCTGGCCTATGAGCAGGACGAAGCGCCCTACCATGTGCAGGAGCTGAGCCGCCGGGAGATGTTCTCCCACATGACCGAGGGCTCCCGCGCCGGCACCAAGAAGCTGCTGCAGATGCTGCCCGGCCTGCGCAGTGAGGAGGACAGTGCCGCCGACTTCCGCCTCATGCTCCACCAGCGGACAAAGCAGCTCAAGGCTGCTTCCGAGACGCCGCTGCGCTACGGCTGGTATCTGCCGAACTTCACCCAGAAGTGCTTCGGCTGCGGCAAATGCGAGAAAGCCTGCCGCTCCGGTGCGCTCAAACTGGAGGACCTGCCCGACGGCCAGACCCGCGTGGTCGTCACGCCCTGGAAGTGCAGCGAGTGCGGCGTCTGCGTCGCGGCCTGCTCCAACAGCGGCATCGACGGCATGAAGCTCCGCCAGCTCACCACCCTCGGCCCGGTGAGCGTCTACAAATGCAGCAAGACCCTCTGCGCCGACTGCGGCAAGCCCATCGCGCCGAACAGCTCCGAGGGCATCTGCTCGGTCTGCCGCATCAAGCGCCGCACCAAGCAGCGTCAGGAGGAGGCCGCAGCCCGCGCCAGGGAGCGGATCGCTGAGCGCGAGGCCCGCAAGGCAGCGGAGGAGGCCGCAAAGGCCGCTGCCGCAGAGCTGGCCGCTGAAAATGCCGCAAATGCTTCCGGTGCCGCCGCAGCCGAAACGGCAGCGGCTCCCGTCACTGCCGCACCTGCCGCCGCAGCGGCAACAGCTGTTTCTGTTGCAGAAACAGCATCTGCACCCAAAAAGGATTGACGCGGCCGCAAATCAATGATATACTCAGTCATGACCACACTGTTTGGTGGCCAAGACTGTTACAAAGGAGTAACGGATGGATTTCCGTTGCTCTTTTTTCATAAAAAACGGTCCATTTGTCCGTTGCCGGGAAACAGCGGACACCGCACAACGCGATGCTGTCCTTTGTACAGCAAAAACAAGAAAAGAGGGAATTTATGATGAACACTTCCATCTCCCGCCGTCAGTTCCTGAAGGCCAGCGGCCTGGCAGCCGCCGGTGCCTGCGCAGCCGGCCTGCTGACTGGCTGCGGCGGCTCTTCCTCCGGCAGCGCTTCCGGCGCAGCCTCTTCCGGTTCCGGCTCCAGCTACACCATCCTGTACGATAGCCAGCCCGCTACCCTGAACTACCTGACCACCGGCACTGACCTTGAGATGGTCGTGGGCGCAAACTGCGTGGATACGCTGGTCGAGTACGACAACAAGGGCGTCATGCGCGAAGGCCTGGCCACCAGCTGGGACTGGGATGTTGACACCCTGACCTGGACGTTCCATCTGCGTGAGGAGAACTGGGTGGACTGCAACGGCGAGGTCGTGGCCCCCGTCACCGCACAGGACTTCGTGGACGCTCTGAAGTACGTCCTGACCCCGGACTACGCCGCCTCCAACGTGGGCCTCGTCACCGCTTACATCGCAGGCGCTGACGACTACTACAACTACCACCTCTATCTGAACAACGCCAACACCGGCGTCGTGGACGATGATGGCACCACCTACACCGTGGACGGCAGCGGCGTCGTCACCGTGACTGCCCCCGACTCTGACCCCGCCACCTACGCACCGGTGGACTTCGACGCCGTGGGTGTCACTGCTGTGGATGACCACACCCTGACCTACACCCTGACCTACGACTTCCCGGGCTTCCTGAGCCTGCTGTGCTATCTGCCCTACGAGCCCGCTTACGGCCCGCTGCTGGAAGAGACCGGCGACCAGTTCGCCACCAGCGCAGAGACCACTTACAGCTGCGGTGCCTTCTATCTGGCCGCCTACGAGTCTCTGGAGACCTGGGTCATGAAGAAGAACCCCGAGAACTACGACGCTGACAACGTCTTCATCGACACCATCAGCCGCATCTACAACGCCGAGGCCAGCGTCAACGGCCCCGAGATGATCAAGCGCGGCGAGATCGACGAGGCCACCATCGGCTCTGACATCCTCGACAGCTGGCTGTCCGACGACACCACCAAGGACATGGTGTCCATGGACCGCCCCAACACCAACTACACCTACTTCTATATGTTCAACTTCATGCCCTTCTCCCACGAGTTCTCCAACTGGAGCGTGGAGGGCATGGACGCCGAGTATGAGCCGGAGAACTGGGCCAAGGCCATCAACAACACCAACTTCCGCAAGTCCTTCCTCTACGGCATCAACAACTCTGTCACGCTGGCCGTCAAGGCACCCGAGGGCTACGACAACTACAAGCTGAATACCATCACGCCCCCCAGCTTCTGTGCCAACGCTGACGGCGTGGACTACCTCAAGTGCGGCGACCTGGCCAACATCACCGAGTTCTTCGACGAGGCGAAGGCCAAGGAGTACCGCGACGCTGCCATCCCGGAGCTGACCGCTGCCGGTGTGACCTTCCCCATCAAGGTGCAGATGCCCTACAATCCCTCTTCCACCGACTGGGACAAGCAGTGCCAGGTGTTCAAGCAGCAGCTCGAGGGTGTGCTGAACGACGGTTTCGATTTCATCGACATCATCATCACTGCCGGCCCCTCCGACAGCTTCCTGTCCAGCGTCCGCCGCAACGGCAAGTTCGCTTTCCTGCAGTGCAACTGGGGCGCTGACTACTCCGACCCCCAGACCGAGACCGACCCCTTCTATCAGGCCGAGGGCGCACGCGGCAGCCGCTACGCCTTCCTGCGCACCGGCGTCGAGGACGGCTTCATCACCGGCGACACCGCGGACGCCGTCATGAACTACATGAAGGCCATCGAAGAGGCTGTCAAGATCACCGACGACATCAACGCCCGCTACGATGCCTTCGCCAACGCCGAGGCTTCCCTCATCAACAATGCCCTCGTCGTCCCCATGGGCATGAGCATCCCGGCCTACATCGCCACCCGTCTGAACTACTGGGAGGGCCAGTACGCTTCCACCGGCTTCTCCAACAAGCGTCTGAAGGGCATCCACGTCCTCGACCACTACATCTCCATGAGCGAGTACGAGGCCAACCGCGACGCCCGCTAAGACTTTTTGAGTCTGTCCGCTCCAAAGCTCTCCGTTTTCCCACGGGAAAGCGGAGAGCTTTTCGTTTCTGAAGCCTCTTACATGAATTTTTGTAACGAACTTTGCTAAATCACTTTCCAAAAGTGGTTTTTTGTTGTATTCTATTCCTATCCGACATTCATTTTATAAAAGAGAGGGGTGCGCACAGATATGCTCAAATATCTGGCGAAACGCATCGGGCGCTCGATACTGACCCTGTTTATTATCGTCACGCTCGTTTTCTGCCTTTTGCGGCTGATGCCGGTGGAAGGCTATTTTGCTAACTACGAAAAAATGACCGAGGCCCAGATACAGGCCGGCTTACAGTCCATGGGCCTGCTGGACCCGCTGCCGGTGCAGATCGGCCGCTTCTGGGTCAATATGCTCCACGGCGACCTCGGCGTGAGCCACATCTATAAGGTCAACGCCTCCGTCACCGGCATCCTCGCCAAGAAGCTGCCCATCTCCATCCAGATGGGCGTGTACGCCATGCTGCTGAGCCTTGTCATCGGCATCCCGATGGGCCTGTTCATGGGCCGCTTCAAGAGCCGCTGGCCCGATAAGATCGGCACGGCCATCATCGTCCTCATCCAGGCTGTGCCTGCGGCAGTGTATTATCTGTACATCCAGATGTACGGCACCACCGCGCTGAACGTGGGCCTGCTCTTCGACGCCTCCAACTGGAAATACTGGGTGCTGCCCGTCTGCTCCATGAGTCTGGGCAACGTGGCGTTCTACGCCATGTGGCTGCGCCGGTACATGGTGGACGAGAGCAACAAGGACTATGTCCGCCTTGCCCGTGCCAAGGGCGTGAGTGAAAACAACATCGCCCTGCGCCACATCTTCCGCAACGCAATGGTGCCGCTGGTGCAGTATATTCCCTCCGCCTTCCTGAACACTGTGGTCGGCTCCATCTACATCGAGAGCCTCTACAGCATCCCGGGCATGGGCGGCCTGCTGGTCACCTGTGTCCAGCGCCACGACAACACGATGGTGCAGGGCATCGTTCTGCTCTACGCCTGCGTGGGCATCATCGGCCTGATTCTGGGCGACCTGCTCATGGTGCTCATTGACCCCCGCATCAGCTTTGGCAAGAAAGAAAAGTGGTGAAATATATTACCGTGCGTCATTTACATATAAGAATAAACACATCAGCCTCGGAAGTTCCTCTGACGAGGCTTCCTGTCATGCCATGTACAACGAAGCCTGTGAGATAATAAACAATTCTTCTGACCACTGGATTGATACTGACCACAGAACAACTTCATATAATGAAGCAATGACACTTTCTCTTGGTAAATACATCTCACTTATCAATTTCAGGGATAACAACATTTATATAAAGACACCTATATATATGTGCCATAAATATTTCCTGTATTTTCTCAAAGAACATGAGGTTTTACAGTTTTCTACTGATGACCTTTTTTACTATTCCAACCACACAATTATGAGCCGCGGAGGATATTATTTTGTAAATGATTATGGAATGCAGACAAGCATTCTCTCAAGATTCGGAGTAAGAAGCCACTCTGTAAAAGGCAGGGATTATGTATTTAAAAATGGGGATACGCATGATTACAGATACGAAAACATTCTTGTTGTCAATAAATACAATGGTGTTTCCCAGTTTACTAAGAATGGACGAATTATGTACAGAACCAGGATTCATATTAACGGCGACTATATACTCGGTGAATTCTCATCCGAAGCGGAAGCTGCAATTGCATATAACAAGGCCGTTGACATGCTTTCAGACCTTGTAAATATAACTTATACCCCTAATTACATAGAAGGCATATCCTCCGTAGAATATGCCTCCCTTTATCACAATATTATATTGTCTAAGAATTTCAGAAATTATGTAAAGTCTGTCTGTTTTTAAGCCTCCACAATCTTTCCAGCAATAGCACTTGCTGCTGCTGTAGCTGGAGACGCAAGGAATATCTTAACCTTGCTTGTTCCCATTCTTCCAAGGAAGTTTCTGTTGTTAGTTGCAACAACTACCTCTCCGTCAGTAAGAATTCCGCCTGTTCGTCCACAGCATAATCCACAGCCCGGATGTGTAACAATTGCTCCGGCTTCAACAAGTGTCTCAAGTGTTCCGTCTGCAAGAGCTTCTTTATATATCTTGCGGCTTGCAGGAGTAACTATTAACTTGACAAATGGTGCAACCTTCTTACCCTTAAGAATAGCTGCTGCACACTGAAGATCCTCTAATCTTCCGTTAGTACATGAACCGATGAATACCTGATCTACTGCTGTTCCGGCAAGTTCTGTAACAGGCTTGATGTTATCTACCTGTGAAGGACATGCAAGAACCGGAACTAAATCCTCTGCATTATATGTAATCTCTCTTGAATATACTGCATCCGCATCTCCCTTTAAATCCTTTAATTCATCTGTAAGTTCAACATTACAGTACTCTGCTGTCTTTTCATCTGGTGTAAAAAGAGCACATTTGGCACCGGCTTCAATAGCCATGTTAGACATAGTCATACGGCTTGCAACGCTCATCTCGTCAATTGTTGAACCTGTGAATTCAAGTGCCTGATAAGTTGCGCCATCTGCTCCAAGGTCACCGATAAGTCTTAATATGATATCCTTTGAACGCACATTTTCAGGAAGCTTTCCATTAACTGTTACCTTGATAGTCTGTGGAACTTTAACCCACATTTTGCCTGTTCCTAATACACTTGCCATCTCTGTATATCCGATACCTGATGAAAATGCACCAACACAGCCGTATGTTGTTGTGTGGCTGTCTGTACCAAATGCGATATCTCCCGGCTTTACATAACCTGCCTCTGTCATTAACTGATGGCAGATTCCGTCTGAACGATGGATATTCTTCATTCCGTATTTTTCCACAAATTCATTACCAATACGGAAATGTCTTGTATCATCAACCTGACTTGCTGGAACAAGGTGGTCATATATAAGAACTGCCTTATCAGGGTCCCATATCTTAGTGAATCCCATTTCCTCGAATTTTTCTTTAACAAATGGAATAAAAATATCATGAATCATTACTCTGTCAACATTAACAGTTACGATATCTCCCGGCTTTACTTCCCTGCCAATATTCTTTCCAATAATCTTCTCAATAATTGTATGTCCCATTATTCTTACCTCTCCCCGTCTTAGTCAAGACCGTTAAGCTTTCTCATTGCCTTAACAAGTCCGCCTGCATTAAGTATATCCACAAGATTATCAGGAAGTGAAGCAATAGGATATGCTTTTCCATTGTGTGTAATCTTTGCATTTACTTCAACATCAATAGTATCGCCTTCTTTAACTGCGTCGTGAAGGTCTGCATTCTCTATAAGGAGAAGTCCGTTATTAATAGAATTTCTGAAGAATATTCTTGCATATGATTTGGCAATAACACATTTAATACCTAATGCCTTAATAACCTCAGGTGCCTGCTCTCTTGATGAACCACAACCAAAGTTCTTTCCTGCAACAATGATGTCGCCTGGCTTAATCTGACCTGCAAGTTCTGGTCTTAATGGCGAAAATGCATATGGCTTCATATCTTCTACTGTCTTTAATGCGAGGTACTCTGTAGGAATAATGATATCTGTATCAATGTCATCACCAAGCACCCATACTTTACCGCTAAATTTCTCGTTCATAATTACTCCTTTGAAGTTAAATCCTTATCTTATACCATGTCTGCTGTTGCTATCTCGCCCTTGATTGCTGATGCTGTAACAGTTGCCGCTGAAGCAAGATATACGAAAGAATCTTTATGTCCTGCACGACCCTTGAAGTTTCTTGTACCTGTGCTGATAAGAGTCTCGCCCTCACCTATAACTCCCTGACAGCTTCCCCAGCATACAGAGCAGTTAGGATTCATAACGATTGCACCTGCGTCCATGAATATATCAAGGAGTCCCTCTTTCATAGCCTGAAGATATACTGAACGGCTTGCAGGAACTACAAGGAATCTTACCTTAGGAGCAACCTTTTTCCCTTTGATGATCGCTGCGCCAACTCTTAAATCCTCGATTCGTCCATTGTTACATGAACCAAGAAATGCTTCGTCAATCTTAACGCCAAGTGATTCCTTAGCCGGAACTACATTGTCAACAAAATGTGGCTTTGCAACGATTGGCTGTATTGTTGAAAGGTCAATATCATAAACCTGCTCAAATACTGCATCATCATCTGATGTAAAGCATGCCTTTGGCTCTCTGCCATGCTCCTTAAGATAATCCATTGCAACATCATCAACTTCCATGAGTGCAGTCTTAGCACCTGCCTCTACGCAAAGGTTACAGATTGATATTCTGTCTGCCATTGAAAGGCTGTGTAAGCCTTCTCCTGCAAATTCCATTGCTTTATAGTTAGCACCGTTAGCGATGGTAGAAGAGAGGTTCATACCACCTGGCACAGTTCTCACCTTCCAGGATGTGATGGCTGTGGGCTTCT
>ENA-UEQJ01002956-UEQJ01002956.1-human-gut-metagenome-genome-assembly--contig:-NODE-2956-length-11456-cov-5.313824_pt1 | contig 11456 bp, 4 predicted proteins | sample MGYA00242937_ERZ507938 | MGnify/ENA primary metagenome ERZ507938 (study PRJEB26167, sample SAMN06115437) | human gut metagenome | host: Homo sapiens | place: China:Gansu | collected 2015-07-03 | study...
GATGCAATTTAGTAAATGGACAATGGGAGTAGGGATGCTCCTCGGAACTTTGTTACCGATAAGTGCAGAAGCCCAGGTAGTGAAGAATGACAAACTGCTTTCTTTTGAAGACCCGCAAATACCGGTATTTATTTCGGGAACGGATTCCCGTTTGGAAATCAGTGATGAACATTATAAAGATGGTTTGCAGAGCTTGAGTTGGACATTTAATCCGGGGGCTGTGCTTTCTATCAAAAAGGATTTGAAGTTCGAGAAAAAAGACCCTACCGGAAAAGATACCTATCTTTCCGCTTTCATTGTATGGGTGTACAATGAGCAAGCACAGGATAAGAAAATAGAGTTTGAATTTTTAAAAGATGGAAAGAAATGCACTTCTTTCCCATTTGGAATCAACTTTACCGGTTGGCGTGCAGCATGGGTGTGCTATGAACGTGATATGGTGGGGACGCCGGAAGAGGGGATGAATGAAATCCGTATTATTGCTCCCGATACAAAAGGGAAGTTATATTTAGATCATATTATACCCGCCAGTAAGGTGGATGCCCGCCAGCAGACGGCTGACGTGCAAGTTCCGTTTGTGAATAAGGGAACTACCAATCATTGGCTTGTTATTTACGAACATTCTTTGTGGAAGCCGGATATACCCTTGACTGCCGTTAGCGAAACACAGAAACAGGAAATGCGGAAAATAGAAAAACGCTTCAGGGATATGCTCTATACACCCGGAAGGTTGTCAGGTAAGGAAATGACGGCTATACGTAAACAGTATGACTACTATAAGATTACGTACAAAAACGGGAAAGTGAGCGGTCTGCCTATCTTCATGGTGCGTCAGGCGGAAGCTTACGAACGTATGATACCGAATTGGGATAAGGATATGTTTACCAAACTGGGTATGGAAATGGACAAGTATTTCAAACTGATGAAGCGTATTGCCATAGCCTATAACAATGCAGCGGATGTTGCTGAGCAGGATGAATTGAAGCAAAAGTTCCTTGCCATGTACGACCATATTACCGACCAAGGTGTGGCTTACGGCAGTTGTTGGGGAAACATCCATCATTACGGTTACAGTATGCGCGGACTCTATGTAGCCTATTTCCTGATGAAGGAAGTACTGAATGAAGCCGACAAGCTGAATGAAGCCGAACGCACGCTGCGCTGGTATGCCATCACTAACGAGGTTTATCCTAAACCTACCGTAAACGGCATTGATATAGATTCTTTCAATACGCAGACTCAGGGACGTATGGCCAGTATCCTGATTATGGAGGATACTCCGGAAAAGCTGCAATATCTGCGTTCTTTCTCGCGTTGGTTGGATTATGGATGCCGTCCGGCTCAAGGCTTGTCGGGTTCTTTCAAGAAAGATGGAGCTTGTTTTCATCATCGTAATAACTATCCCGCTTATGCTGTCGGTGGGTTGGATGGAGCCACGAATATGATTTATTTATTGAGCGGAACAGAGTTCAAGGTGTCTGAACTGGCGCATTCCACTGTTAAGAACGTGCTGCTCACGATGCGGTTTTATTGTAATTTGAAGCAATGGTCTCTTTCCATGTCAGGTCGTCATCCTAACGGAAAAGGAGAACTGATTCCCATTCAATATGCTACTATGGCTATTGCAGGAACACCGGACGGTAAGCAGGAATATGATGCCGACATGGCTGCTGCTTATCTGCGTTTGATGGCTTATGTCAATAGGTCCGATGAAGATGCTCCTGATTATCTTCCGAAGGCTTCCACTCGTCAAGAGTTGGAGATGAAGAAACTGCTTGAAGCACAGGGATTCCGCCCTGAACCCGATCCGCAAGGCAACCTTGCATTGGGCTACGGTTGTGTTTCCGTACAGCGTCGGGATAATTGGGCGGCTGTAGTGCGTGGACATTCCCGTTATCTGTGGGCTGCCGAACACTATCTTCCCGCCAATTTCTACGGCCGTTATCTGGCACATGGCAGTATGCAGATATTAACGGGTAAACCCGATGAAATGGTGACTTTTACTACTAGTGGCTGGCAAGAAAACGGTTTCGACTGGAATCGCATTCCGGGAGTGACGAGTATTCATCTGCCTTTTGAGCAATTGCGCGCCAAAGTATTGAATGTGGATGTTTACTCAGGTATGGAAGAAATGCTTTATTCCGATGAGGCTTTTGCCGGTGGGCTGTCCCAGGCCCGTCTGAATGGTAACTTCGGTATGAAGCTGCATGAGCATGACAAATATAACGGCTCTCACCGTGCCCGTAAGTCTTTCCACTTCTTTGACGGTACGATAGTATGTTTGGGTACGGACATTGAGAACACGAATACAGAGTATCCTACCGAGACGACTGTTTTCCAATTAGCAGCTATTACTCCTGAGAATCATAAATACTGGGATGGTTACAAGAGTGACGGACAGACTTATATTGATCCGAATGGGGTAGGGTACTATCTTTCCAAATCCTCTATGAGAAGTGCGAAATATGAAAAGAATTTCCCGCAGGTTACAGTCGGTGAACGAAGTACAAAGCCGACTTCGGGCGATTGGGTTTCCTTGACGCTGCAACATGGTAAGGCTCCGAGAGGCGCTTCTTATGAATATGCCGTATTGCCCCGTACGGACGCTGCTTCCCTGAAAGCATTTGCGAAGAAGCCTTCCTATAAAGTTCTTCAGCAGGATCGTAATGCCCACATAGTCCGTTCTTTGACGGATAATCTTACCTCTTATGTTTTGTTTGAAACTCCTCAAACGCTTCCTACAGACGGGCTGTTACAGAAGGCGGATACTTCCTGTCTGGTTATGATTCGCGAAGATAGCGGCAAACTGTTACTGACTGTTTCCCAGCCGGATTTGGCATTGTACCGCGGTCCGAGTGATGAGGCTTTTGATAAGGATGGAAAACGGATTGAACGGAGTATCTATTCCCGTCCGTGGATTGATAACGAGAGTGGAGAAATTCCCGTGACTGTTACATTGAAAGGTTGGTGGAAAGTAGCGGAAACACCGTATTGCAAACTTGTTTCGGCAGATAAGAAACAAACAGTGTTGCGTTTTACGTGTAAGGATACTGCAAGCTTTGATGTAGAGTTGTTGCGTAAATAGGTTTTGATTAAATCTTTTTTGTCATGACGGAATTAAAGAATATCATGTTTTGTGCAACTGCCTTTGCCCCCTCTTTATTGGGGGCAAAGGAGCTGCCTAATATTATTTATATCGTAACCGACCAGCAGACGGCTTCTGCCATGAGTTGTATGGGAAATACAGATGTACACACACCGAATATGGATCGTTTGGCACAGGCGGGTATTTTATTTAAAAATGCTTATTGCTCCGCTCCGTTAAGCGGTCCTTCCAGGGCATCCATGTTTACGGGACATACTTCCCACGAAGTCGGACTCTCCCGAAACAACGTTCCTATGGCCGATTCTTTGCGTACTGCCAGTTTAGGCTGGTTAATGCAACGTGCCGGTTATGAGTGTGCTTATGGTGGAAAATGGCATGTACATACCCCTTCCATGCCCAATGGTGAGTTCGGCTTTTCTACCATTCATCCGCATAATGATAATGGCTTGGCTGAAGCTTCTGTTGCTTTCCTTGAGCAGAAACATTCCAAACCCTTTTTCCTTGTAGTGGGTTTTGATAATCCCCATAATATCTGTGAGTATGCGCGCAGTCAGAACTTGCCATTTGGCAATTTGCCCGAACTTCCTCAAGATGAATGGCCCGGACTTCCTTCAAATTTTGCCCGTAATCCTTATGATGCCGATGTAATAGATTATGAACAGACATTGAACTATTCGGCTTATCCCACCCGTCATTATTCTCCTGATGATTGGCGGCGTTATCGCAGCCTTTACTTCCGGCTGGTGGAAAAGGTGGATGCCGAGATTGGTAAGATTGTCGATGCAATTGATAAACAGGATTTGTGGAAGAATACGGTAGTTATCTTTACAAGCGATCATGGTGATGGTATGGGTGCGCATCATTGGAACCAGAAATCGGCTTTGTATGAAGAAGTAGTGAATGTACCTTTGATAGTTACCCTTCCCGGAAAGAAGAATGCCGGCAAAGAAATGCCCCAACTTATTAATGAAGGTGTCGATTTCTTTGCTTCCGTATGTGACTGGGCGGGAATTTCCCTTCCTGGAGGTTTACATGGCGTCTCTTTTAGGTCTTTGGTGGAAAAAGCTGATCCTCAACAGGTACACCAGCCTTATATTGTCAGTGAGACTACATTTGATAAAGGAGTTGCCCGAGGTTGGGCCTTGCGTACTCCGCGTTATAAATATGTATTGTATGATAAAGGGCTGTATCGTGAGCAGCTTTATGACATGCTGAATGACCGCGGAGAAATGAGGAACTTGGCTATAGAGAAAAAATATCGGCAAATTCTCTTACAACATCGTGCTTATTTGAATGAGTGGATGAAACTGCATCATGTAGTTCAAATACGTCCTGAGGTGCATTTAATTCCGGATATGTAAATCGGAAAGTGTGTTAAAATGTGATAATCTTACATCCTGTCATTAACTTTGCTTAGAATGTTCTTTCATTTCTGTCATTAAATCATCCTTGGAAGAAGTTAGGCCGATAATGACCGAAAAGCATTTTGACACACTTTCTTTCTCTGTTTTTATTCTTATTGGTATGAAGATAGCAAATCGTTTACTGCTATCCGGTAATTGGTTAGTTTACTGGTTTTATGTATAGTTTTTTTAGCTTTACGGTTACCGTTGGGCAGCAGATATTCCCAAAAGTTCTTCATTTTCATCAATAACTGTGTTTCACCGCCTTGTAACTGTTCTTCATAGCTGTTGTATATCGCTTTTACTTTGGATAGCATTTCATCAGGAGACAGCTTTCTGCTTTGCTGGTATTCCCAAGCTAAAGCCGGATTGGCAAGCAGACCACGCCCTATTACAACTCCTGCCAATCTCGGAAAACGTTCGGTAACGGTCTGTATATCTTCTATTGTATGCAGGTCTCCATTATACAACAAGGGTTTATCGCATCCATGATAAAAAGCCTCAAATCCGTTTAAATCTACCTCTCCTTTATATTGCTGTTTCCCTAAACGCGGATGCAGGATGATGTGGGATAGGGGAAGTGTGTTCAGTAACGGTAGGAGTGCAAGGCATTCATTGGCGTTTTCCCAGCCTAATCTGAGCTTGACTGAGAAACGGATTTGAGGATATTTTTCTGTGGCGGCGGTCAGTAATTCTTTTATTTCTTCGGGATACGGCAACATTCCTGCTCCGTTATGCCGTTTGGCCAGCATGGGGAAAGGACACCCCAGATTGATGTCTGCTTCCTGATAATTATGCTTGATAAAAAGGGATACAATCTGTTCCAACATGATTGGTTGGGGTGCAATCAGTTGGGGGATCAGGTGTATATTCCGATTGTTTTCCGGGTTTATATCGCGTATGTCTTTTCGGCGGATTTCACCGTGTTCCACACGTACAAAAGGAGAATAATAGGTGTCGATACCGCCGAAGATACAAGCATGTGCTTGTCGGTAAGCAGCATCTGTATATCCTTGAAGAGGAGCGAAATGGATAGGCAATAAATTCTTGTTCATAACCGCAAAGATACGTTTTTATTCTTTATCTTTTATAGGAATAACCATATTCCAAGAGTGTGATGCATTCTCGAATCCGCCGGGACCATCCATAGTGGCAAAGAAAATGTAAGTAGGTTTGCCGTTTTCAAAGAAAATAAAGGGGCGTTCCAGTTGCCCTTGCATCTCCACTTTTCCGTCTTCCCATTCTATGGTACGGGAATAGGCTTTGGGAGCTTTGTCTACTGTCCACTGGATACCGTTTTCAGAGTGTGCCATAACACCACCGCCCCGTTCTCCTGTAAATTTGGCTACATGGTCTTTGAATAGGATGTGATAGCCTTCGGTGTCTTTCCATAGGAAAGGGTCTTCGGCTTCACCTTGTCCGTCTACTTCAAAGATAGGCTGATTGTTGTTCAATACATGGTAAGGACCTTCTATTGCAGGAGCATAGGCTATTCCGAGACTCATTGCCGAATGTTCGTAATTGTTAGTGTAATGGCGCCCTTTGAAGATCATGAGAACTGAACCGTCTTCCTGTATGATTGGAGAAGGATTTGAGGTAAGGAAACTATAGAATGTACCCGGTTGGGTTTTGAGTATCGGTTCGTCCAGACGTTTCCAGGGACCATATGGAGAATCGGCTACAGCCAGTCCGATGCGCTTATTGGCGCGGGCAACGGTGCACCAGGGGCTGTCTAAAGTGAGCTGCGCGTATGTCGGTTCGGCAAACGGGTGTGTAGATCCCATATAAATGAGATAATATTTACCGTTTTGTTTCAATATGCGCGGATTGTGTGTAGCACGCCCGTCCCAATACTGTGCACCGCGTGTGGGAAGTGCGATATCACTGAAACGATAAGGTCCTTGCGGTATATCGGACACAGCATGTACAATTTCAGACGCGACCATCCATCCCGGATGAAATGGTAATTTCTTGGGAAACCGGGATACGAACATGTGATATTTACCGTCATCTCCCTTTACTATTGAGCTGCCCCATACCCAATAACCTTCGGATGCAAAGGCAGGGGTGCGTGGGGCTTTATCCAAGCGGTGAAACAAACGGTTTTCCGACTGCTGCTTTAACTCAACCAGGTTTTCTATTTTTTGCGCAAATGCTGTCAGAAGAATGAAAATATTAAAGAAAAGTATCAGCTTATATCTTTTCATGAATGTGATAATGTTATAGCGTTAATTGGATGTGAACAAAGATACAGGTTTTTCGTATACCGGGTATATTGTTTATAAGAAAAAGAGAGAAGAATCTCACGATCCTTCCCTCTTTACATGTTAAATTGATTAAGGTCTGTTTATCAGATTATTGATAATAAAAATAAGGTTAGAAGTTTTGTGGTATATTAATATCCTGCATTATTGGTCCAGCCGGCAAGGTCTACCTGTTGATAAGGTACCGGGAAATAGTAATGGTGATTTGTGTTGAAAGTGGAAGCATCCCATTCTTCAGCACGCACCTCTTTTACTTTTTCCAAACGTACCAGTTCGAACCAGCGTTTCATTTCTGCAAAGAATTCCCAACCGCGTTCGTTGGATACGGCTGTTAAGAATGCGGTAGGTTCGGTTGTTGTGGTCAGTTCTATTTGCCTGTCTTGATAACCGGCGCGTTTCTGTACCTCCTGGATAGCATTCAGGGCATCTTGGTTCACAGAGTTTGTAGCACGGGTAGAAGCTTCGGCGTACATTAAAAGAACTTCTGCATAGCGGTAAATACAAGTTATACCGTTTGATTGTGCACTTTTACCGGGGGCTCCTTCGTCATAATCATAGTACTTGGAGATGGCGGGAAGTTTGTCTGCACTTTCGGTATATGGGATAATCTCTCCGCTTTTTATTTTCCATTCTGTCATATAGTTCCATTCTTTGCGGTCATCATTGGGATACGCCTTGAAGAAATCTTCATTGCCGTAATAGTCTGCCCATCCTGCATTAGGAGAATAATCGCTCGGATAGTAAGATTTACCGTAGTTACTTGCTATCTTATGTTTGGCACTATGTTGCAGGGCAAACATTACTTCGTTGGTTTCTGTTTTCTTGTCTTCTTTCCATAAATCGGAATATTCGGCTGTCAGTACAAGACCGGCTTGGGCCTTATTGTCCATGATTTCTTTGGCTTGGGCTGCTGCCAGACCGTAATATTCGGTTCCTTTGTTTAACGGCCATCCTGCCATTGTCATATAAGCATCTGCCAAGCATGCTTTTGCGGCCCATTTTGAGGGAGTGCTGTTGCCGCTACGTCCTTTGTTGGGTAACCATTCGGTAGCTGTAGTCAGACTGGGAATAATCGCTTTATCGTATATTTCGGCAACTGATGTTCTCGGCATGGTGATGGTTGCCTCATCGTTTTCCAATAATAAAGGCACATCGCCATACAGACGGGTCAGATAGAAATAGGAAAGACCGCGCATGAAATAGGCTTCGCCCAATACTTCTTTAAATGCTTTGGCTTCTTTTTCGTTGGTGGGGATAGTAGTTCCCTTGATAATTTTGTTGGAACTGCTGATGACCTTATAGAACAGGGTCCAAGTAGTTGAGAAGTCAGCATCATTAGCTGTAAGATTCGGAGTCAGTCTGCTATAATAAGCCAGTTCGTTATTGGCCTTGGCTGCACGGTAGGTAATATCATCCGCACATACATTGATGCGTTGCAGACGACTGTTGAATCCGTAATTTCCTTGCCATAAATCGCTGTAAAGGGCGTCTGCCGCTTTTTCAAGGCTTGCTTGGTCTACCGTATTCCAGTATTCTTCTTCTGTGATAAAGGATTCGGGTTCTTGTGTGAGGTCTACGCAAGAGGTCGTCAGTAATAAACTTCCGGCAACTGCTGTTAAATATATTAATTTCTTCATGTTGTTCTTATTTAAATAGGTTATTCATTAGAATGAGAAATTCAGACCGATTAAATAATTGCGGCTGTTAGGATAGGCTCCCCAATCAACACCTTGTACCAAAGGACTACCCATAGTAGCTTCCGGGTCCAGACCGGAGTATTTGGTGATGTGGAACGGATTCTGTACGGAGGCATATACACGCAGGTTGTTGATACCCAATGAACGGCAGGTTGCTTCAGGAAGAGTATAACCTAATGTGATGCTTTTCATCTTGATGAAACTTCCGTTTTCAACGAAACGCGTGCTGAAGAAGTCTTTATTTTCAGTTCCGCCTTTCACGAATCCCGGTATATCTGTATTGGTGTTGGTCGGTGTCCAACGGTTCAGCAACTCGCGCATAGGGGTTACGCCTGCCATTTGTTGGCTCTTAATCAGGTTATATCCCATTTGGTGAGTGGCATTGTAGATGTCAAATCCATGGAAACCTACTACGAAGAACGAGAAGTCAAAGTTCTTATAATTGAATGTATTGTTCCAGCCCCAGTTGAATGTCGGTTGTCCGCATCCGATAATGCCTTGGTCTGCATCATTGTATACGCCGTCTTTGTTGACATCTACATATTTGGAGTTACCCGGTTTTACTTTGTACACTTCTCCGTTGGTTTTGCCGTTTGTTTGACCATTGGCATCTACGAATGGAGCATTTACATCATCCTCCTGCCATACTCCTGCGAATGTGTATCCCCAGAATGAACCTAATTTCTCTCCTTCAATCATTTGGAATATCTGGTTTTGGAAGTTTCCGGCCTGTTGTTGGCGGTGGTTAGCTGTCGGAATCTTGTTGAACGTACCTTTGTTGTGAGATAACGTCAGGTCTGTGTGCCAGCTGAATTCTTTATCACTGAAAGGATCTGCACTGATTGTAAACTCAACACCTGTGTTCTTGATTTCACCTGCGTTATCAAGGATGGCAGTATATCCCATGTGTGAGGGACGTGCCACTTCCAGCAAAATATCTTTTGACAATTTGCTATACCAGTCTGCTGTTAAGCGTACGCGACCGTTCAGAATACCGAAATCAACTCCGACATTGAACTGGTCGTTGCGTTCCCATTTTAGGAAAGGAGCAGCCGGTCGGTCTATCTTATAGGCGGTAGAAGAACTCCCGTTTGGAGTAGTAACGGTAACAGGCGTCATTTTGGAATAGATACGGTAAGCCTCTACAGCTTGGTTTCCTACGGAGCCGTATCCCAAACGGAGTTTCAGTTGGTCGATGAAACTATTCTCCTTCAAGAAATTTTCTTGCTTCAAATCCCATGCCAATGCAGCAGAAGGGAAGTAACTCCATTTATCTTTCAGACGTGAGGAACCATCGGCACGGATAGAGGCGGTAAGCATGTAACGGTTCATGAATACATAGTTGACACGTAACATTCCTGACATAAGGGTATTGATGCTGCGGTCGGATGCAATGGCTGCGAGGTTTGAATCGGACCATGCCAGATTATTGACACCGATCATGTCGATATAGTCTAAGTTATATCCTGTACCGGTATGGTTGTAGTTGTTGTCATAAGACTGCTCGAATACGGCAGTTGCATTGATACGGTGATTTTCATTGAATTCCTTTACATAGCTCAAAGTATTGGTATTCAGCCATGAAGTGTTCCAATAGCTACGTGCTTGTCCTTGAGTCAGACTGTTTTTGTAGGAATAATAACTGTCTTCGTTTTCTACCGAAGTATTCAGTCTGTTATCAAAAAGCACGCCTAGTTGAGAGCGGAAACTCAAACCGTCCAGAATATCGAACTGGACATAGCCCTGTATGCGGTTATTGATTGTTTTGTTAGAGTTGCTGGATTCCCAGATGTATCCCATAGGATTGTATGCCTTGCCACCATCGAAGAAGCTATTGTTATATTCTCCTTCTTCGTTTTTGGGTTCGATGGTACTTGGAAAGTACATGCTTTGCTGTATCAAGCCATCGTATTCGGTAATACGGGGTTTGCTTGTTTCACGATAGTGACCGTATATGTTCAAACCTGCTTTCAGCCATTTCTTGATTTTGGTATCTACCTTTAAACGCCAGCTGTAGATTTGGCTTCCTGATTCTTTAATGATACCTTGGTCGTCCTGATAACGGAGAGAGGCTAAGAACGTTGTTTTTTCACCACCACCGGCAATGGAAAGTTCATAGTTCTGAGTAACTGCCGGGCTGCGGAAAATTTCTCTTGAATAGTCAAATCCTGCCTTGCCGGATTTGAATGCTTCGAGTTGTTCCGGACTGTAAAAATGATTATCACCATAGCCAAAGTATTCTTTACCGTAATCGTTTACCAAGTTGGCATATTCGTACGGAGAGAGGTTGTCGGGGTATTTGGCAACGGTTTTAATATTGGCAAACGCGTTGAAAGAGACAGTTAGCTTATCCTTTTCAGGATTTTTGGTCGTTACCAGGATAACACCGTTGGCACCGCGTGAACCGTATACAGCTGTTGCTGAAGCGTCTTTTAATACCTCAATGGAGGCGATGTCTGCAGGGTTCAATGACTGGAGAGAACCACCGATGAATCCGTCAATTACAACAAGCGGTCCTGTTTCTGCCGTAATGGAGTTGATACCACGGACGCGGATGGTGTTGTCGCCGCTGGGGTCACCGGAACCTGAGAGTACGGATACACCGGCCATACGCCCTTGCAAGGCATCGGATACATTACCTGTCGGGGTACTTTTTAATGCATCGGCTGTCTTTACGGAAGCTACCGCACCGGTCAAGTCGCTTTTACGTTGAACGCCATAGCCTACTACCACCACTTCTTGTAATAATTGGCTGTCTTCACTTAGCGTTACGTTAATATGCGTTTTGCCGGCTACTGCTATTTTTTGGGTCTGATAACCGATATAAGAGAATACGAGAGTCGCATTGGACGGTACGTTGGGAAGTGTGTAATTTCCGTCAATGTCTGTAATACATCCATTGCTGGTTCCTTCCACTTGTATGGAGGCACCAATCACAGGACCTAAATTGTCACTTACTGTACCTGTTACTGTAATGTTTTGTGCA
>ENA-UEQJ01002964-UEQJ01002964.1-human-gut-metagenome-genome-assembly--contig:-NODE-2964-length-11438-cov-22.645190_pt1 | contig 11438 bp, 14 predicted proteins | sample MGYA00242937_ERZ507938 | MGnify/ENA primary metagenome ERZ507938 (study PRJEB26167, sample SAMN06115437) | human gut metagenome | host: Homo sapiens | place: China:Gansu | collected 2015-07-03...
CTTCTTGCCCGTTTCTTTCAGAATATCAGCAAGAGGTCGCCCCATTCCAGCTTCGTGCTGTGCTTCAGCCGTTGCCAGCTTTGCGTATACCTCATTCATGATTTGTTGGTGCTCATAGGTTTCCATGCTCATGATAACCATATCGCCATAACCGTTTTTGGTTACAAAGATAGGTTCTGCTGTTTCATGGCAGCGTTGGGAAATCGCGTTGGTGTTCTTTAAATCACGAATCGGAATAATTTCAGGCATAGTCTCAGCTCCTTTCGTGGCTCTATTGTACCACAAAAAAGCCGCGCCTGCAACTCACAATCCCATAATTTCCTTAACGATGCGGTCACAGCCCTTGATGGCTCCCACCAGCACCAGCAGGTTAAATGCCAACTCGCCAACATACGTCCAGACAGCCGTCACCACAGATGCGCCGGTATCCACAGCGGGCGGGCTGGACGAAATGGCGGAGAAAATAATGCAGGACAAGGCAATCACCACGCCCTGCAAACATACGCCCGCATAGCTGCGGATGAAGTTTTTGCCCACGCTGTTGGTGGGTTCACCCGCAAATGTGGACAACGGAATCGGCGCAATCGCGGCGTACATCCACAGGCTGAACATTCTGCCGTAGACGGTCAAAATCATGGTAAAGGATAAAACCGTAATCAGCAGCCCACCAATCAGCGTAACCGCCCACAGCGGGATGCTATCCCAAAAGCCCACATTGTTAATGGCATCAATCAACTCCTGCGGCAGCGATACGCTGCTCATACCGGAGCTGCCCGATTGGGTGATGATGGTAGACACCATGCCCTGCACGATGGAGAAAACCGCCAGCATCAATTCCAGCCCGTAGGTCACCGCGCCCTTGGCCAGCGCAAAGCGGATGAACAGTTTGAGGGCGTGTTCGGGCTTTTTGACTTCCACAAAGCTGCCGCAGGTTTTCATAACACCCACGGCAAAAAACAGCACGAGCAGCCCATAGCCGATTGCCTGCAACGCGCCGTGGATGCCTGTCATCACGCCCCAGACCTGCCCGCCCTTGAATGTCTGCGGGCTTTCGGTCAGCAGCGACCAAATCTCCGCCAGCTTGTCGTTCCATGTGGAGAGCGCGGCGTTTAAGTTACTGACGATCCATGACTCACCCACAGGGCATCACCGTCCTTCCTCTTGGGATGGCCCTCACGCGGTAATCAGGTCGAGGATTTCTTTGGCGAACGTAATCACCAGCCCACCGGCCAGCGTCAGGAAACCTTGGCTGCGCTGGCTGGGGTCGTGGCTCTGCAACGACAGACCGACCTGCACAATGCCCCACCCCAGCAGGATAAGACCCACCGCGCGGATCAGCGAAAAGATGAATGTGGAGAGATTTTCGACCACGACCAGCGGGTCATCTGCGGCAAAGGCGGGCAGGGCAAAAACAATGCCGCACACCATGACGGCGTACAGCACAAACAAATTGAGAGAAATTTTCACGGATTTTTTGTTATGATTCAGCTTCATGTAGACCTCCTGATTCTTTGTATGGTAGGCTTCATTTCTGCGGCTTCGGCGGGCAGAAAATCGTCCATATCCAGCAGTTCGTAATTTTCGGGTGCACCGGGCAGATCGTCCCGCGCGTTGTCGGCGGCGGTGTAGTCGTAAGGGGCTGCGCCGCCGTCCTCGGTGTAGCGGATATTCGGGTGCTTGAGCAGATTATATTTCAGGTCAATCACGGGTCGCTCCCCACGGATAAACAAAATGCACTTGCTGTTGTCCAGCAGCCGCACCTCGTCCGGGGTCATAAGATCGCGCCCGGACTGCTGGTGGTTGATGCTGTAACTGCCGCTGCGCCCCTTGCTTTGGTTGTAACTGGTGGTGGAGATGGTTTCTTTGCCCAGCAGTTCCGAAACATATTTGTGGGTTTCTTTCTCGGTGCCGCCGAGATAGAGGAATTCATCACATAGGCCCACCAGCGACTCCCAGTCATCCTTGTACATAGCCTTTAACTGCGCCATATTCTGCACAATAATCGAACAGAAAATAGCGCGGGAACGCATGGTGGCAAGGGCGGACAAAAAGGTGTCTTTTGGCAAGGAAATGTTCGCGTACTCGTCCATCAGACAATGCACCGGCACAGGCAAGCGTCCTTTGTGTACGCGGTCCGCTTGACGGTACAGCGTCTGGATAAGCTGCGTGTAAATCATACCGACCAGATAGTTGAGGGATTTGTCCGAATCCGGGATGCAGCAGAACAGCGCAATTTTGCGCTCGCCCAATTCCTGCAAATGCAGTTCGTCCGTCATCGTCAGCTTGGCGATGGATGGCAGGTTAAACGCGGCAAGGCGCACACCTACACTTACCAAAATCGATTTCGCCGTTTTGCCTGCCGCTTGTTTGAAAATGCGGTACTGCTTACAGGCGATGCTGTCGGGCTCACGCATTTCCAAACGCTCGAACAAGATGTCCAGCGGGGATTGGTAGTTGTCGTCATCCTCGTGGACTTCAGCGGCAGCGATCATCTCCATTACCATCGGGAAGTTTTGTTCTTCGGGCGGGGCCTCGTGCAGCAGGTACAGCATAAGGGCTTGGAGCAGGGCAGTTTCGGACTTTTCCCAGAAGGGGTCGCTGCTTTTTGAATGTGATGGCGTGGTATTTTGAATCAGATTTTCAATCAAGGTCAGCACTTCACGGTCATCATGCACATACACAAACGGGTTGTAACAGAACGACGCGGCAGGGTTTATGAGGTCAAAAACGATGACCTCATACCCCTTTTGCTTCAACAAATTCCCGGTCTTACGCAGAATTTCAGCCTTGGGATCTGTAATTACCATAGAGCAGGCACATTCCAGTACATTCGGCACACCATAGGTGCGCGTTTTGCCCGCGCCGGAGCCGCCGACAATGAGGATGTTGGTGTTATGCTTGTGTTTGTAGCCATCTATCCCGATGTGAAAATGCTGGGTCAGCAGCAGGTTCGACCCGTGCCTGTCCATGTAGAACTTATTCAGCCGAAACACGTCACCCCAAGCCGCCGAGCCATGCTCTGCACCGGGGCGGGTGTTCTTCTGATCCGTCACGGCCACGATAATCACCACCGCGTAAATCACCGTAAACACCAACAGAAAGCGCGGGCTGTCGCTGACCCACGCCAACGCAAACGGCTCTGCCAGTGCGCTGTTCAGCGCATCCAGCAGAGCCGTTATTTTCATACCCGGCTGCCAACGGCAAGCCACCGCCAGCGCAGCCCACCACACAAGTGGCAGCGGCAGCAGCCAGACCCACCAAGGATTCTTTCTTCCCGGCGTGGTGGGCTACCTTTCCTCACCGCGATAGGGCGGACGTTTTGTACGCTCGGCATTCCATGCCTGACGTTTTCTCCACAACTTCGGCAAAACTACGGAAAAGTCCTGCGGCATACGTTCCGCCTTGATTTGCGGCAGATTTGCAAACAAATCGCTTTGCAGCGTTTTCCATGCAACCTTATCCGGCATATTTTGAGTATAGAATTCGTTGTAGCTGTACGCCAGCCCACTGGTATCTATGTAGTGCTTGACTTCCGTTCGCAGCATTTGTCGTTCCCATTCGGTTTCCGGCGCACGACACGGCGCAAGCTGCTCCTGCATGATTGCCTGATGTAAATCGGCAGACGATTTCAGCAGAGTTGGATACTTTCGGTGCAGTTCAGCAGTGACACCCGCTTTCTCAAAATAGATGCGCAGCTTCTGCCCCGCGTAGGCATACCACGCCACATTCCCGCATCCCATCCACTCAGTATCTCGGAACGGAATGTTGAGTGTCGCGAGGTTATCGGGGTCAATCAGCGCCTGCCGATAAGCATCGTACCCCTGCATAATCAGCCAGTTACGAAAATCCGTGAATCGGTCATCCGAACTGCCGTCATTGATGATGCAGGCTGCTGCAACCATTTTGGGAAAGTTGGCTTTATTGCGATAGCTTTGCCATGCGCAATCAAAGCCGAGCAGTTCATCCTGCGGCAATTTGATGAGTTCCGTATAAAGGAACTGTTTCACGGACGCTTCATCCTGCATATCCGCTTTGGCGCGGACTCGGTCAATGATCGACCAGAATTTTTCCCATGTCATAGCCGGATTCACCAGATAAACAGCGGCGTGTGCGCGTGCAGCAACCGGGTCAGTGCATCATCCACCGCATCAGTATAACCGCCCTCTGCCAAGCGCTGGGTGCGCAGTTGGTTGAGGGCGGCTTTTGCCAGCCGATACTCTGCCGCTGACATCGTCAGCTTACCTCCTGCGGGCAGATCGTTCACCCTCAGGATGAGCCGTCCCGTTTCTTCGGCACTGCCGCCGCGGGCACGCTGACCGTAGTAGACATCACCCAGCGCCCGGAGCAGGATGCTTTTGTTTGCATGGTCGAGTTTCACTTTGTGTTCTATCATGGCTTTTGCACCTCCTGTTGCCTACAACATATCCCAAAGGCGCTATCAAAGCTAGTCTGCATTTGAAAACAAACAGAAAACATTTACAGAACCTTTTCTTTGCGCCGGATTTTTACCGGCAGCTTGGGCATACGGTCTTTGGGTGCCTTTGCCCTGTTTCGCAGGTAGGCGGTAATATCCTGCAGTTCCATGCGGACGCTGGGGCGCTCACCCTTGGCTCGAAGCTGATCGGCGCGCGGCGACGGCGAGTTTGCAAAAGATTTGCTGCTGTCGGAGAAAGGCTCGGACGGACTGGCGTTCTCCGAGCCCAGAGGAAAATCCACGGTGGGCGTGTCCTCGTGGTTGGGGGCTGCGTTTTCCAAATTCTGCTGCACAGCATCGACCAGTTCTGCCGTGCCGGTGTCCACGACATCCAACTGCAGTTTTTCAATAATGCGGTTTGCTTTGGACGCATCATCCTGCAAAATAGCGATTTCAATGTGGTCGGGATCCATCTTGTCGCGGATGGGACAGAACAGCAAGCCGTGGGATTTTGCCGCACGGGCAAAGGCGCGCATGTCATACTTGTCCACCGTGAAAAATTTCAGCGGCTTCTGTTCTTTCAGCAGACGGATAAGATGGGTTTTGCCGTGGGTCTTTTTGCTGTCGTGCAGCACTGCCTGTGCGAAAATAAAGAAGTTTTTCGCAGCGGTGCCGGAGATTCGCAGGGCAAACTCTGCGCCCTCCAGTGAGTAGCGGACGACCTGGTCTGCAGGTTCGGAACCGTAATTCATCTGGCATCACCGGCCTTTTCTTTGGGTGAGAGCAAGCGGCTGAACGAGTCCACGCCGGGGATGAGGGCAAGGCTGCGCCCGCAGTCCCAATCTACATGGATTTGCCCGGCATCGTCGATACATTCCACCGTGCCCATAGAACCAGGCGGCACGGGGAAATCATCTTCCATGCAACTGAGTTGCAGCCGCGTGCCGGGCGGGTACTTGCGGCGAAGGTGTTCGATGTAGTCTTTGTTTGAATAATTCATATACATCCTTCCTTCTCGAATTATTTGGATTCGATTCCAAAAAGTGCGTGACATTTTACACTTTTTGGCGTATACTATCATTAAAAGCTGCGGAGGGTTTATTATGCGAATTACCAGAACTGAATACCTGAATAAACTGATTGCGTTTAAGGACAAGCAACTCATCAAGGTCGTAACAGGTATCCGCCGCTGCGGAAAGTCTGTTTTGATGGAAATGTACCAAGATTGGCTGCTGCAGAATGGCGTCGAACAAGACCAAATTATTGCCATCAATTTTGAGGATATGGATTTTGAGGAACTTACCGACTATAGAAAACTGTACGCTTACCTGAAAGACCGTCTTGTTCCCGAAAAGATGACTTACATTTTTCTGGATGAGATACAGCACGTCACGGATTTTCCTAAAGTGATCGACAGCTTGTATATCAAGAAAAATGTAGATATATACGTCACAGGTTCCAATGCCTATATGCTGTCCAGTGAAATAGCCACCCTTATTTCCGGGCGCTATGTGCAAATCGAAATGCTGCCGCTTTCTTTTAAGGAATATATGCAGAGTACCGGCAGTATGGAAGATCGCGGAATAAAATATACCGAATATCTGGAAAACAGCTCCTTTCCCTATGCGCTGGAACTTAAGGGGCATCCGAACGAGATTCGGGATTACTTGGATGGCATTTTCAACACGATCGTCGTAAAAGATATTTTGACACGAAGAAAGATCCTCGATCCGTTGATGTTGAAAAGTGTACTGCGCTATGTTTTTGACAACATCGGCAGTCCGCTTTCCTCCAAGAAAATTGCAGACACCCTGACATCCGAAGGACGAAAAGTTGATGTAAAGACCGTCGAACGCTATCTTGATGCGCTGATTGAAAGCTACATTATCTATCCCGCACAGCGGTATAATGTCAAGGGTAAGCAGTATCTGAAAACCTTGGGAAAATACTATGTCGTAGATATCGGTATGCGATTTATGCTGCTTGGCAAACGCAATACAGACGCCGGGCATATTCTGGAAAATGTTGTTTATCTGGAACTGCTGCGGCGCGGTTATGACGTGTATGTCGGAAAGGTCGATTCTTTCGAGGTCGATTTTGTGGCAATGAACGGCAACAATACCTTCTATTACCAAGTGGCGCTTTCCGTTCGTGATGCGGACACCCTGCGGCGGGAGCTGCGACCCTTGCTGTCCATCCGCGACCACTACCCCAAATATATTCTTACGATGGACGATGATCCGGAGGAACAGTATGACGGCATTCGCCGCATCAATGCACGGGATTGGCTGCTGGGTCTTACAGATTAACGTGTTGTAATATCGGGGCGGCGGTCACGCGCGCGTTCCTGTTCTTGTTTTTGCTGTTCAGCGCGGTCACGGCGGGCTTCGGTGAGGTGCTGCTGCACTTCTAGGGAGTGTTCTGCGATTTTGCGGCAGAGCCGTTCCTCTTGGCGAAGCTGTTTTAGGGCGGTGTTGACCGATTCATGCTGCGATTGTACATCATCGGTTTTGGATAGTTGCTTACGCTTTGTCAGCAACTGCCTAATTTCTGTTTGCAGGGCTTGTCGGTGAGTTTCCAGCTGTGTCAGCGTATCAATATTGTTTCTGGACAGGAACTCCATCTGCCGGATGCGCTGGTCTAACTTGTAGGCATCCTGCCGCACGGCATAACTGGAGCGGCTCGGCTTGCGGGGCAGCGCGCCCAATTCGTACAGGTAACGATAATACAGCGCCCACAGCCCGGTCAGCTTGCGATGGGGCTTCTTCCCGCTGTGCAGACGGCCATGTTGGATTGTTGGTGGATTTTCCACATAAGGGTGGTAGCTTTGTGGATACAGGATGCGCGTCTGGATGGCTTCTGGCGTGTACCGCTTGCCCAGCGTTTTGAAGCGAACAAAGCGCTCTTTTCCGGGTGGACGCAAAACGGGATACTTGCGCCCCATGCGGACTTCATAGCCTTTGCGGTCCAGCACAGTAAGAAATTGCCGCCATGTAAGGCTTTGTTGAATCGCTTCGTCCACATCCTGCCGAATAGCCGTGCGCCATGTTGGCTGGCCGCTTTTCTCCGCCAACCACTCGGCGTAGGGCTTTGCCACATGGTTTGAGTTCTCGGTGTCGATGACCGACAGCTTATATTTCCGGCAAAGTGCATCTGACACTGCGCGGATTTCCGTCACATAGCTTTTATAGTTGCTGCGATACTTTTTTCCATCCACACAGCTGACCGAGTTCCAGACAATATGCGAATGGATGTGCCCGGTGTTCAGGTGCGTACCGATGACATATTCATACCGCCCGCCCAGCACACGGTCTGCCAGTTCCTTTGCGATTTGGTGCGCCAGTTCGGGGGAGACCTCTCCTGCAGCGAAGCTCTGCACAAGGTGATACCCCTGCACACCGCCCGACTTGTGCCAGCGTTCCTTGGTTTGCCGCATATCGGAAAAGGCGGTTTCCAGCGTGCAGGCATACGAGCTTTCAAAGCAGGACTTCTCGGTTTTGTCACGGTTGGATGCATAGTCTAATGCATCCTGCAAGGATACCGCCGTGGTCTTTTCTTTGTTCATTACATACTTCACCGCCCGATCCAGACGGCGGACAGGGATCACGGATGTGTAAGCCATTTTTCATGCTATCTCCTAATAGTTCTCTTTTATTTCGCGCCAGACTTCCTTGGCAACGCGCGTCATCTCGTCCACGCTTTGCTGCCCCGCCACGCCCGTGCTGTTGGCGCGATGCGCAAGCTGGTTTGCGTTGTTGCACAAACCGGAAATTTGCCGCACAAGTTCCGCATGGTGTGTGCAGAGGCGCGGATGGATTTCCTTGCCTAAGATAAGGGAGCGCAGGTATTCCTCGCGGGATAATCCACTTGTTTCGACCTGTTCACAAAGATGGCGGTACTCGCGCTCGTTCAGCCGCAGCGGAATAACACGACCGCGTCTGCGCATATCGGGGGTTTGGGGATCACCTCAAAAGTGCGTTTGGATATCCAAACGCTATGCTTGCAAAACACGACACCCCGCAAAACGGTTCATGACACAAGGTCGTCGCCCTCCGAAACGGCTTTCTTCAAGCCGTCCAAGGTCGTCACAATGCGGTTATACTTCTGCGCCAAACCGATCTGCGCGTTGGTGGTCGCATCCTGATTGCGGCTGCAGACCACCAGCATCGGGCAGCGCAGCAGCTTATCCCTCACAATGGCGGTGTATTCGCTGCGCTCCACGGCATCTTCCAGCACCAAATACTGGCTGTCCTGCAATTTGGGGCATACCGGCAGATAGCCCAGCAGGTACACCTCGCGGCAATAATTGCGGAGATGTTTGGAGGTCGCGCCCTCGCTGGCGCAGATAAAAGCCCAAGGTCGTTTCATTTTCGTGTTTCCTTTCTGAATTTCGTGAGTGAATCAGATTTGATTCACTTTTCGGTATTTCCTGCAAAATAGTGAATCAGTTCTGATTCACTTCGGATTCAAGGGCAGTTTTCAGCCGTTCAGTGCTGCGGCGGAAGTAGGCGTCCGACATTTCGATGCCGACAGCCTCATAGCCTTCCTGCACAGCGGCCAGCACGGTGGTGCCCGCCCCGGCAAAGGGGTCAAGGATGCGCCCGCCCGGTTCGCAGATCTGCACCACATCCCGCATAAGCTGCAAGGGCTTTTCGGTCACATGGATGCGGTTCTGGGGGTTCGGGTAACGGAACACGCCCGGCAGACACCCAACATTTCTCTCAAGCGGCATTTTGCCGTTGGACCCCCAGACAATGTACTCGGACTGCTGGCGAAAGCGCCCTTTCTGCGGGCGGCTGGCGACCTTATCCCAAACCGCCACGCCGCGCCAGATCCAGCCCGCCCACTGCAGGGCCAGCACCATGGCCGGGAGCTGCCGCCAATCGATGAACAGGCAGACGGGCGCACCGGGCTTTGCGGCACGGCGGGCATCCTGCAGCCATGCCGCCGTCCAGAACATCCAACTCAGCTGGTCCATCTGGTCGGAGTCAAAGTCGGGCAGTGCCTTTTCCTTGCTCATGCTGCTGTACTTTTCGTTGGTGCTGCGGTTCTTGGTGGTCTGGCTGCTGCCGCCGCTGGCATAGGGCGGGTCGGTGATGATGGCATCGAAGCTGTTCGGCACAAACTGGCGGAGGATCTGCAAAGAATCCCCGTGCAGGATCGACCAGCGGTCACCGCCGCAGTGTTCGGGCATCCGGAAATCAGGGGTGAGAATGTTGAGCGTTTCGGGAGTGTTCGTCAAAGGCATCTTCCTTTCGTTTTATCGTTCAAAATCATGGGTACGGGGTTCTTTCGGGGGCGGTGTCCGGCTGGCTGTCTGCACAGAAACCCGGTCATCTTCGAGTACAAAACAGTCCTGCGTCCTGTTGTCGAGCTTGGTGCCGGGCAGGACAACGGCATCGCCGCGGCAGACTACATTGCCGGAGATTTCGCCATATACACGGGCGCTGCCGTCAATAGTCGGTGCGCACAGTGTCTGCTCATCCTGCCGAATCACGGCATAACCGCAGACACAGCTTTTCCCCATGAGCAGTCCGCCGCAGACGATGGCATCATCCTGCACAGTGGCATTTCCCGTTACGGCGGCGTTCTTTCCGACATAGGCGCAGCCCTTTGCAACGGCATGATCTGTAAGGACTGCATCGCCGCAGACAACTGCATTTTCACAGGCGATGGCATCCTCCGAAATCCATGCACGCCCCTCTTGGTCGAGGTTGTTATAGCTTTCCACATAGCCGCCGAGCATCCCGGCAAGGACATCCTCGGTCAGATCCGTCACCGCGCGGATGCGGTGCAGGTTGGGATTGTCGGGATGGGCAATGTCGGTGATCTCATATTTCTTCATCTGGCATCACCCCGGTCACGTTTGGGCGCGGGCGTGGGCGACAGTTCGGTTTCCACATACTCGGAAACGATGTTGAGTGCTTCGGAGTAGCTTTGACTTGCCGTGACCCTGTCGCACATTTCCTTGGCCTTATCGCTCTGCCCGGCATTTTTCAACAGGCGCGAGGCTCGACCCATGATGGCAAAAATGTTGCCGTCCTGCCCAATCAGCTGCATCTTGGGCTTCTTCGGGCGGTTCAGCAGTTTGTTGAATTCGGTCATATCCGGCACATCGCGTTTCAGTTCAAAATCGTGATCCTGCCAGAAATGCACAGCCAACGTGCCGTCCTCCACACGAATATCCCTCTGTTCAAAGCCCTCGCCCCAGCCGTCACTGTACTGGCCGGAGATGTAGTCGCAGAGAACAGCCTGCTCACCCTCGTTCAAGGACTCCCGCAGTTCCACGTTCAGACAGCCGCACAGCTTGTTACCGTGAATTTCCACAGACGGTACTGCACTTACCACCTTGCTGCGGACAGAATCGTCCTCGTGGTAATACTGCATCAGGTCGCCGTTGAAATCTGCAATGTCCTTTTTCACAGCTTCATCAACAGCGTCTGCGTATTGCAGCAGGTCATGGCCGTCCATTGGATAGCCTTCGTACTCGTTGTAAGATTCGTCCTCCCAGTCAGGTTCATCTGGGAAAAATTCCGCAGTCAGCGGAGAATAAAACTTCATTTCCAATTCACATCACCTCGGTTTCTGCCGTACAAATCATGGTTGATCTGCGCGGCGTAGTAGTTTTCAATCGTCAGCGGCGCATTGTAAAGCGCCGCCAGTAAGTATTTCTTGATATTGCGGATATGCGGCGGGTTGTCTTTCAGACTGTCCAGCATATACTGGATATGCTGAGCTTCAAGTTTCAGGAATCTGGACTTCACTACCTCTGCCGGAAACTCGTCCCCCGCAATACGGATACTGCTGCGTTTGGAACAGACCGTGTCCAGCATGAGTTCCACCAGCTCATCCAATCGAATCCTATCTGCCGGATTGTTCTTTGCCAGAATGTCGTACTCAATGTTTTCCTGAATCAAATCCCGATACTGCTCCCGCTCATCTGCCGTGCGGATAGGATTAGATACGTTTTTAGTTATTTCTTTCTTTTGTTCTTTAGTATTTAATTGTGCAGGATTTGCCTGTA
>ENA-UEQJ01002967-UEQJ01002967.1-human-gut-metagenome-genome-assembly--contig:-NODE-2967-length-11422-cov-240.865139_pt1 | contig 11422 bp, 10 predicted proteins | sample MGYA00242937_ERZ507938 | MGnify/ENA primary metagenome ERZ507938 (study PRJEB26167, sample SAMN06115437) | human gut metagenome | host: Homo sapiens | place: China:Gansu | collected 2015-07-03...
TATTGAGGAGCCTCTCCGTCAGATTGTTGCCAATGCCGGTGGCGAGGGTTCTGTAGTAGTAAACAAGGTACGCGAGGGCGAGGGTGACTTCGGTTACAATGCCCGCAAGGACGTTTACGAAGATATGCGTCAGGCTGGTATCGTTGATCCTGCCAAGGTAGAGCGTGTAGCTTTGGAGAATGCTGCTTCTATTGCAGGCTTGTTCCTGACAACAGAGTGTGTGTTGGTTGACAAACCAGAGCCTGCACCAGTTGCACCAGCTGCAGCACCTGGTATGGGTGGCATGATGTAATTAGATGAATCATTTGCGCAAACAAAGCACATTGTAAGACTGCGAGTTTGCAAAGCGAAAATATCAAATAGGGGTGATTCTCAGGGAATTATCCCTATTTTTTTGTTTTTTTAGTCATAAAGATACAAAAAATAGCAAAATTATTTGGTTCGAATAATCTTTTTTTGTAACTTTGCATCGTAAATAAAAGAAAGTATCATCCGAAGGGATGGCAAAGATATTTTTTTGATTTGTTTTAGTAGATTAGTTTTTAAGTAGTTTGTTTTTGGAAATCGGTTGTCGTGAGACATCCGATTTTTTTGTTTTTATTTTGTTTTCTCAATTTAATTGTGTAATTTTGCAGCATAATAGAAAATTCATAGCATGAAAAGTATTGATTGGAAAAAAGCAGTGGTCTTTCTGATTGTTATCGGAGGACTCATTTATATTACAAAGGCAGAGTTGGGAATGACTACTACAAACTCGTTCCTTACTACGCTGGGTATCTTATTGCTTCTCTTTATCGGAGATAACTTCGCACAGAAGATTGATGATGATCGGAAACGACGTAAACTGAATAATGATGGAAAAGCTGATTAATCTATATAAAAAATGGGCGGGTGAAGAACCGGCTGATGTCATAAAATTGGCAGGGCAGGGGAGTAACCGGCAGTATTTCCGTATCATTGGGCATGATGGTGATACGGTAATTGGTGTGATAGGAACCAGTCGTGATGAGGATCATGCCTTTGTATATCTGGCTCAGCATTTCCAGCTCAGACAGTTGCCTGTTCCCCAGATTCTGGCGGTAAGCGATGATGAACTCTGCTATCTTCAGACAGACCTTGGCGGTACTTCGCTTTTCGATGCCATCAAGGGCGGACGAGATGCGGGCGGACGTTACAATCAGAAAGAGAAGGAACTCCTTAAGAAAACCATTCGTGAACTTCCGAATATCCAGATTCGCGGTGCAAGAGGATTGGATTGGCAGAACTGCTATCCGCAGCCAGAATTCGATGTAGACAGTGTACTCTTCGACCTCAACTACTTCAAGTATTGTTTCCTGAAGCCTACCGATTTGGATTTTCACGAACTGAAGCTCGAAGCCAACTTCCGGCTTTTTGCCAAGGATTTGACATCAGAACCGATGGATTGTTTCCTTTATCGCGATTTTCAGGCGCGCAACATCATACTGGATGATAAGGGGAATCCATACTTTATTGATTTTCAGGGTGGTAGAAAAGGACCGTTCTATTATGATCTCGCCTCATTCCTCTGGCAGGCATCTGCTAAGTATCCGTTCAAACTGCGCAGAGAACTGGTTTGGGAATACTACCAGTCATTGAAGCATTATACCGAGGTACCATCGGTGCGCCATTTTGTAAACCGGTTGAGTCTTTTTGTGCTCTTCCGTACCTTGCAGGTTTTGGGTGCCTACGGATTCCGCGGCTATTTCGAACGCAAGAAGCATTTCATCGACAGTATTCCGCCAGCTATCCAGAATCTGCGAGATCTTCTGAAGATGGGTGACAAGGTGTTCCCTTATCCTTATATGATGGATATGTTGAGAAGACTGACCGAATTGCCACAGTTCAAGGTGATAGAGAGTGTGGCGCTGAGTCGTGCAGACGGCTATAAGACTACCGACAACAATATCTATCGTGCGCATCCGCAGGACGGACCTGCCACCTATTCTAAATATGATGGTAAGGGACCGCTGGTGGTAAGAGTGTATAGTTTTTCTTTCCGTAAGGGCATTCCAGAGGATCCGTCGGGCAATGGTGGAGGTTATGTCTTCGACTGCAGAAGTACCCATAACCCTGGCAGATACGAGCCTTATAAGGAGTTGACGGGTCTGGATGAGCCTGTTATCCGATTCCTGGAGGATGATGGTGAGATATTGAAGTTCCTGGATCATGTCTATGCACTTGCCGACCATCATGTAAACCGCTACATACAGCGTGGTTTCACCTCTCTGATGTTCTGTTTCGGATGTACAGGCGGTCAGCATCGCAGTGTATATTCTGCGCAGCATCTTGCCGAACATATTCACCGGAAGTTTGGTGTGGAAGTGCAAATCTGTCATCGTGAACAACAGATAGAGCAGGTTTTGCCTGCAAAATAAGAATAAATGGCGTGCAAATTTGGCTATCTCGCAAAAAGTTAGTAAATTTGCACGCACATTAAAATATAGCTATACAGCAATGATGCAAGCAATGATATTCGCAGCAGGTTTGGGCACTCGCCTTAAGCCACTTACCGACCGTATTCCGAAGGCATTGGTAAGTGTCGGTGGAGAACCTTTGCTCAAACGTGTCATCTTTCAGTTGAAGGATGCCGGTTTCACTCGCATTGTAGTGAACGTGCATCATTTCTCCAATCAAATCATCGATTATCTCAGAGAGAATGATAACTTCGGTATGGACATCCGTATCAGTGATGAGAGCGAAAAGCTGCTCGAAACGGGTGGAGGTATCCGGAAGGCATGGCCGCTCTTCAACCAGACAGAGCCTATTCTCATCCACAACGTGGATATTCTGAGTAATGTGGATCTGAAGAAGTTCTACCAGATGGAGAGTCAGGACATGATAGCAGCCCGACTGATGGTGAGCGAACGCAAGACCAAGCGCTATCTTCTCTTCGATGACAGCATGCGATTGGTAGGTTGGACGAATATTGAGACGGGCGAGGTAAAGAGTCCTTATCCAGATCTCAATCCTAAAGATTATAAGATGTATGCTTTCTCGGGCATCCACATGGTTGCCCCATTACTCTTCCCATTGATGGAGGAGGAACCGGACAAGTTCCCTATCATGGACTTCTATCTGAAGCATTGCGACAAGGTGCGCATAGAGGGATATGTAAAGAACGACCTCAAGCTGATGGATGTGGGAAAGCAGGAGACGCTGAAAGAGGCGGAAGCATTCCTGAAATCGTTAGTTAATAGTTTATAGTTAATAGCGGCTATGCCGTATAGCAAGATAACTATAAACTATAAATTGTAAACTGTAAATTAAAATTAGATATTATGCAACAGAAGATTATTATTTTGGATTTCGGTTCACAGACCACACAGCTCATCGGCCGTCGTGTCCGTGAACTCGATACCTTCTGCGAGATCATGCCTTACAACAAGTTTCCAAAGGATGACCCATCTGTCATTGGTGTCATCTTGAGCGGTAGCCCTTATTCCGTTCATGATCCGGAAGCTTTCAAGGTAGATCTGAGCCAGTTTATTGGCCGTATTCCTGTGCTCGGCATCTGCTATGGTGCTCAGTTCCTCTCTTACGCCCAGGGCGGTAAGGTGGAGGCTGCTGACAGCCGTGAGTATGGTCGTGCCAACTTGGAGCATTTCGATCAGGAGAATCCTTTGTTCAAGGGATTCATCGAGAACTCTCAGGTTTGGATGAGCCATGGTGATACCATCACTGCTATCCCTGATGATTACAAGTGCATCGCTTCTACTGCTAATGTGAAGTATGCTGCTTATGCTTCTACCAAACAGCCTGTATGGGCAGTACAGTTCCACCCAGAGGTGTTCCACTCTTTGCAGGGTACACAGCTCTTGAAGAACTTCGTGGTTGATATCTGCGGAAGTAAGCAGGACTGGAGTGCTGACTCTTTTGTTGAGACAACAGTTGCTGAGTTGAAGGAACAGTTGGGCGACGATAAGGTTATCCTCGGTCTTTCTGGCGGTGTTGACTCCAGTGTGGCTGCCGTTCTCCTGAACAAGGCTATCGGCAAGAACCTTACCTGTATCTTCGTAGATCATGGTATGTTGCGCAAGAATGAGTTCCGTGACGTGATGGAAGACTACAAGTGTTTGGGCTTGAACGTTATCGGCGTGGATGCATCAGAGAAGTTCTTTGCTGACCTGGCTGGTGTTACTGACCCTGAAAAGAAGCGTAAGATTATCGGCCGCGACTTCGTAGAGGTTTTCAATGCTGAGGCTAAAAAGCAGACTGGTGCCAAGTGGTTGGCTCAGGGTACTATCTATCCTGACCGTATCGAGAGCTTGAATATCACCGGTAAGGTGATCAAGAGTCATCACAACGTAGGTGGTCTTCCTAAGGAGATGAACCTTCAGTTGTGTGAGCCTTTGAAGTGGCTGTTCAAGGATGAGGTTCGCCGTGTAGGTCGCTCTATGGGTATGCCAGAGCACCTGATTACTCGTCACCCATTCCCAGGTCCTGGTTTGGCTGTCCGTATCTTGGGCGATATCACTCCTGAGAAGGTACGTATCCTTCAGGATGCTGACGATATCTATATCCGTGGCTTGCGTGAGTATAAGGTGAAGTTGAGTGGTGAGGAAGCTCGTCGCGTCTTGGCTGCCGGTGTTCCTGCTGACATGCAGAATGGCGAGATCGAGGTTTCTCTCTACGATCAGATCTGGCAGGCTGGTACAGTATTGCTTTCTACTGTCCGTTCAGTAGGTGTGATGGGTGATGAGCGTACATACGAGCACCCGGTTGCCTTGCGTGCTGTAACCAGTACTGATGCGATGACTGCTGACTGGGCACATCTTCCTTATGATTTCATGGCTAAGGTAAGTAATGAGATTATTAATAAGGTGAAGGGTGTAAACCGTGTATGTTATGACATCTCTTCAAAACCACCTTCGACAATTGAGTGGGAATAAACAGAATAAAAAAGTCGCCTTCAAAGAGGGCGACTTTTTTTATTCTTATTTCTGGTTCTTCAGGAGATCACGTATTTCCATGAGGAGTTTTTCTTCATTGCTTGGCACCGGAGCCTTAGGAGCTTCTGCCGGTTTTTCCTCTTCCTTCTTCTTGGAAATCTTGTTCACCACCTTGATGAGCATGAAGATACAGAAAGCAACGATGAGGAAGTCGAAGGTGGTCTGCAGGAAATTGCCATAGTTGATGGTAGCAGCCTTGAGTTCCTCGCCCGCCACATTCACGGAAGGAAGGGTTACTTTGAGGTCGGCAAAGTTGACACCACCGATGAGCCATCCGATAGGTGGCATGATGATATCGTCAACAACAGAACTCACGATTTTTCCAAAGGCACCGCCTATGATAACACCGACTGCCATGTCGAGAACGTTTCCACGCATGGCAAACTGTTTGAATTCATTTAAAAATTTACTCATGACTCTAAAATTTTAAAAGTTTATATTATAAAAAATCTTCTTCTATATATAATAAGGTGAGAAAAGCAAGCGCCTTCGACTTCTTTTATCTGTTACGCTACCCATCTTTCCGTCTGCAAAGAAACGATTTTTGCAATATGGAGTTGTCAGTATGGTATGTCTAATATTAAAAAACCGTTATTATTGGCGCTCTCTCATTCATTTTTAACTTATTTAATACTCATTCTGGTTGCAAAGTTAGAAAATTTTTTGTAACTTTGCGCTCGTAAAGAAGAAAAAGTGCTTGATAGGGATGAAAAAAGGTGTTATCAGCTCCTTCGGATTCGCTTGATAGCTTAAAAGAAATAATTTTTAAACTATTAATTTAAATATTAGAACAATGATTAAGATTGGTATTAACGGATTTGGCCGTATCGGTCGTTTCGTATTCCGTTCTACAGTTGAGGCTGAGAACGCAAAGGAAGTACAGGTAGTAGCTATCAATGATTTGTGCCCTGTTGATTACATGGCTTACATGTTGAAGTATGATACAATGCACGGTCAGTTCGACGGTACTATCGAGGCTGACGTTGAGAAGAGCGAGTTGATCGTAAACGGTAACCACATCCGTGTTACTGCTGAGCGTGACCCAGAGAACTTGAAGTGGGATGAGGTTGGTGCTGAGTACGTAGTTGAGTCTACAGGTCTCTTCCTCGCTTACGATAAGGCTGAGAAGCACTTGAAGGCTGGTGCTAAGTATGTAGTACTTTCTGCTCCTTCTAAGGCTGACGCTAACGGTAACCAGGCTGATATGTTCGTTTGCGGTGTTAACACAGACAAGTACAACGGTCAGAAGATCGTTTCTAACGCTTCTTGTACAACAAACTGCTTGGCTCCTATCGCTAAGGTATTGAACGATAACTTCGGTATCGAGACAGGTTTGATGACAACTGTTCACTCTACAACTGCTACACAGAAGACTGTTGACGGTCCATCTATGAAGGACTGGCGTGGTGGCCGTGCAGCTGCTGGCAACATCATCCCTTCTTCTACAGGTGCTGCTAAGGCTGTAGGTAAGGTTATCCCTGAGTTGAACGGTAAGTTGACAGGTATCTCTATGCGTGTTCCTACTTTGGACGTATCTGTTGTTGACTTGACAGTTAACTTGAAGAAGGCTGCTTCTAAGGAGGCTATCTGCGCTGCTATGAAGGCTGCTTCTGAGGGTGAGTTGAAGGGTGTACTCGGTTACACAGAGGATGCTGTTGTTTCTTCTGACTTCTTGGGTTGCGCTTTGACATCTATCTTCGACGCTAACGCAGGTGTTTATTTGACAGATAACTTCGTTAAGGTTGTTTCTTGGTATGACAACGAGATTGGTTACTCACACAAGGTTGTTGAGTTGATCAAGATCATGAAGAAGCACAACGGTTAATTCGTTGTCTCTTAACGATTAAGTATATGGCCGTCCAGCATTTTTTCAATGCTGGACGGCTTTTTGTTTTTATAAGTGAGAATTTCTTTTCATTTTATTTTGTTTTCTCAATAATTTCATTTAACTTTGCGGCATGAAATATTCGATGATAACCATATTGGGACCTACGGCGAGTGGTAAGACGAGTCTTGCTGCCGCTCTTGCAGCCAGGATTAATAGCCTGGGTGCCCATTTGTCGGGTACCCCTGCCAAGGGCGCTGAAGTTATTAGTGCTGACAGCCGCCAGGTATATCGCGGCATGGATATAGGTACGGGTAAGGATCTGGCTGACTATACCATCCATGGCAAGCAGATACCTTATCACCTCATTGACATCTGTGAGCCTGGTACGAAATATAATCTCTTTGAATATCAGCAGGATTTTTATGATGCCTATCAGGATATTCAGAAGAGAGGGGCATTTCCGATATTATGTGGAGGTACAGGACTCTATATTGAGTCGGTGCTGAAAGGTTATCATCTCTCACCTGTTCCGCAGAACCCGGAACTCCGTGAGTCATTGGCTCATAAGAGTTTAGAGGAACTTACGCGGATACTGAAAGAGCTGAAGGCGAAAACTGGTTCTAATATGCACAATCGCACAGACGTGGATACAGCACAGCGAGCTATCCGGGCGATAGAGATTGAAAGCTATAATCTGGAGCATCCGATGCCCGAACGTGAACTCCCTGCTGTTGATTCGCTGATTATAGGTGTCAGCATAGACCGGGACGCAAGAAGGGAGAAAATTTCACGTAGACTGAAACAGCGATTGGATGAGGGAATGGTAGATGAAATCAAGGGACTGCTAGATCGTGGTATTCCTGCTGAAAATCTCATCTATTATGGTTTGGAATATAAGTTTATTACAGAATATGTGATCGGTAAGACTTCATACGATGAGATGTATCGCGGTCTGGAAATAGCAATCCATCAGTTTGCCAAAAGGCAGATGACGTGGTTCAGAGGTATGGAGCGCAGAGGCTTTACTATTCATTGGGTAGATGCATTGCAGCCAATGGAGAAAAAGGTGGAGACGGTTTTGGAGCTGATGAGGAGCTAGGCTGCAGCCTGGAATCTGGCTTGGTCTGGCATCCGATGGAATCGGATGCAACGGTGGCTAGGCGGAAGTAATATTTCTACAACTTTCAAATTACAAAGAAGAGACAATGGTAAACGAGAATAAATGGGGGCTGCTTTATTGCCCTAGAGGAGGCTGGCGAAGTAACAAGCGCTTGGAAAAAATAGAGAAGGTGCTCAAGCAGCAGGGCGTGGATTACGACTTTGTGCAGAGCGAGAATCAGAAGAGCGTAGAAAGGCTCATCAGAATGTTTATCAACAATGGCTATAAGACCATTGTCATCGTTGGTGGAGATTCTGCGCTCAATGATGCCGTAAACTGTCTGATGCAGATAGATCCGAAAGAAAGAGAAGAGGTGGCACTGGGTGTTATTCCTAACGGACTGATGAACGACTTTGCCCACTTCTGGGGATTCAGCGACAGCGATATCGAGAAGACGGTGGCGTCGCTGAAAAAACGTCGTATCAGAAAGATTGACCTCGGTTGTATCCGCTATGTGAACAAGAAGGGGGAGAAATGCCGTCGCTATTTCCTCAACTGTATCAATATCGGATTCATCGCTGCCATTATGAACCTGAGACGAAAAACCCATCATATCTTCGGTTCACGTACCCTGTCGTTTCTCTGTTCCTTCATCCTGATGATATTGCAGCGTCTGGACTATAAGATGCATGTGAAAATCAATTCGGATGTTATCAAGCGTAGAGTGATGACGATGTGTATAGGCAATGGAACAGGATATGGACAGACTCCGAATGCTGTGCCATATAACGGACTGCTCGATGTGTCGGTGGTATCTCATCCTAAGACAACCCAGCTCTTCGAGGGAATCTATCTTTTTGTGAAAGGTAAGTTCCTCAACCATAAAAGTGTGCATCCTTACCGTACCCGAGAGGTAGAGGTGCTCGATGCCCAGCATGCCCTGATAGGTATTGATGGCAGATTGATGAATACACCGGTAGGCCCATTCCAAATTACTGTAATTCAGGAGGTTATTAACTTCCTGATACCCGTATAACCAGTATGCCCGTAATAAGGGAAATGTATCAAGAAAAACGTATAATGTAAAACATATAAATAAAAAATAGCAGAACTTTATCCGAGTTCTGCTATTTTTATGATTTCTTCTTCCTTTAAGATTTTGATTTTCCTTCCTTCAGTATTGATGAGTTCTTCTGCCGTAAAGGCTGAGAGCGTACGGATGGCATTGCTCGTTGTCATATTACAGAGATTTGCCAGATCTTCACGACTCAATCGGATGTCAAGAGTTTTTCCGTCTTTTTCTAACCCATAAGAGTCTTTCAGAAATATCAGTCCCTCAGCAAGTCGGGCACGGATATGTTTCTGGGTGAGGTTCACGGTACGGTCGTCCGATTTACCTATTTCCACACTGAGATATTTGATAAAGAAGAAGCCGATGTTGAAACTCTTGGAGATCAGTTTCATGAGAACTGCCAGCGGGAACTGGGCAACGACGCAGTTTTCCAGCGACATGGCTGCCGTCTTGTATATCTCATCTGCAAAATAGGCTCTGAAACCAAAAAATTCAATCGGTTTGATAACACGGATAATCTGGCTCTTGCCACCGATACCTTCTTTGTATATCTTCACTTTTCCCGCTATGAGACATAGTGCATATTCGGGAGTACCCTCGTTCTTGTAGATGATTTCGTTCTTCTTATACTTCTTGATTTCCAGATGTTCTTTCAGTAAATCGAACTGGTCATCAGTGATGCCTCCCCATAGCTTAGCAATCAGCATTGCTATATTTTCTTTATCGTATTTTTCTCTAGCTGCCATGTGTACAAATCTTTTAAACTGAAAACTGAGTGCAAAAGTAATGCTTTTTCTCGAAATAATCAAGCATTTTTGTCTAAAAATATGTTTTAAAACATAAAAAGGCAATTTTTTCTAAAAATGGCATACAAAAAACTTTGTTATACCACAAAAAAGTGTTACCTTTGAAAGCAATTAATTTAGTCAACAAAAATTTAGAACCTTAATGTAGATCTATGAGTTATCTAAAATTCGAAAAGGCCCTTATGACGAATCTTCAAGAGTCGTTGCCTAAGGAGTTGTTGAGGACAAATCGATCGGGTGCATATTCGTGCTCTACGATTGTAGACTGTAATACCCGCAAGTATCACGGATTACTTGTCGTGCCGGTTCCAGAACTGGGCGATGAGAATCATGTGCTCTTGAGTTCGCTGGATGTTACGGTGATTCAGCATGGAGCAGAGTTTAACCTCGGCTTGCACAAGTACCAGGGCAACAACTACAGTCCGATGGGCCACAAGTACATTCGTGAGTTTGATTGTGATAAAGTGCCAACTACCCTTTATCGCGTAGGTGGTGTTATCCTGAAAAAGGAAGTTGTATTCCAGCATTATGAGAATCGCATTCTGATTCGCTATACGCTGGTAGACGGTCATTCGGCTACAACCCTTCGTTTCCGTCCTTTTCTGGCTTTCCGCAGTGTCCGTCAGTTTACTCATGAGAATGCTACCGCATCTCGTGATTATGCTGAGGTAGATCATGGCATCAAGACCTGTATGTATGCAGGTTATCCTGATCTCTACATGCAGTTCTCCAAGAAGAACGAGTTTAAATTCTGTCCAGATTGGTATCGTGGCGTGGAATATCCAAAGGAGCAGGAGAGAGGTTATGCTTCTAACGAAGACCTCTATGTTCCTGGCTATTTTGAAATGGATATCAAGAAAGGCGAAACCATCGTCTTTGCTGCTTCTACATCAGAAATCAAGGCGGTCAGCCTGAAGAAGCTCTTCGACAAGGAAGTGGATGAGCGTTCGCCTCGTGACAATTTCTTCCACTGTCTGGTCAATGCAGCTCATCAGTTCCATCGTCGTGAAAAGAACGATGACCGTTACATCCTGGCAGGTTACCCTTGGTTCAAGTGCAGAGCCCGCGATACATTCATCGCTCTTCCGGGCCTCACCCTCTCTATCGAGGAAGATGACTACTTCGAACTGGTGATGAAGACTGCCATGAAGGGATACTACGAGTTTATGGAAGGCAAGCCGGTCAGCGTTCATATTGCTGAGATAGAGCAGCCTGACGTGCCATTGTGGGCTATCTGGGCTTTGCAGCAGTATGCCAAGGAAACCAGCAAGGAAGAATGCTTCAAGAAGTATGGACAGTTTATCAAGGATGTTATCAACTTTATCCAGAATAACAAGCATCCGAACCTGAAGCTCGAAGAGAACGGATTGCTCTATACCGATGGTAAGGACAAGGCTGTTACCTGGATGAACTCTACTGCCAACGGCAGACCAGTGGTTCCACGTACCGGATATATCGTAGAGTTCAATGCTTTGTGGTATAACGCTTTGTGTTTCTGTGCTTCTCTTGCTGCAACAGTAGGTGAAGAAGACAGCCAGCAGAAACTCCTGGCTCAGGCTGAGCAGACCAAGCAGGCATTCCTCGATACCTTCCTCAATGAATATGGCTATCTCTACGATTATGTTGATGGAAATATGATGGACTGGA
>ENA-UEQJ01002973-UEQJ01002973.1-human-gut-metagenome-genome-assembly--contig:-NODE-2973-length-11410-cov-72.861025_pt1 | contig 11410 bp, 12 predicted proteins | sample MGYA00242937_ERZ507938 | MGnify/ENA primary metagenome ERZ507938 (study PRJEB26167, sample SAMN06115437) | human gut metagenome | host: Homo sapiens | place: China:Gansu | collected 2015-07-03...
GCCTGATTTCTTTTTCTGTTTTACCTTGCAGGATATCCCGTCGCACCTGATCTGTTCCCATCAATAAATCAAACCAGCGAGGGCGGGTGAAAAATTCCTTTTCAGCATTAAAGGTCTTGTCTTTAGCGGCTTTGGCCCGATAAAGCCGGTAAAATTCCAGTATGTATTTGAGAGAGAATCCCTGAGGCAGATCGCGTTCGGCTTCTTCAGGAAGGGTTCCGTTGGTTGTTGTTCGGGAAGTGTGAGCCCCAGATGCTGGCGTTGCTGTCTGATCCCGGAAATCAACTCCGTAACAGATGCGGTCCTTATGGAGCGGGTTCTTGTCGAAACCCTCCAGAGAACGAGGCGTGAACTGGAAGCTGAAGGCATTGGCATATGGACTTCCTATCACCTGAAAAGGATATTCTGTTCCACGTCCGATACTGACGGATGTTCCTTCAAAAGGACAGAGAGACGGGTATAAGGCAATGGCACGGTCGTTGGGCAGATTGGGAGACGGTTTGACAGGAAGTGAATAGGGCTGTCCGTGTTTCCAGCCTTTCACTGGGATAACGGTCAGCTGGCAGGACAGATTCTTTCCCAGCCATCCTTCTCCATTGATCATTTGGGCTAATTCGCCGACGGTACATCCATGAAGAACCGGAACGGGCAGCATTCCGACGAAACTTTTCCAGTTGGGGCGCAATACCGGTCCGTCTACGTAGTCACAGGGATTCGGGCGGTCCAGGACAATGACTTCCTTTCCTTGTTCTGCACAGGCTTGCATGACATAGTAGAGCGTACTGATATAGGTGTAGAAACGGGCTCCTACATCTTGGATGTCGAATACCATTACATCCAGATCTTGCAATTGTTCCGGTAACGGCTTTTTGTTTTTGCCATAAAGTGATATAATGGGAAGTCCGGTGCGGATATCTTTTCCGTCCCGGATGGTTTCTCCTGCGTCAGCGGTTCCCCGGAAGCCATGTTCCGGAGCAAAAATCCGAATGAGTTTTACCTGTGTATTCAAGGCATCCGGCAAGGGAGTTGTTCCGCATCGGGAAGTCTGATTGATCACTAAACCAGTCCGTTTGTTTTTTAATAAAGGGAGCAGAATGTCTAATTGGTCAGCTCCATTCCGAATCTGGGGATTCACAGCCAGGACGGGAGAGAGGAAGATTAACAGTTCGCAAAGGAATAATGTGATATATTTCATCATGTCTTAGATTATTTTTGTAGTTTTGTAGATTGCAAATATAAACATAAAAAATTATGAATCCTTTAGCTTTAATAGACAAATATTATCCGGAAGAGAATGAATTGAAACATATTTTGCTGACACATAGCCGTTCGGTAGCGGACAAGGCTCTGGCAATGGCTCGCAATCATCCGGAACTGAATCTGGATCTGGCTTTTGTAAAGGAAGCAGCCATGTTGCATGATATAGGAATTTTCAGGACGGATGCGGATGGAATTCATTGTTTTGGCACGTATCCTTATATTTGTCATGGATATCTGGGATCAGAACTTGTGGCTGCTGAAGGTTTTCCGAAACATGCTCTGGTGTGCGAACGTCATACGGGAGCCGGTCTTTCCCTGCAAAGTATTCTGGAACAGAATTTACCGGTTCCGCATCGTGAGATGGTGCCGCTCAGTCTGGAAGAACAGATTATTTGTTTTGCTGATAAGTTCTTTTCCAAAACGAAACTGGACCGGGAGAAGAGTGTGGAAAAAGCACGGAACAGTATTGCCAAGTATGGTGAAGAAGGATTGATCCGCTTTGATCATTGGTGTGAACTCTTTTTATAGTCTTAAAATTGCATTAAAAGTTAAGGCTTTCGCATGAATTTGCGACAGATTATTTACCTTTGCACCGCAATTGCGTAAAAAACAACTGAATGACGTCATTTAAAAGAACTACATATTCACTGATATTGCTGTTTGTGGTGGGCTTTTTCTGCTCATTTTATGCTGAGGCCCAGCGCGTAAGAGGGAAGCGGCAGCGGGGAAATCCGGAAACAGCCGAACGGATGGACTCTGTACAGGGAGGCTCTCTGTATGCAGACAGCCTGGCTCTTGCCGATACGACCCGGAAAAAGAAGGAGCCTCTGGATGCTCCTGTCCAGTATGAGGCAGCAGATTCAATCGTCTTTACGCAGGGAGGTTATGCTCATTTGTTTGGTGATGGTAAGGTGAACTATCAGAATATAGAACTGACTTCCGCCTTGATTACCATGAACATGGACAGCAGTACGGTATATGCACGTGGTATTGCCGATACGACAGGTGTGGAATCAGGAACTCCGGTCTTTAAAGACGGTGAGACTCCTTATGAGTCAAAGGTGATGCGATATAACTTCAAGACGAAGAAAGGTTTTATCAACAGCATTGTAACTCAGCAGGGGGAAGGTTATGTAACCAGCCAGGATGCCAAGAAAAATGAAGATGATGTCATTTTTATGCGTAACGGAATGTACACGACATGCGACAATCATGAGCATCCGCATTTTTATCTGAGACTTTCACAGGCCAAAGTACGCCCGAAGAAGAATGTGGTCTTCGGACCGGCGCAGCTGGTGGTGGAAGATGTGCCTTTGCCTATTGCCGTGCCTTTTGGCTTTTTCCCGTTTAACAGCAGTTATTCGTCCGGATTCATTATGCCGACTTATGGAGACGAATTGAACCGTGGTTTCTACCTGCGAGACGGAGGATATTATTTTGCCATCAGTGACCGGATGGATTTGAAACTGCTGGGTGAAATCTTTACGAAAGGTTCGTGGGGAGTGTCGGCTGCTTCTAATTACAACAAGCGCTACAGGTTCAGCGGTAATTTCAATTTCAGTTATCTGGTGACAAAGACCGGTGAAAAGAATATGCCGGACTATTCGGTATCCAAGGACTTTAAGTTACAGTGGAGCCACCGGCAGGATGCCAAGGCTAATCCGAACAGTTCTTTCTCTGCCAGTGTAAACTTTGCGACCAGTAGTTATGACCGCTCGAATCTTTCCAGCTTGTATGATCCGAACCAGTATTCTCAGAATACGAAAGCTTCCAGTGTCAGTTATTCACGCAGTTTTCCTTCTATTGGTTTGAATATCTCGAGTACATTCAATGTAACGCAAAATACCCGTGACTCATCCATGACGATGACATTGCCTGATTTGAATATTTCGTTAAACCGTATTTATCCGTTCAAGCGTAAAAAGTCAGTCGGAGACCAGCGCTGGTATGAAAAGATTTCTTTCCAGTATACCGGTAGTTTGACCAATTCAATCAGTACGAAGGATAATTTGCTGTTTAAAACTCCGCTGAACCAGTGGGATAACGGTATGCAGCATAAGATTCCGGTAACGGCAACTTTCTCTTTATTCAAGTATATTAATATTGTACCTTCGTTCAATTATACCGAACGCTGGTATTTGCGGAAAGTAAAACAGAGTTATGATCCTGCTTCAACGGCAAGCGGACATGTGCGAAGAGATACCATCAACGGCTTTAATCGTGTCTATGATTACAATATGTCCGTGCAGATGAATACGAAACTGTATGGTATGTACAAGCCGTTGTTTATGAAGAGCAAGGAGCTGCAGATCCGTCATGTGTTCACTCCGACGGTAAGTTATACTTATACTCCGAACTTCGGTGCTTCACGTTACGGCTATTATGATACCTATACCTATACGGATGAATATGGTGAAGTCCGTACGGTACAGTATTCCCTGTATGAAGGAGCGGCCTACGGAACTCCGGGTAAGGCGATGTCGCAGAATATCAGTTTCTCGATTGACAACAATGTGGAAATGAAGATGCGTTCAGACAAGGATAGTACTGGATATAAGAAAGTGAGTCTGATAGACCAGCTGGGAGCTAACTTGTCGTATGATATGGCCAATAAGAAATGGAGTGACTTGCAGATGAATTTGCGTCTGAAGTTCCCCAACAACTATACTTTCAACATGAATGCTTCGTTTGCCACTTATGCCTATCAGTTCGACAAGAGTGGAAATATCGTGGTCGGTGATCGGACGGAATGGTCTTACGGCCGGTTCGGACGTTTCCAGGGATATAGCGGATCATTCTCTTATACGTTGAACAATGATACTTTCAAGAAGTTGTTTGGCAAGAAAGAAGATAAAGAAGATAAGAATAAGGAAAATCCGGAAGAAGGTGAAGAGAATGAAGACGGCACAACGGATCAGCAGAAGACCAATTCCAACATGCGTAAAACGGAAGCTGCTTCGATGGATTCGGACGGATATCTGGCCTTTAAGTTTCCATGGAGTTTAAGTTTGAGCTATAGCTACAGTATCCGTGAGAATCAGGATAAGGAAAAGTTCAATATCAAGAAGATGCGTTATCCGTATAAGCTGACTCATTCGTTGAATATTTCTGGAAACTTCAAGATCGGAAGCCGGTGGAATATGAGTTACTCAAGCGGTTACGACTTTACTTCGAAAGAAATGTCTATGACGACGTTGAATATTACCCGTGACTTGCACTGCTTTAATATGAGTTGTGGTTTGGTCTTCGGGCCGTTTACTTCATATAATTTCTCTATCCGGGCAAATTCCAGTATGCTGCGCGATGCTTTGAAGTGGGATCAGCGAAGCAATACGGGTAGTTCCGTTACCTGGTATTAAATGTAGAGACAGACTGAAACAAATCGCCTCCGTCCTGTTGGGTTATCAGATCAGGACGGAGGCGATTTGTTTTGGGAAGACCGGTGTTACCATACGATGGGTGTTTCCCCATGCTGTATCAGGTATTCGTTGGTACGGCTGAAATGCCGGTTGCCGAAGAAGCCGTTGTAAGCTGAAAGAGGAGAGGGGTGGACAGATGTCAGTACCAGGTGTTTGTTCCGGTCAATGAAAGCACCTTTCTTTTGTGCATATGATCCCCACAGGATGAAGACCAGGTGTTCCCGCTTTTCTGCAAGTGCCCGGATGGCTGCATCCGTGAATTCTTCCCATCCCTTGCGCTGATGTGAACCGGCCTGATGAGCTCTTACTGTCAGTGTAGCATTGAGCATCAGGACTCCCTGTTCGGCCCATCGGGTCAGATTTCCGGTAGCCGGAATAGGGGTTCCCAGATCATCGTGGATTTCTTTGAAGATGTTTTGCAGGGAGGGCGGAAAAGGAACACCGTCATTCACGGAGAAACAGAGACCATGAGCCTGTCCCGGACCGTGATAAGGATCCTGTCCGATGATAACGACTTTTACTTTATTGTAAGGGCAAAGATTAAAAGCGTTGAATATCAGTTTGCCTGGAGGATATACCGTGGTTGTCTGGTATTCCTGTCTTACGAAATCAGTCAACCGGATAAAATAATCCTTTTCGAATTCAGGAGCAAGTACTTCTTTCCAGGTTTCTTCTATTTGTACATTCATAATTGATCGGCTTACAGGAGTTAAATTAAAGGCATATTCAGACGGCTGCATTCCTGCCGCATGTCTTCCGGCCAGATGCTGGCTTGTATTTCTCCGATATGTGCTTTTTTCAGGTAGAGCATACACAGTCTCGACTGTCCGATACCGCCGCCAATGCTCAGCGGAAGAGAACCTTCCAGCAGACGACGATGGAAGTACAGTTTTTCGCGTTCTTCTTTTCCTGTCAGTTCCAGCTGTTTCAGCATGGCTTCCTTGTTGACACGGATACCCATGGATGAGAGTTCCATGGCACGGTCGAGCACGTCATTCCATACCAGCAAGTCTCCGTTGAGACCGGCCAGTCCGGTTTTCGGATCAATGGTCGACCAGTCATCATAGTCCGGTGCGCGCAAATCATGAGGTTGTCCGTTGCTCAGTTTGCCACCGATTCCGATGATGAAGACTGCCCCGTAATGTTGGGTGATCAGGTTTTCCCGTTCTTTGGGAGTTTTGTCGGGATACATTTGGAGAAGCTCTTCGGCGTGGATAAAATGGATGTCATTGGCCAGGAAAGGAGTGATCTGCGGATACATTTCGCAAACCATGTATTCCGTGCGTCGCATTGCCGCATAGATACGTGTAACGATGTTTTTCAGGAAATTCATGTTCCGTTGTTCGGGAGTGATGACCCGTTCCCAGTCCCATTGATCCACGTAAAGTGAATGTAGGTTGCCCAGTTCTTCATCAGCCCGGATCGCATTCATGTCGGTGTAGATTCCGTATCCGGGTTCAATGTTATAATCAGCTAAAGTAACTCTTTTCCATTTGGCGAGTGAGTGCACGACTTCAGCACGCTGGTCGCCCAGATCCTTGATGGGAAAGGAAACGGCACGTTCCACACCATTCAGGTCGTCGTTGATACCCATACCTGTCAGGACAAATAAAGGTGCCGTGACACGGCGCAAACGGAGTTCGGAGGACAGATTTTGCTGGAAGAACTCTTTGATCTGCTTAATACCCAGCTCAGTCTGTTTCATGTCGAGCAGTTGCTGATAGTGTGTAGGTTTTATAAGGTAACTCATAGTTTTTTAATATTAATGGATAATCGTTGGCAAAGATAGGTATATTTTGTAAATATGCAATTAATTTTTATGTAAAGTAGTCAATTTGATTTCTTTTTCTTTTGTTTATTGAAAGTTTTGATAGTTTTGTTTGTTGGGGTAAAGAAAAGATTTTGTAATTTTTTAGCCGATTCATTAGGAAGAAAGCTAAGGAAATTGTATTTTTGCTGCGCATTTGAGGAATGCACCCGTAGTTCAATGGATAGAATAATGGATTCCGGTTCCATCGATTGGGGTTCGACTCCCCACGGGTGTACTATCATAAGGACATTTTAATGCAAAAACCCGCTAAAACGGCAATTTTAGCGGGTTTTTCTGTATCCTTACAGAAACGCTCCGAAATATCTTTACATAAAATTCGGTGCTTTAATCGGTGCCAATCCTTCTTTCCACAGATTCAAGTTTGAACCTTTAAACAAATAGAACATGAATCAGAGAAAGAAAACCATTTCTACTCTCTTTTGGGTACGGAAGAGTAGAGCAAATGGAGGAAAAGCACCCTTATTCTGTAGGGTTACTATTTGCGGGCAAAGATATGAAATGCCCCTGAATTTGGCAATAGACCCTAAGTTATGGAACGCTAAATTACAGCTTTGCACCGGGAAGACTCCGGCTGCTAAAGACATTAACCGGATCATCCGCGAACAGACTGACGTGGTTAACGCAGCCATTGATAAACTGCAGGCTAAAGGATATCCGCTTTCCATTGAAAACTTCAAACTCATTTATCGGGCTGTCGATAACGATTTCTCAACCATCGACAAGCTCTTTGATTACTTCCTCGCAACAGGAGGCAACAAACTGCGTCCCTCTACACTCAAAAGCTACACGGCCACACGAAGACATCTGGCAGCTTTCGTCATGTTGAGATACCACATTTCCGATTTCGACATTACGGCCATCGACCGAAATTTCGTGAACGAATTCTATGCTTACCTGCAGGGATATCTCAGACAGGACAACAAAAGACAATGCACCGAGAACGGAGCACTTAAACACATGCAGCGCTTCCGCAAACTCCTTGACATGGCCTGCTCAAACGAGTGGATAGCTAGAAACCCAGCCGACGGCATGCACTGGGAAAAACGGAAAACTGAACGAGGATTCCTTACCGAAGAAGAACTCAAACGAATCGCCGATGCCCAGCTTACGCCAGCACTCTCTGTTCTTCGCGACATCTTCCTTTTCTCTGTTTACACGGGTACCAGCTTCGTGGATATGACTATGCTCACCGATAACAATATCGTTGTCGGAATAGACCATAGCCTCTGGCTCAATTTTAACCGGACCAAAACCGGACAACGATGCTCAATCCCATTGCTCGAACCTGCACTCAGAATCCTTGATAGGTACGAAAACTACAGGAGAGCCTCACCGCAAGCCAGACTTTTTCCGGTACCCACCAATCAGGTTACAAACAGAGACCTCAAGATCATCGCACGCGCCGCTCATGTCGACAAGAACATTACATTCCATGTCGCACGCCATACCTTCGCAACGACTATCACGCTTTCAAACGGAATACCGCTCGAAACTGTCTCCAGAATGTTGGGACACGCCAGCATTGCAACCACGCAGATCTACGCCAAAATCGTCGACAAGAAAGTACTCGACGACATGGCGCAGCTCAGGAACCGATACGCAACTGAAAATGTATGCTTGAAACAGAAATCTAACAAATAATTATTCAGAATATGGCTACTAAGAAACTTACACTCATTACGCCCGATATGCCCATCACAATACCCGAACACGTTGAAGAAACCTATATACGTTCAGCACAAGTTTGCAAGATGTTCAATATCAGCGAAAGCCAGCTTAAAAAACTTCGGGCTGACGGAACAATCCCAGCCTACAAACTGGGGAAAACATACCTCTACAAACCCGAAGAAATCATTGCAGAACTCAAGAAAGTAATACCTTAAAATCTGATACCATGACAAAAAAAGGACTAACATACTATCAGGCCGATACCGACCGATTTCAGGATATCCGCATCAAAAGACTCAAAAAACGATACGGATGCGAAGGATATGCCGTATTTCAATATGTGCAAAACGAGATCTACAGAGTCGAAGGATCTTTTATCTGCTTCGATGAAGATCAGGCTTTCGATTGTGCAGAATACTGGAACATCAGCGAAGAACTGGTCATTGACATTGTTGACTATTGTGCCGAAATAAACCTTTTCGACAGAAACTTCTGGACTTCCAGAAGAATCCTGACCAGTCAGGCAATACAGCAGAGATACATCGAAATATGCAGACGCGCAAAAAAACGTATTGCAGTCCCGGATGATATCACGCTCATTGCGGAAAAAGCAGTAGAAATGCCGAAGCCTGCAACAATAACCGCACAAACCGCTGAAATACAGCAACCGCAGAACTCCGCGGAATTCCGCGGAAATCCGCGGAGTTCCGACGGAATTTCCGACAAAGAAAAGAAAAATAAAATAAATCCCCCCTCTGACTCCCCCCAAAGGGGCGAAACACAGAGGAGGAATGTTCAAAATCTTCTCTCTGGACTGAACCGAAAGTTTGACGCTACCTGCCAGCATAGCCAGCTCGATGAACGAGGAAAGACCCCCATACCCCCGGAACTCGACAACGGAAAAGGACGCAACCCTGACGGACTCATGTACAACCTCGAGAAATACCACGTGCCCCGCCACGAAGCCGAGGAAATACTCATGCTCACACGTTACGGAGAAATCGGACACCCCATCTGGGCACTCTTTCAGGAAATCGACCGAAGCCGGGGAAAGATAACCATGCCCGGACGATTCCTGCTTTCAAGACTCCGACCATCATAGCCTGATGCCCTCGGTCTGCCCTCACGGGCAGCAATTTTTTTCCCATTCCGTCACAAAGTTAGAGCCGGACCTATGGGGATTCAGATACCGTCCTTCGGACTATTTTGGCAAAAATCTTCCTTTTTCCGTGCCGGAAAAAGAGTATTCCCGCCAAAATTCCCTGATCCCCGTCGGCTCCGCCTCTAGTCTCTTTGTTGTGGAAAAGGAAAAAAATTGGGGGGCTGTGCAGGCGGCGTTCGCAACATGGCATATCTGTCCGGACGCATTTTAGGAAAATGATAGCGAATAACATTCCAGGAACAATCCGGAAGAAGCAAAAATGATAGCACACCGCCGAAGGATCCGGCCATCATGAGCCGGAACCCGAAAGCGGCATGATAGCAAAACAAACAATCAATACCACACATGGAACCCAAGAAATCAACCCTTACGCTCCGGCTGGATGAAGAAACAACAGCACTGATCGAGCAACTCAAGCAGAAAACCGGACGAACCACCGCCAGCGACCTCGTGCGATATCTCATACACAACTGGGACCGGATGCAGACCTCATACACGGAAGCCCTGAAGATACACACAGAAGAAGCCCGGAAACTGGCCGAAATGCAACAGGCTTTTACACGATACGTCGAGGCATACGAACGGATGAAATCCATCTGCCTGCGCGAATGATAGCAAAATCAATTCCTGCAGAACCGAAGCTGCGCGAAAAATGATAGCAGGTTACGCATCAGGAAAGATCCGGGAAAAAACGAAAAGATAGCAGATAACTGGTACGTACCTGGTACGATCCTGACGGGAATGATAGCAAAATCCCTCGTACCTCGCCCCATCAGCACAGGATCCGGAGATTCATGAATAAAATGTGATAGCAGAAGAAGGGAAGGGGAGAGTGACTACCGCTCCGCACCGGGCGCGCCCCGGCTCTTCCGGCCTCCGCTTCATTCCGCTCCGCTCCCTTGCGCTCCGTCCTCCTTCAGCCCAGCCGCCCCCTCGGCAGGTACCGCTTCCGGAGGAAAGCTCGGCCGTCTGGTGGGGCACTGGTACTGCAGCAACAACAGCCCGTGCAGCCTTCCTCGCTCCCTCGCAGGCTCGGTCGACTTGGGCGGCAGCACTACTCCCCGGTTTAAGCGGTGCTCGTCTTCCGCCGGGGGCTCTGATCTTCCGCAGTGTCGCAAGGGTGCTTCGCATCCCCTGCCATAATCTCCTGAGCTCGCTACGCTCGTGCGGTATTTTGGCAGGGGCAAACCCTTGCGCCAATGCTCCAGCCGCCCCCTCTGGTCGCTCGCTTCCGGGGCGGGCGCAGGGTTTCCGGGGGCGATAAAGCGGTTGCGCCCGCCCCTCCCTTTCGTGTGCCTGCGCGCCGGGGGGCGGGGGGTGCGCCCCCATTCACCCCCCTTTTTCCGCCCCCCGCCGCGCGCTCTTGCTTCGTTCCGGCGTCCTTGCGCTGGCGGGGTGCGCGCACCCCGGGAGTTACCCACGTTGATCCCCTCGTGAATGTATTCAGGAAAATACCTCTGACTCTGCTTCACGTGGATGCTGCCAGTACGCCGCTTGCGCGGCTCCAGCGGGCGCGGCTCCGCCGCCCCCGACCATTGAATAACGCATACGTGGATCTGTCCCTCACGCCGCCTCCGGCGGCTCCGCCGGACGCGCTCCGCGCGCCGCTGACGCATCGGCGGCTCCGCCGCCTCGCGCACTGAGATCCTGATCCGGTATCTGCATTTAACTGGATCATTTATGGCAAGGAAAGAACAAAACGCACAGATTTTCACTATATTTACGGAAACAATCTCAAAACCTTAAGCTATGTCCGAACACACAAACAACAGCCACTTTGTCCACCGATCCTACGGACTCAAGGAACTCGCAACACTCTATTTCCCGAACATCGCTCCGGCTTCAGCATCCACCCGCCTCAAGCATTGGATTATGACAACCCCTGCACTCCTGAACAGGCTTATACAGGCAAGTTACCGCCCGAACGCACGCATCCTCTCTCCGCGGCAAGTTGATATCATCCTCGACGAATTCGGAGAACCCTGAGAACTGAAACAACCCGGAAACCACAACACCCATCTGATACCATGAGAAAGATAAACCTGATTGTCATCCATTGTACAGCATCCC
>ENA-UEQJ01002990-UEQJ01002990.1-human-gut-metagenome-genome-assembly--contig:-NODE-2990-length-11369-cov-27.696599_pt1 | contig 11369 bp, 12 predicted proteins | sample MGYA00242937_ERZ507938 | MGnify/ENA primary metagenome ERZ507938 (study PRJEB26167, sample SAMN06115437) | human gut metagenome | host: Homo sapiens | place: China:Gansu | collected 2015-07-03...
AAAGCCCCTGCTCATGGTCACCGTTCACACCGAACGCAGTTCCTGCCCCTGTTTTGCAGCGGCGTTGTCCGGCTCGCTCACGGAAAGTGTGAGGTCATGGCACGGTATCACGTTCAGACGGCCTATGAAGGATTCAAGGTTCGGTATGAAGAAAGCCGGACGCAGTGCGGACACTACAACCTGCTTCTTTCAAGCATAAGAATAACACTTTGAAGTTGTGCAGTCAACAACCGAAAATGAATTTTGGAGATTTGTATAACCACATAAGATTTTATTTGTGAAAAAGAAAAATACCGCCCACGCAGCGCAGCGATGATTTTGTCGGGTGAAACGGCGGCAAAATAGATCGGGTGTGTTGCGGGGCGGTAAAAATCTTCATAGGGAACAAATCCTCGCCGCTCTGTATTTTTCTACAAATTTGGTGGGATTTGCGATAAAGGGTATCACGGATTGCGGCGAGCGTCAAGATGGTTTTTCAAATTTTATTGCAGTAAAGCAGTGATAGTAGGACTTATGTATGGGATATGCTATTTGGACAGGCACTATTTTGAAAAATTGAGATAAAACAAAAAGTGCAGAGCACCTTATTCAGAGTGCTCTGCGCTTTTCTGCATCTTGCGCCATTGTTGCGGGGGTCATACTAGCGGGACTGGTCCACTGTGCCCACTGTGGGGCTAGGATGTCGGGTTTTATCCACTGTGACCGATACAAGAAAAAGGATGGCACCGTGGTAGAAAACCGCAAGCCAAAGTATAACTGTTTTCAGCGGGCTCAGCGGCTGCGGGATTGCGACGGGCAGGCCCTCTACCTGGCAGACCGGGTGGACGGGATCGTCCTACCGCCAGTTCCTGGACTTGACGAAACCAGAAAAAATGCCCCAAATCACTCAAGCAAAAATGGAGAGCAGAAATATAGCTTTAAAATGATCAAAACAGAATCTTATCTTGGAGATTCGATGTATTTGGTTCGATATTCTGAAGGAGTCATACCGGTTTTCTGCCTAAAAATTTTAGAAAAGTAGCTGGAAGAAGGATAACCAACCATTTCTCCAATCTCTTTTGTTCGCTTGGTAGGGTCAAGAAGAAGCTCTTTGGCGGCTTCCACCCGGATGTTGGTGAGAAAGTCGATAAATTTGACGCCATAGTACTGGCGGAATAGCTTGGAGAAATGTCCTGTGCTCATATTGAGAATGTCACAGATAATCTCCTGGGAAATGTCATATCGGTAATTTTTCCGGATATAATCTTCCACATTTTTGATGAGCAGTTCGCTTCGGGTCTGGGATGTCAGTTCCTGGGAGGGTGCCTGCACCTCCAGAACACGCTGCTGGAGTGCATTTTCCTCCTCCCGCTCTTGAATCAATCTTTGAATCGTTGATACCAGAACCGCATCTTCCACCGGTTTGAGAAGGTAATCCACGGCATGGAGGCGGACGGCCTCGTGGGCGTACTCAAACCGCTCATAGGCGGTAATAATGATGAATTTGGTCAGCGGGTTTACCTTGGCTATCTTGTTGGCCGCAACGATTCCGTTGCAGCCGGGCATTTCAATATCCATCAAAACCAGGTCGGCATGCCAAATGGTTGCAGTGCTGATGGCATCTACTCCGTTGCTTGCCGTTTTAATGTCCACTCCGCAGGAAAAATTCCATTCCAGAATATCTTTCAGGGATTGTTGCTCCAGAGGTTCATCCTCTGCAATGAGAATACGCAGCACTCAAGGTTCCTCCTCTCGATAGGTTGCGGGAATTTCCATGGATATTTTGGTCCCCAATCCAAGCTTGGATTGGACGCGCAACTGATTTCCTTTTCCCAGCAATTTCAGTCGTCTGCTTACATTGTGAATCCCAATACCGTGGTCTGCCTGTGGAGGTTTTTCTCCCCGATGAATGTATTCCAATGTTTCAGGGGAGATGCCGCATCCATTGTCTACTACGATCAAGTGCAGGATTTCTTCCTTCATGTAAATCCGCACCCGGACCAGACCGCCTTGCGGCTTTGGCTCCAGACCGTGCTTTACTGCGTTTTCCACCATGGTCTCCAGAATGAATGGGGGGACCAGCAGCTCTTCCGGATCGCACTGGGAACTGATCCGCCAGTCCAGCTGCATTCTTTCCCCAAATCGAGTCTGCTGAATCTTAAAGTATTCCCGGGTAACGCTCATTTCATCTGCAAGGGTGGTCGGGGAGGTATCGCTCCGAAGACTATGCCGGAATACCTTGGACAGGGAGAGAATCAGCCCTTCGGTTTTAGCGGCCTTTTCCAGGCGAGCTACCCGGCATATGGTATTCAGGGTGTTAAAAAGAAAGTGGGGATTGATCTGGCTGCGAAGACTTTGCAGTTTAGCTTCCTCTGCCAGTTTCTGACTTTCCAAAACCTTGGCCTCAGTCTGGTGGAGCAGAGCCAGCGTTCGGTTGTGTTCCATTAGGGTGTTGATCAGCTGATTGGCAGAATGTTTCATTTGATTGAATGCATCCACCAACTGCAAAATTTCCCGGTTACGGGTGTTTGTTTCAATATCCGGAATATCAAAGTTTTCACGGCCCATAGCCTTGGATGCTTCCACCAGTTTGCCGATGGGCGAGAGGATGTTGGTGAGGCTAAAGGCAAAATACCCTACCAGAAGCAGAGCCAAAACGCAGATGAAAGCTTGAAGCAGCCAAAGAAGATCGATTCGCTCCTGAGTCAGGGAATATTCCGCTTGGCTGGCCTGGACCCTGTCCAGCATAAAGGAGGTAGAATAGCTTCGGATCAGGGTGACCAGATTTTCCTTTTGGTAGTATACAGCAATGGCTTCATTCCGGTCTCCCCGCTCCATAAGGTCAAGAAAGGAATTGACAAAATCAAAGTAATGCGGGAGCATATTTTGAAGCGCCCGGGAATCATGGTATAGGCTTCCGTCTGCTGCAGTGAATCCCCGGGTCATTTCTTTTAGATAGGTGTCCATATCTGCCATATTGTTTCGAACTAACTCTGCCCGGGCAGGACCATCTTCCCAGGATTCTATCCAGCGGTAATCATATACGGCTTTTTCGCACCGGTCAAAAGCACCAATGAAGGAATTGACTACATAAAGCTTATCTGTCATCCCGTAAACCTGTGCAGTGGCGATACGGTTGCTCAGCCATGAAATAGCCAGGCAACTGACCACAAGCAGGGCGGCGGCGAAAAGCTGTGCGTATACGATGCGGACAGTACCAACATTTCGGTGCTGCTTCATAGGAGATCCCTCCCTAAAAAGATGACGGATATACTTCTTCTTGTACTATTATACCTCTTTGGCGGAGACAAACATATATCACTTTTTTAAGATTTATAACAGAATTTTGTTTTTTATCCTATGGTTGACTGGAACAGAAAAAGAAGAGACAATCAGCCCTTTAAATAACAATATATTATATATATTTTCCGGAACACCAACCCGTGAATTTTGCACAAAGCTTGTCGGAAAACTGTTTTCAAAGGACAAAATAGTTGTATTTTTCTGAAAATTCTGTCGTTGATAGAATACTTCTGCCGTGGTAACATGAAAGTACGGAACAAGCCGCAGAGCAAAAGCGGCAAAACAAGCAAAATAAAAGGAGGAATAACCAACCATGAAAAAACTTTTGGCATTGATCTTGGCTCTTACCCTGGCGCTGGGCACTGTTGCCTGTGGAAACTCTGCCCCGGCGAATGATGGAGCAGCAGGAGTGAGCGGGAATACTGCAGTCCCTGCTGCAGAGGGAATGCAGGAAACCCCTGATATGGTTCTTCGGCTCAGCGAAGACCAGTCCCCTGATTTCCCTACCACTCAGGGCTGCCAGAAATTTGCAGACTTGGTTTATGAGCGCACCAACGGCCGGATTAAAATCGAAGTGTATGATTCCGGCACTCTGGGCGGAACCACTGCTGTTGCAGAACAGCTTCAGTACGGTGCCATTGATCTGCTCCGGGGCGGTGCGGCTCCCTTGGCTCAGTTCAGCCCCACTCTGAATGTGTTCTCTCTGCCCTTCCTGTTCACCAGCACCGAGAACGACTATAAGTGCCTGGACAGCGAACTGGCCCAGGATATTCTGAAAATGGAAGATTCTGAGGGTCTTATCGGTCTGGGCTATTACACCGGCGGTGCCCGCTGCTTCTATTCCTCTCGGCCCATTACCTGCCTGGCAGATCTGGCCGGTATGGATATCCGCGTCCAGGAATCCGAGATTATGATGGGAATGATCGACGCTCTGGGGGCTAATCCTACCCCCACTGCCTACGCTGAGGTGTACTCTGCCCTTCAGACCGGCGTTGTGGATGCAGCAGAAAACGGCATTGGTGCCTATGTTTCCACCGCTCACTGCGAGGTGGCTCCTTATCTCATGCTGGATAACCATGTGTTTACCCCTGATATGCTGGTCATGAGCCGCCAGGTGTGGGATAGGCTCTCTCCTGAGGATCAGCAGATTTTCATGGAAGCTGCCTATGACTCTGTGGTTTACGAGCGTGAGGTATACGAGGCTTATGAGGCGGCAGCTCTGAAGAAAGCTCTGGACAGCGGCGTTACCGTCTATGAACTTACTGATGCCCAGCTGCAGGAGTTCATTGATGCTACTGCCGGTATGCCCGACAAGTACTGCAGCCAGTACATCGATATCGTCAACCAGTTCAAGGCTATGCAGGAGTGATTCTGAATCTGAAGGTTTTCTGCCGTCCGTAATCCGTTACGGACGGCTTTTCGGAAGGAGGAATGTTTTAATGGACTCATTGGTCAAACCAATCTGTAAATTTTTGAATTTTCTTTACCATGTCTTTCTGGTATTTGCCTGCCTTGTCCTGCTGTCTATTGTGATTATCGTCAGTGCTCAGGTTTTTGTACGGCAGGTAATGGGCGGTACTGTTCGGTGGAGTCAGGAAGTGGCTCTGATGCTTATGGTCTGGATGGCCTTTATCACCTGCGCTGTGGGTGTGGAGAGAAACCTTCATATTGGGATTGAAATGTTCTACCAGATGTTCCCTAAAAAACTCCAGAAGATTCTGTTCTACATCAACTGGGTGCTGGTAGGGATCGTGGGATATTTCTTTATGTATTATGGGGTAAAGCTTACCCTCTCTACTACCACCTCTAAGCTTCCGGCCACCGGATGGCCCAAGTGCACTATGTACTGGATCATTCCGGTCTGCGGATTCTTTATCATCTATTTTGCCCTGATCAAGATTACCAAGCGGGATGATTTGCTTCCGGCTCCGGTTTTCTTCGAAAAGAAACCTGAAGGAGGAAACAACTGATGGTCAATCCAACCGTAGCAGCAGCTATCCTGATGGGGTTGTTTTTTGCACTAATCATATTGCATCTTCCCATCACTTTTTCCCTTTGTATTGCAACGGGAGCCTGCATGATTTACTGCAAAATCCCTCTTATGACCCTGATTCAAAACTATTCTGCTTCCATCAACTCCTTTACACTGATGGCTATTCCCTTCTTCGTACTGGCGGGGGAAATCATGGGCTCCGGAGGAATTTCAGATCGGCTTTTGAAAACAGCGGACGCCTGCGTGGGGCATATCCGGGGAGGTTTGGCCCATGTGAATGTACTGGCCTCTATGCTGTTCGGATCCATGTCCGGCTCTGCTGTGGCAGATGTTTCCTCTCTGGGCTCCATTGAGGTGCCCATGATGGTGGATGGAGGTTATGACCGGGAATTTTCGGTGGCAGTTACCGTGGCTTCTTCCTGCCAGGGCGTTCTGATTCCTCCCAGCCATAACATGGTCATGTATTCTCTGGCGGCAGGCGGATGCTCCATCGGTGCCCTCTTTATGGGCGGTGCTGTACCCGGTATCACCCTGGGAATTCTGTTCATGATCGTTTGCTATTTCCTGGCTGTAAAGCGGAATTATCCCTACGGCGAGCGGAAATCCTGGAAAGAGCGGCTCGAGGTGATTGGCAAGGCAATCCCGGCCCTTATGACCGTAATCATTATTCTGGGCGGTGTTCTCTCCGGAATTTTCACTGCAACGGAATCTGCGGCCATCGCCTGTGTCTGGGCTTTCGTGGTATCAGTGTTTTTCTATAAAGAGCTGAAGATTCGGGAGATGCCCCGGATACTCCTTACTTGCACCAAAAACCTGGCCATGATTTATGCCCTTATCGGTTCTGCCGGAGCTTTTGGATTTATGATGAGCTACCTCCGGGTCCCCACCATGCTTACCAATGCATTGCTCGGCATTTCGGACAATTATTATGTAATTCTGATCATTATCAACATTATGCTTCTGGTGCTGGGCTGTTTTATGGATATGGTTCCCCTGATTCTTCTTTGCACTCCTATCCTGCTGCCGGTGGTTCAGAGCTTCGGCATGTCCACCACCCATTTTGGCGTGATGATGGTTTATAACCTTTGTGTGGGACTTTGCACTCCTCCCGTGGGCAATGCGCTTTTTGTTGGCTGTTCGGTGGGCAAAACCACCATTGAGAAGGTTACCAAGGCCCTTCTCCCCTTGTATGCTACTATGGTTGTGGGATTGGTGCTAGTCACCTTCTTCCCTCCCATTGTGGAATTCCTGCCCAAGATGATGGGCTACGCAGTATAATCAATCGAATATTCAATCAAAAAGAAAAGAGGTATTTTGTATGCGTGCAGTAATTACAGGCGGTTCCAGCGGGATCGGTTTTGCCACCGCACAGGTTCTGGGACGGGAAGGATATGAAATCATTGTAGTATCTTTCGATGAAAAACAGCAGGAACCGACCCTTAAGGCTCTGGCAGAGGAGGGAATCAAGGCATCCTACTATCTCTGTGATGTGACCAAGGAGGAATCGGTCAACGAAACCTTTGCCCGGATCTCCGAAAAAGCTGACAGTGTGGATCTGCTGGTAAATGCAGTTGGCGGCCTGGGCGGCCGGCATGAGATCACCGATATGCCTACCGAATTTATGCGGAAGGTAATGGCCCTGAACTTTGACAGCGTCTTCTTTGTGACCCGGGCTTGTCTGCCTCTCCTGAAAAAGGGAACCAATCCTTCTATTGTAAACTTCAGCACCATTGCGGTTACTTCCGGTGGCGGTCCCGGTGCTGCTATTTACAGTGCCAGCAAGGGAGCTGTTCAGAGCTACACCCGTGGTCTGGCCAAGGATCTGGTCCAGTTTGGAATTCGGGTAAATGCAGTCTCTCCCGGTACCATTGATACTCCTTTCCATGCGGCAACTGCCCGGGAACTGGTGGAAAGTTGGAAGGCCGGTATCCCCATGGGACGGCTGGGAGAAGCCTCCGAGGTGGCCACAGTCATTAAATTCCTGGCCAGCCCCGACGCCTCTTACATTACCGGCGAAGTGATCCAGATCAACGGCGGACAGGCATTTATCTAAGGAGGGAAACCATGGTTTTACACTATGACCAGATCGTACCCACCGCTCCGGCCCCTGGCATTACCCGGCGTATCCTGGCCCGGGGTGGAGCCATGATGGGAGTGGAGGCGTCCTTTAAAAAAGACGCAGTGGGAGCGGCCCATCGACATCCCCACGAACAGGTAAGTTATGTGGTATCCGGCAGCTTTGAATATGAGGTAGAGGGAGAAAAACATATCCTTCATCAGGGAGACAGCTATTATGTGGCACCTGATCAGCTGCACGGGGCCAGAGCTTTGGAGGATGCGGTGATTCTGGACATCTTTACTCCTCAGCGGGAAGATTTCCTTTGATATTTTTCTAAGCAGTTTCTTCATAAAAACCCGGATCTCTTTTGAGGATGGAGATTCGGGTTTTTGAATGGAACGATTCATCCGCAGAAGCGCTCCTCGCTCAGAAAGAAGGTTTTCAAAAGCGATTTTTCTGTGTTCGGCAGATTCTGTACACATTCGGATCTCTTTGTTTTTCACCTCGTCGGAGGATTTGAAACACTTGCTTCTGAGTTCGCAGCCGGAACAATCTTTGCAGCGGTAATAGTCCGTGGTGGTAATAGATCCGTTTTCCTTTTTGGAACTGGAACGAGCAAAGAGAAGCTTTCTTCCACCTGCGCAAAGAAAACCATCCTCATGCTCCAGCGGCTCCATATGAGGTCAATCTTCCAGCCTGCCGTGCTCGCAGCCAAGGGAGAGATAGTGTTCCATCTCATCGCCCAGCACAAGCTGTGCGTATTCAAATGGCTTATTGTACAGCAGCCAGCCCAGTTCTGCCCGCTGTGCCAGGGTGTTGCCGTATTCGTCCTCCACGGCAATGCAGTCAATGGCAAGGGCGGTGCCATCCTCGAACCGGGCTTCTACCCGGTTGGTGTCCATGTTATAGCGGCAGGAAAGCAGTTTATTCATGGTGAACCTCATTTCTATATAAAATGGTGTCTGTTCGGATGTCCTAAACCCTGCCAAAGAACCAGTGATTGATTTGTCCATTGGGCTTTGTTTTGCCCGTCTGCACATTTTTGCACACTTTTTGCACACCTGAATGGCTGGATAACAGTTGCAAAATATTCCAATGTATGCAAATAATGCGGTGCGTGCAAATGTGAATCTTGCGATAATGCGAATGAATTTGCGTTTCTTCGCACTTTTAGGATTTGACGAATGATGTACCTTTGATTCTTTTAATCAGAGGGCTAGGGATTCGAGTTCCCTCGAGCGCACCAAAATCCCGCGAGGAATCGTAAGATTCCTCGTGGGATTTTCTTTTTATTCTCAAGCTGCACGGTCTCTGCACGGTCGTTGCATGGTTCGTATTTTCTGTGTCGGATTAGCGGCGGTCATTCTGGCGAAGCTCTGCGCTGAAACGGATGGCCGATACGCTGTGACAGGCGTTGTCCTCGCATCACTGCTTATAAATGTCGTAGAATTCCTTGGAGCTGATGGAGTAGTCCGTCTTGAAGCGGAAATAGCCCTCGGACACCATGAAGTCGATGACATTGTTGCTGCTGCGCTTGATGGTGTCTACGTTGGCGGCGGCTTTAGGGCTGACCGTAAATCGGAAATCATTCTGCACCAGCCGGTGCGGCCCTTCCAGACACCACAGCAGGATGCCCTCCAACTCGGCACACATCTTCTCCACAGGGAAGGGGTCGTCCGTGCAATCGGCAGGCTTGTCCTTGGTGGTCAGGATATGAGCAGCCTTGTGGAGCGTTTCGGTTTCACTGCAAAAGGCCCCACACACCGGCACTGGTCGGCATGCAGGGCGTATTTATGATTTGAGGGGAAATTACAGGGCGATCATTGTGTTACAGGTGCCAGCTCATACACACGGTCGAACTGCGCACGGCGCGCTGCCGACAGGTGGTGGCTGATGAGGATCAGTGTCAGATCGGGATTGGTAAGCAGGCTCTTTTCCACAAGGTCGGCGTTTTTCTGATCCAGCGCACTGGTGCCCTCGTCCACCAGCAGGATGGAGCGATTGTGAATCAGGGCACGGGCAATGGCGACACGCTGCTTCTGACCGCCGGAAAGATTACTGCCATCCTCACCTACAACAGTGTCAAGGCCATCGGGCATGGCGGCCAAATCTGCGGCAAGGGCACTGCCCTGAATGGCCGCATGCAGCTGCTCTTCCGAGAAATCTTCACCCAGTGTGATGTTCTCCCGAATCGTAGTATTGAAGAGGAACACATTCTGCTCAATGTAACTCATCTGTTGCTGGAGCTGAGCGGGTGTAATGGTGTGAATGTCCACATCGTCAAACGAAATCGTACCGCTGTAGTCCGGCAGCCAGCCCAAAAGCAGCTTGAGCAGAGTGGATTTTCCACAGCCGGAGGGTCCTGTCAGGGCATACTTTTTGCCCTTTTCAAAGTGGAAGGAGGCATCTTTCAGGATGGGCTTTTTCTCATCATAGCAGAAAGAAACTCTATCTACCGTAATGGAGGCTTTCAGTGGTGACATAGGAGCAACCTCTTCCGATTTGGAATCAGTATCGACCGTTGGCAGCTTGCCAAAGTAAGGCTTGCTGGCTGAGAGGGAGAGACGCAAACCGGCCAAACTGTTAAAGCCGTTTGCCACGCCTCCGATCAGATTGACACCACCTGCAAGTGTGCCTGTGGTGACAAGCCCCATGCTGGTCAGCACAGCAATCAGCACAAGCGAACCGAGCTGAAGTGCAACGTTGATAAAGCCAATCAACGCCTCCATGCGAGATTTTTCATAGCTCAGCTGGCAACTGGGCTTTTCGATGTCATCGCTGATTCTATTTCCCTGCTGGAGAAAGAGATTTCCTCTGCCAAAAAACTGGAGTACGTCAAAGCCTGTCAGAAGGTCCTTCAAATGGTTGATGGCGGCAGTCTGCTGCACACCGCAGTTTTGTCCCAATAGTTCCAACTTTTTCTGGAACAGTTTTGGGGAAAGCCAAAGGACAACTGCTGTGATCACAGAAAAAACAACCAGCGACCAATGCAAAAAGGCGAGCCCCAAAACGCTGAACACGATCTGCGCAATTTTGCCTACACAGCCGAAGAAGGGAATCCAAGCAAGCTGTTCTAATTGCTTCACATCATTGGTCAACCGGGCGAGATATTCGCCGGTGTCGAACTGATGAAAATCGGTATGGCTCTTGCGCAGGAAGGAGTGATACAACTCATCTCGTACTGTATTGTTCAAAGCGCGAATAGTTTTGGCCTGACAATGTTCCTGTAAAGCAGTAAAAAGAAGATAGCTCCCCCAACAGGCCAGATCGGCTGCCGTCCAAAAGATAGTACTTCGCAGATCCAGCAATACAACGGCATCAAAAACCTTCATCAAGGCAAGTTGAATCAGAGCCTGAGCACCATAGGCGATGATGGCAAACAAGCCGGTGAGGGTACTGAGCCTCCATTGCTTTTTCAGATAGTGTATCATTGTTTCCTCCATGTGTATATCAAAGAGCTTAGAATGCATTTAATCTGCTGTTCCGGTATTTTATCACAAAAAGTTTCGATTGACCATATCGTCTGGTGTAATAAAAAATTACATGGGACGACAGGTTTGCACAAGAGACGCTTGCACACATGTGCAAAATCTAGTATATTACAATTATGGCAATACTAAAGTTTGGAGGGAGTTGCTAAATGCAGAATTACAAATTGGGTGAGTATATCCGCCAGCGGCGTTTGGATCTCGGGTTGACACAGGAGCAGGTCTGTGCAGGCATTTGTGAATCTGTTACATTGTCCAGAGTTGAAAACGGAAAACAGACTCCCAGCCGAAATCGAATCAATGCGATTCTACAGCGCCTTGGTCTGCCGGATGACCGATATTATGCGCTGGTAACACCGGAAGAACTGGAAATAGAAGCACTCAAGAAAGAAATTGTTGCCTGTAATGCGCTAAAGTGCGTTGAGGATGGCTTTGACAAAATAAGTCAGCTTGAGAAAATTGTAAAGCCAGATGATCAAATCACACAACAGTTTATTCTTCGATCGAAAGTCCTTTTGGGAGGATTGGATAAAAGATATTCAAATGA
>ENA-UEQJ01002998-UEQJ01002998.1-human-gut-metagenome-genome-assembly--contig:-NODE-2998-length-11355-cov-5.533339_pt1 | contig 11355 bp, 6 predicted proteins | sample MGYA00242937_ERZ507938 | MGnify/ENA primary metagenome ERZ507938 (study PRJEB26167, sample SAMN06115437) | human gut metagenome | host: Homo sapiens | place: China:Gansu | collected 2015-07-03 | study...
AGAAAACGGATACTTCGGGTAAACCGCCGAAGTATCCGCTATTTTGACTATGTTAAACAATTCCGTTCTAATTAAATCCGAACAATTTCTGGCAGATCTTATATCCCTCTACCGAAATCTTCCGTCCGCCTCTTCCGGGCAGGTTCATGGTACCGCCCATAATGCCGTTACGCATCCACAGATACAGGCGTTTGTCTTTTCCTTTCAGGTACTCCCACAGTTCTTTCTTTTTCTCCAGATGTTCTGTGGTACCGGAGCGGATCAACAGTACGGAAGATACTGTCATGATGATCTCCAGATAGTTGCGCATGTACTGGTACAGACGTCGGTTTTTCACCAGTTCCGACTTTCTGCCCACCAGATAATCAATCATCAGCTTCGTCACTCGGATCTGCTGGTCGATGCGGGAGATCATCACGGTCTCATTCACCGACTGATCCTGTCTTCCTATATAATATCTGTAGAAATTCACATCCAGATAATACATATTCTTCACATAAGGAAGCGGTTCAAATACATACAGGTTGTCCACATAGAAGGTGTGCTCCGGAAGCTTCAGTCCACATTCCTGTAACAGTCTGGTACGGAAGATCACGGAGTGCATCAGTATGTAATGGCCCTTCAGAAAATGATGGCAGTCCGACCAGGTGAACATCTTCTCCACCGGCAGGATATGACGGTACTGGATCACCTTTTTGCGGCGCTCGCCTTCTTTTTCATAGACATAGTTGCTGATGAGCATATCCAACGCCTGACCGCCGCCGGCCAGTTCTCTGAGAGTATCCAGAATCTTAAAATATGCATCCTGCTTCACCCAGTCATCACTATCCACCACTTTAAAATATAGTCCCGTGGCATTGGCGATTCCGGTGTTCACAGCAGAACCATGTCCGCCGTTCTCCTTATGAATAGCACGCACAATCGTAGGAAACTGTGCTTCATATTCGTCTGCAATCTCTGCGGTACGGTCTTTGGTAGAACCGTCATCGATGATCAGGATCTCCACATCCTCTCCGCCGATCAGCAGCTGCCGCTGCTGGTTCAGCAAATAGGAGAGGTGCTCCCGGTCCGTGGTGTAATAAATACGGTTTCCCTCCACCAGGCAGGTAACAAGCCCCGCATTCACCAGCTTGCTCATATGGTGGTGAATGGTGTTGCGGGCCAGGCCGAAATGGTTGCACAGCTGCTGACCGTAGACCGCCGGATGATCCCTCAGATAACAGAGAATGTCAAACCGGGTCTTGTCCCCGATGATCCGGATGGCGTCATATACCTGGGAGGCGCTGCTGTTTTCCGCCAGGGTGCGCCGCAGCGACAGCCGCATAACTCCGCAGCAGATCAGCACGCTGCCGTCCTCCTGCTCCATGGAGAGGTTGGTATCCGGTCCCATCAGAAAGGGAATCAGGTGATAATGCACCTCCGGCGTGATGGCCAGGCTGGAGGTCTCCCGGAGATAGCTCTCCGTCCCCAGGCCCTCCACCTCCCGGCAGAAGGCCTCTATGATCTCCTGAATGCGGCCGGACTCCGTCTCCAGCGCCGCTATGGCCGGGCGCAGACAGGCTGCGATCTCCGGCAGCAGAGTCCGGTAATTCTGGTGGATCTCCAGCAGAGCCAGGCGGCTCTCCGTGGGGATCGTCAGCGCCAGCACCCGGGAAACCAGCTTTGCGGCAGCCCCGGCGGCAGGGCCGGACTGCTCCTCCAGGCTCAGCGAGATCATCATGTTTCGCGCCGTCTCGTCCGGCGTCAGGCGCTCCATCTGCTGCATCAGGGTCTCAAAGTCCTGCCGGCGGGACAGCATGGGATAGAAGAACAGAAAAGCCGGACTATAGGATCCGATGGTGCTGTAGGAAAAGCCCTTGATGTCGCCGAACAGACGCTGCAGGGTCTCTGCCGGGACGGAAACCTCCGTGTCCAGGTCCTGCAGCAGCTCCCGCAGGGCGGCGCTGGCCCGATGGAAGGGCTCCGCCTTCCGGACGCCCCGGGCCTGTAAGCGCTCCTCCAGCCGGTCCAGGGTATGGCCGTTGGCCCGGGAGCCTAAGTACGCCAGAGCCTCCAGCGCCGGGTTGATCTCGTGCAAAATTTCCATGACAGTGCTCTTCCTTTGCTTCTTTGACGGATGCGGACAGGCTTTCCCGGGGAGCATCCCGCGGTTTTCTCGCCCTGTCCCACTGGCCTTGATTATACATCCTTTTTTCCGGCAAAACAAGGGGACTCCGCGCCGCTGCGGCGGTTTTTTGCAGTCCTGCAATACAGAGCCGTTTTGCATGGGGCGGACCGTTGACTTTTCCGGGGGAATCGTGTATGATAAGAATGGCTCTGTGGGGACACGGGGCCGGAAAGTGAATCATGTCCGAGGATGCTGTGCGGCGGGTACCGCAAAGGCCGGAAAACGGTCAGGTGCCTGCCTAAAAGAAACGGGGTCGGAAACCCCACGCGAACGGCACTGTGGGCGCAAGAATGCACCGAAGCGGCCTTGGCCGCCGGGACGAAAGTCCGCCATTGGGGGCAGTCCCCTGAGAAGGTAGGATGCAAACGAGGAGCCATCGGCTCCACGGCGCGAGGCAGGAGAATTGCACGGCGGAGGACAAAAGCGCGGCGGGCGTTCTCTTCGTTGTGCGCGGGTGAAAGCATGCGCCGCTGGTGATCCCTTGGGGGAGACCGGCGGTTTTTGCGGCGGAAGTGCGCCCGTTTATGGGAATGCCCCGGTGCGCACTTCGTTGACTTGCCGGAAACGGCTGGGCATAAATTTTTCACAGGAGGAAAATGCATATGAAGAAACGCATCGCTTCTCTGCTGCTGGCATTGGTGATGGTACTGAGCCTGGTACCCACCACTGTCTGGGCAGCAGAGAACCACGACGGCCAGGTTCGGGTCGTTGTGGAAAACACGACCTACGCAAAGGCCAACGGCGCTGCCTGGGATGGCACGCTGGTGGACAAGTGGGTGGACCTGGCCCCCGGGTCCTCCATGATGGACTGCATCGTCAGCGCCCTGGGTACCTATTCCCAGACCGGCGCGGAGTCCGGCTACATCAGCGAGATCAACGGCCTGTCCGCCGGTGACGGCGGCGAAGCCTCCGGCTGGATGGGAACCCTGAACGATTGGTTCACCAACGTTGGGTTCAAGGACATCAAGGCCGGGGACAAGCTGTTCGCCGGGGATATCATCCGCGTGATGTACACCACCAACGGCTACGGCGCGGACATCGGCGGCGACTGGAACACCCAGAGCGACACCAGCCTGGCGGCCCTGTCCTTCAGCGAGGGCGTCCTGACTCCCGACTTCGCCTCAGACAAGACCGCCTACACCCTGACCCTGCCCCAAGGCGTCACCGGCATCCGGATGACGGCCACCGCCTCCAACAAGAACAATCAGGTCTATCTCTCTGCCGACGGCACCGACTACCGCCGGGTGGAGACCGTGCCCGTCCATAACGGCACCGTCCTGACCATCCGCTGCGGCGACAAGGCGGCGGCCACCGAGTGGTCCCCCGCCATCACCCCCACCACCTACACCGTCACCGTGTCCCAGGAGGGTGACGCGCCCCAGGGCGACATGGACGTCTCCTTCAAGGGCCTGCACAATGCACAGCTGTCGGACATCAAGGTCTACTCCTATACCGATGGCGTGAAGGGTGACAAAAACCTGCTGGAGGGCGTGGACATTGAGCCCAATGGCTACGGTCTGATGTACAACACCAAGCTGCCCGTGGGCGACTATCTGGTGGAGGGCTACAATACCGAGGGTCAGCTCAACGGCACCCTGGTGCTTACCGTGAAGGCCAATCAGGAGAACGTGTTTACCCTGGTCCGGGCCTACGCCATCTATGCCACCAACGACAGCAGCAGCTGGGTGGAGGGCAAGGATTACACCATCGACGTCACCGTTACCGGCCCCGACGGCACGGACCTCCAGGCCAAGACCGGCGTCTCCACCACCTATGGCAATACCCACACCGCCTGCCTGTTTGTGGAGGGCGGCAGCCTGAAGATCACCCTGACCCCCATCGGCGACAAGGCGGCGGGCTATCTGCCTGTCACCACCGCCATGACCAACAAGCAGACCGTGGGCTGCGGCGCCAAGAGCTTCTCTCTGACCATTCCCAAGGCCCTGGACATCACCGTCACCGCCCCCGCCGGCTCTACCCTGCGGATGGGCACCTTCGGCAGCTACTATAGCTATACCTTCCTGGAGCCCGTTTCCCAGGAGACCAAGGGCGACACCATGACCGCCTCCTTCCGCCTGCCGGAGACCGGCAGTCAGCAGTTCCTGCGGGCCCAGAATCCCGACGGCGTCACCTACTGGACCTTCGGCAAATTCACCGGCGGCCAGGAGCTGGCTGTGACCCGGGACGACCTGCACATGGACGACGATGTCACCGCCGCCTCCGTCAACCGCTTCGATAAGAACGTGTATGACCTGGGCAACATCTACCTGAACATCAACCGCCAGGGCTATAAGAACCTGGAGGTGGGCCAGAGCTGCGAGCTGGACGTGCTGCGCAGCTGGCAGGCCATCGAGGGCTTCATGAACGGCCAGATCGCCCTGCCCGACGCGCACTATCAGGTGCTGAGCCTGGACGGCGGCGACAGCGACGTGGTGACCATCACCCCCGACGCCAACAATTCCTGCCTGGCCACCATGACCGCCAACCACCCGGGCACCGCCATCGTCCAGGTGACCTATGACGCCATGACCTTCGTTCAGGGTATGGGCGGCAAGGACTTCAGCGCCATCTGGCCGGAGTTCACCGGCGTGTTCGTGGTGTCCGTGGGTGCCGACGGCTCCTCTATCCAGACCAACACCTTCATCGACCGTCCCACCGTGAACATCACCAAGGACGAGCAGAAGTATCTGGATGCCGAGCACGACATCCTGTTCTATGTGGGTACCCAGGGCGCCAGCTACAGCTTCACTCCCCAGGAGGGCTGCACCGTTACCGTGGCCCGCTCCACCGTTACCGATAAGATGACCTTCAACGGCTTCACCAGCCAGGGCGTTTCCGTGGATGAAAACGGCCAGGTCACCGTTACGGGCCTGACCACCGGCCGCCACATTCTCCGCATCGAGAAGGACGGCATGGCCGCCTACCAGGTCATCACCGCCCGGGGCGTCAGCTATGACCTCATCGACGCCGACGGCAAGGTCCTGCCCCAGGATGCTGAGCTGGTCCCCGGCCAGGCCGTAAAGGTCCAGTTCCACGACCTGGTAAGCCCCAAGGAGAAGATCTCCGGCGTTTACAACTTCAATTTCTCCCTGGTGTACCTGGATGCCCAGGGCAGCAAGTATCAGACCAACCCCGGCACCCCCTTCGGCCAGTATGATTTCAGCGGCAACCCCGTTCGCCAGCTGCTGAGCGTCACCATCCCCGAGACCGCCGAAGGCTATAGCTATGACCTGACCGGTACCATCCGGGTGGGCGGCTTCGGCGGCATTCCCACCCACCGCGGCGTGTCCTACCGCTCCGGCATGGACCGCCAGTACGGTTCCACCACCGCCGCAGTCCTGACCCGTCTGCCTGAGCTGGTGCTGCCTCTGACCGGCTGGTACGTCCACGACGTGGAGCAGAAGATCGCCGCCATCGGCGAGGTGACCCTGGACTCCGAGGAGGCCATCCAGGCCGCCCGCGCCGCCTATGACGCCCTGAGCGACCAGCGCAAGGCCCAGGTCAGCAACTATGATGTGCTGCTGGCTGCCGAGAAGAAGCTGGCCCAGCTCCAGGATGAGGCGGTTGCCCATGTGGAGGAGCTGATTGACGCCATCGGCCAGCCCGTGATCCCCGCGTCCCGTGCCGCCGTGGAGGCTGCCCGGGCCGCCTACGACGCCCTGGGCCAGAAGCTCCAGGCGCGCGTGGGCAACTACGATGTGCTGCTGGCCGCCGAGGCCCGCCTGGCGGAGCTGAACGCTCAGGACATCTATAAGACTACCGGCGACTTCATCGTTTCCAAGGGTGCCCCCGTCACCGGCTCCATCGGCGGCGAGTGGGCGGTTCTGGGCCTGGCCCGTTCCGGCCGGGACGTCCCCGGTGCGGACGCGTATTACGCCTCCGTGGTGGAGTATGTGCAAAAGGCCATGGACGAGAACGGCCGTCTGAACCGCTCCCGCTCCACCGAGAATTCCCGTCTGATCCTGGCCCTGACGGCTATGGGTAAGGACGTGACCCATGTGGCCGGCCGCAGCCTGCTGGACGGTCTGGATTCCATGGCGTTCATCACCAAGCAGAGCGTCAACGGTCCCGTTTGGGCGCTGCTGGCGCTGGACAGCCACGGCTATCCCACCTCCGGCGACGTGACCCGGGAGAAGCTGGTCCGCGCCATTCTGGATACCCAGCGCGAGGATGGCAGCTGGCCTGTCATCGCCTCCTCCCAGGTCCCTGATGTGGACATGACCGCCATGGCCGTGCAGGCCCTGGCCCCCTACTATGAAAATGCTCAGGTGAAGGCGGCTGTGGACGCGGCCCTGACCTTCCTGGCCGGCGTGCAGAACGACGACGCTACCTTCAGCGAGATCCCCGGCACCGATGCCTCCGCCGAGTCCACGGCCCAGGTCATCGTGGCCCTGACGGCCCTGGGCATTGATCCCACCGCCGACAGCCGGTTCGTAAAGAGCGGCGTCAGCGTCGTGGACGCGCTGTGCGGCTTCTATGTCACCGGCGGCGGCTTCCGCCACCTGATGGCCGACAAGACCGTGGACGGCATGGCCACCGAGCAGGGCTACTATGCCCTGGCGGCCTACTATCGCCTGCTGGCCCAGAAGACCAGCCTGTACGACATGAGCGATGTCACCGTCACCGTGACCCCCGACCAGCCCGTGACGCCCGCCAAGCCCGAAAAGCCTGATACCCCCCGCACTGGAGACGAGAGCCTGCTGGTGCTGTGGATGGGTGCTGCCGCCCTGTCCGGCGCCGCTGTGCTGCTGATGCAGAGAAAGAAAAAGCGCGCATAAGCCCCGCATCAGACCCGCGTAACCCCAAGGAAATACACCGGCGCAGGGACGTTGTCACAACGTCCCTGCGCGCGGTGCTCTGATAGGAGGTGTTTTTCGATGATGAATCGATTCCCCAAAGTCCTGTTGACCCTGCTGCTGACGCTGCTGCTGGCCCTGTCCCTTTCCGGCTGCGACCTGATGGTCGGCACTGGTCCGGAAGCCCCCATTCCTCCCGGCGTGGGGCAGACCGGCGATCAGCATACCCCCGATACGCCGGAGGAACCCGGGAATCCGAATACGCCGGAGACGCCCGACGCCCCCCAGGAGCCCGGGACGGACGACTCCTCCACCGGCAGCAAGGACCGCTACCAGACGGACCCGGTGCCGGACGGCAAGCCCAAGCCCGTGGAGCCGGAAACGTCTCAGCCGGATACGTCCCACCAGGACACCTGCACCATCTCCATCTCCTGCGCCACCATCCTCAACAATATGGACAAGTGCGACGAGTCCAAGCGGGGGCTGGTGCCCGCCGACGGGGTGATCCTGCCTGCCGTTACGGTGACGTTTTCCCAGGGGGAGAGCGTGTTTGACGTTTTGCAGCGGGTGTGCAAGGAAAGGAAGATCCCCATGGAGTTCAGCTGGACGCCGATGTACAACTCCGCCTATATCGAGGGGATCTATAACCTGTACGAGTTCGACGTCGGCGACGGCTCCGGCTGGATGTACAAGGTCAACGACTGGTTCCCCAACTACGGCTGCTCCCGGTACCAGGTGCAGCCCGGCGACGTGATCTGCTGGGTGTATACCTGCGACCTGGGGTATGATGTAGGAGGCGGCTTCATGGGCGGCTGAGCCTGTCCCCAAAACGATTCTGTGAAAGGAGGCCGGAGCCGTGGGCGACGCCTTTTCCCGCTATCACCCCCTGGTGAACTTCCTGTTTTTCGCCCTGGTGCTGGCCTATTCCATGGTGCTGATGCACCCGGTTTGCCTGGCGGTGTCCCTGCTGGGGGCGCTGCTGTATGCCGGGCAGCTGGAGGGCCGCCGGGCCCTGGCAAGGCACCTGCGGGTGGCCCTGCCGGTGCTGCTGCTGGCGGCCCTGGTGAATCCCGCCTTCAACCACGCGGGGGTCACCATTCTCACCTATCTGCCCTCTGGCAACCCCCTGACGCTGGAGAGTATTCTGTATGGTCTGGCGGCGGGGACCATGCTGTGCGCCGTGGTGCTGTGGTTCGTGTGCTTCAACCGGGTCATCACGTCGGACAAATTTGTGTATCTGTTTGGCCGGGTGATCCCGGCCCTATCCCTGGTGCTGAGCATGACCCTGCGGTTTGTGCCCCTGTTCCGCCGCCAGCTGGAAACCGTGCGCCAGGCGCAGTTCTGCATCGGGCGGGACGCCTCCACCGGCAGCGCATGGCAGCGGGCCAGAAGGGCCGTCACCATCTTTTCCATCATGGTGACCTGGGCTCTGGAGAACGCCATTGAAACCGCCGACAGTATGAAAAGCCGGGGCTACGGCCTCCGGGGCCGGACGGCCTTTTCCATTTACCGCATGGAGGACCGGGACAAATACGCCCTGGGCTGGCTGGGCTTCTGCGGCATGTATCTGCTGTGCGGAAGCCTTGCCGGGGGCCTGAAATGGTGGTATTTCCCCATGCTCCAGGGAGCCATGGCCCAGCCGTTTTCCATCAGCTTTTACCTGGCGTATCTGGCCCTGTGCCTGACGCCGGTGATCATAGACCGAAAGGAGGCGCGGGTATGGCGCTGTTCACCGTCGAAAATCTGACCTTTTCCTATCCGGGGCAGACCGCCCGGGCCATTGACAGCCTGTCGCTGACGGTGCCGGAGGGTGCGTTCCTGGTGCTGTGCGGTCCCTCGGGCTGCGGCAAGTCCACGCTGCTGCGGCAGCTGAAGCCCGCCCTGGCCCCTCACGGGACCCGGCAGGGCCGTATTCTGTTCCGGGATACGCCGCTGGACCGGGTGGACCAGCGGACGCTGGCGGCCCGCATCGGCTTTGTCCAGCAGTCGCCGGAAAACCAGATCGTCACCGACAAGGTCTGGCACGAGCTGGCCTTCGGGCTGGAGAGCCTGGGGGTGGACACCCCCACCATCCGCCGCCGGGTGGCGGAGATGGCGGCATTCTTCGGCATCGAGGACTGGTTTTACCGGGACGTTTCCCATCTGTCCGGAGGTCAGAAGCAGCTGCTGAACCTGGCCTCCGTCATGGCCATGCAGCCGGACGTGCTGATTCTGGACGAGCCCACCAGCCAGCTGGACCCCATCGCCGCCTCGGATTTCCTGGCGGTGCTGGGAAAGATCAACCGGGAGCTGGGCACCGCCGTGGTGCTGACGGAGCACCGGCTGGAGGAGGCCTTTCCCCTGGCCACCGCTGTGGCGGTGATGGACCGGGGCAGGCTCCTGTGCACCGGCACGCCCTACGACGTGGGCCGCCGGCTAAAGACCCTGGGCCACCGGATGTTTCTGGCCATGCCCGCCGCCATGCGCGTCTGGGCCTCGGTGGAGACGGAGGCCCCCTGTCCCGTCACCGTCCGGGAGGGCCGGGATTTTCTGCGGAGCTATGCGGCGGAGCATCCGCTGGTTCCGCTGCCCCGGGAGCAGACGTACCCCCGGCGCCAGCCGGTGCTGACGGTGCAGGGCGCGTGGTTCCGGTATGAGCCGGACAGCCCCGACGTCATCAAGGGGCTGGACCTGACCCTGGGCCGTGGGGAGTTTCTGGCCCTGCTGGGCGGCAACGGCGCGGGCAAGAGCACCACGCTGAAGCTGCTGTCCGGCATGAAAAAGCCCCAGCGGGGCGACATTTCCGTAAAGGGGACCCTGGGCATGCTGCCCCAGAATCCCCAGACCTTATTTGTGAAAAAAACGGTCCGGGAGGACCTGTTCGAGATATTTTCCGGCACAAAAACGCCCCGCCCCCAGCAGGAGGAGCGGGTGGCCCGGATGGTGGCTCTGTGCCGCCTGGAGGGCCTGCTGGACCGGCACCCCTACGACCTGTCCGGCGGCGAGCAGCAGCGGGCGGCCCTGGCCAAGGTGCTGCTGCTGGAGCCGGAGATCCTGCTGCTGGACGAGCCCACCAAGGGCCTGGATGCGGAGTTCAAGCAGGCCTTCGCCCTGATTCTGCGGACGCTGCTGGCCCGCGGGGTGTCGCTGCTGATGGTCAGCCACGACGTGGAGTTCTGCGCCCGCTATGCCCACCGCTGCGCCCTGTTCTTTGACGGCAGCGTGGTGACGGAGGCGTCTCCCCGCGCCTTCTTCTCCGGCAACAGCTTCTATACCACCGCCGCCAACCGCATGGCCCGGAGCCTGGAGCCACAGGCGGTGACGGCGGAGGATGTCATGGCTGTCTGCGGCGGCACGGTTCCGGCGGAGCCCGCCCTGCCGGAGGACATTCCCCCTCTGCCGGAGCCCCGGGAGGAAACGCCGGACTGGAAGCCCAAAAGGCTGCCCCTGTGGCGCAAGGCCCTGGCCGCCTTGTCCGGGGCGGGGGCCCTGACCATATTCCTGTATGCCACCGGAGTCACGGACCTGTCCGCCGCCGTGGGCAAGGGCGGCCTGACGGCTCTGGGCTGGCAGCAGCTGCGGCTGTATCTGGTGTTCTGCGGGCTGCTGCTGGTGCTGGCCCTGTCCATCGGCCGCCGGACCAAGCCCCTTGACCTGGTGCAGGTTCCGGCGGAAAAGCGCAGGCTGTCCCGCCGGACGGCAGCGGCGGCGGTGTCTATCCTGCTGCTGATCCCCGTGACCCTGTTTGTGGGGGTCTATTACCTGGACAACAGGCAGTATGGCCTCATGTCGGTGCTGGTGCTGCTGGAGTGCATGGCCCCGTTCTTCCTGGTGTTCGAGGGGCGCAGGCCCCAGGCCCGGGAGCTGGTGGTCATTGCGGTGCTGTGCGCCATCTCCGTGGCGGGCCGGGCGGCATTTTTCATGCTGCCTCAGTTCAAGCCCGTCATGGCCATGACCATCATCTCCGGCGTAGCGCTGGGGGGCGAGAGCGGTTTTCTGGTGGGCGCACTGTCCATGCTGGTGTCCAACATGCTGTTCTCCCAGGGTGTTTGGACGCCGTGGCAGATGTTTAGCATGGGAATTATCGGATTTTTGGCCGGAGTCCTGTTCCGAAAGGGGCTTTTGCGCCGAACTCTGGGGAGCTTGTGTACCTTTGGCGCCTTCTGCGCCATCGTGATCTACGGCGGCATCATGAATCCGGCATCGGTATTGATGTGGGCCGGGGCGGAAAGCCTCACCTGGAAAACGCTGCTGACGTACTACGTCACCGGCTTCCCGGTGGACTGCGTCCACGCGGCGGCCACGGTATTCTTCCTGTGGGTGGCCGCGGAGCCCATGCTGGAAAAGCTGGACCGCATCAAGGAAAAATACGGATTACTCACATAAAAAATACCGGAACCGGCAAAATTTCTG
>ENA-UEQJ01003007-UEQJ01003007.1-human-gut-metagenome-genome-assembly--contig:-NODE-3007-length-11322-cov-170.322188_pt1 | contig 11322 bp, 11 predicted proteins | sample MGYA00242937_ERZ507938 | MGnify/ENA primary metagenome ERZ507938 (study PRJEB26167, sample SAMN06115437) | human gut metagenome | host: Homo sapiens | place: China:Gansu | collected 2015-07-03...
GGCGGCGTATGCGGATACTGTACTTCCGGCGAGATTACAAACTGTTATAACGAAGGAACTGTCATTGGAACCGGTTCAAATATTGGCGGAGTGTGCGGATATAGTAGCGGCACTATCACTGACTGCTATAACACGGGAAATGTCACTGGAACGTCAACAAGTGATCAGGAAGGGCGTGTCGGCGGTGTATGCGGATGTAATAACGGCTATCCCAACATGAGCAGCATCACAAGGAGTTATAACAGCGGAAAGGTAAGCGGTGGATATTATGTTGGTGGCGTGTGTGGCGCAAACGGGTTCGATTTTCATGCTAAAATCATAAATTGCTACAACACAGGCATAGTCACTGGTACAGGAGACTGTGTCGGCGGTATATGCGGTTTTAATGGTGCCTCTGGCAGTAGAATCGAAAACTGCTATAATAGTGCCGCTGTTAGTGGAAGCAGTTATGTTGGCAGTGTGTGTGGGTTTAATTATTCAGCAATCACAACATGCTATTATTTGACTACCGAAAGCCAATTAAGCGGAATCGGAGGAAGTGACACCAATGCAGTCAACAATGCCTACGGAAAAAATGCAGGTCAATTTAGCAGAGGTGAAGTCTGCTATCTCCTGAATGCTTCAGAAGAGGTGTTTACCTGGCGACAGAATCTAAACTCAGACAACCTGCCTGTTCTTGAAGAGCTGCACGGGAAGGTTTATGCAAGTGCTCCATGTCCTGCTCACTTTTCCAATTCCCAAAGTGATTTAGAGGCAACAGAACACAGTTATAAGGATAGAGTCTGTGAAGGCTGCGGCGAAGTCGATATAAGACCGGAAATGATTGATGGCGTTTATCAATTAAAGACATCTGAACAACTCTATTGGTTTGCAGAACAGGTAAATGGTGTCAAGAACGACCTGGACGCAGTCTTAGTGAATGACATTATAGTGAATACCGGGGAGATTTCTGAAAGCACCCAAGATGCAAAGGTATGGAACCCGATTGGCAATTCAATAACCCCATACACCGGCACCTTTGATGGCAAGGGCTATACCATCAGCGGTTTGTATTTCAATGACTCCAGTGAGAGTAGCGGAGATTATGTCGGTTTGTTTGGCTATGTAGAAAGCGGTGGCAGCATTTCTAATGTCGGTGTCGTAAATAGCTATTTTAATGCTCATCAATGGATTGGCGGTATATGTGGATATAATAAAGGTTCAATCACAAACTGCTATTCGCAAAGTACAGTAAGTGCCTCTAACTCGATTGGCGGTGGTATATGTGGTGGTAATAGAGATAGAGGTTCGATCACGAACTGCTATAATACAGGTAATGTTATCGGATCTTTGTATGCCGGCGGTATATGTGGTGATAATGGAGGTTCAATCACGAACTGCTTTAACACAGGTAATGTCAGCAAAATTAGCTATGCCGGCGGCGTGTCTGGATATAATTCTGATGGATCTCTTCTCACCAACTGCTATTACCTTAGCAGCACAGCCACAGGCGGTATAAATGGTGCAGATGTGAAAGGCTCGGCAGAGAGCAAGACCGCAGATCAGTTCAAGAGCGGCGAGGTGGCATGGTTACTGAACAGCAACACAGCGGAGGGAACAGTTGGAGCACCTCTTATGTGGTATCAGAACCTCTCTGCGGAAAGCGGGGACGCATATCCTGTTCTCACCCGCAATGGTTCAAACACCGTGTATGGTGGATATAATCATGGAGGAAACACCGGTCAGTTCAGCAACACTGAGAGCGACATTTCCACAGGATATAGCCACCCCCACGCCTACGACTACAGTGCAGCAGATGAGGCAAACGGCAATCACGACAAGAGCTATCAGGGTGTCTTCAACTGGGTTGACAACACTGACAAGACCAACGCCACGGTCACTGCCACATTCACCTGTGCGGTATGCAGAAATGTGGTGAATACAGAGGCATTGACAGTTGAAAATGATGACAGTAATGCTAATACTGAGGCGAACTGTACAGAAAACGGATATAATTACTATAAGACATCTTACTCCTTTACTGGTAAGACCTTTAGCAGTAAATATACCCAGACTCTGGATGCCCTCGGACACAACATGAATGCAATAACATTTAACGAGGACAAGAAAATATACAGCAACCAATGCCAGAGAGAGGGCTGCGGATATATTGGATATTATGCCACAAGCGATAGAATGGTGAAAGCAAGATACGAGGACGGGGTGTATAAAGTGCCTATCTTCTGCTTGAATGATGGCCTTGCATACGACAGCAGGGCACAGTACACTGTGGAATCTTTGGAATATAAACGCATGTACTACGATGACAAATGGGCGGCTGTATATGTGCCATTCGCTATTGACTGCAACCAATTGCCTAATTTCATGGAAATGGCAGTCATCAACAACTTCCACGAATATGAGCAGGAGAATGGTTCTTACAACGTGGTGTTGGAGGTGAAGCGCAAGACAAGTGGCACGATTCCAGCCCTCACTCCTTGCGTTATACGCTTGAAGGAGGCTCCCATGGAGGGAGTTGAAACGGTGACGATGCGTTTCTCCAATGCGGTATTCTCTCCCGCGGCAGACAAGTCTATTGACTGCTCCAGCGTGACACGCTACTATAAGTTCAGTGGCTCGCTCGCAAAAATAGAAGGTCTTCTGGTAGATGGCAGGGACTTTGTGTTGAATAAAGGCAAGTTGTATAAGGCCAACAAGCAGACGGTTCTGCTTCCGCAGCGCTGGTATCTCTCTGCCGAAGACCGTGCTGGCAGCAGCACTTCTTCTGCCGCCATGCTGCGCAGTATATCCATCAACGTGATTGGCGACAGCGACGGCGATGTCACAGGCATTGATGACATCCATGTTGTCACAGAGAAGGTTACGTCGGTACGTGATGGTATCTTCGACCTACAGGGTCGCAGATTGAACAGCGAGCCAACCAATGGCATATATATCAAGAATGGAGTAAAATATGTAAAATAACAATACTATGGTCAAGATAAAGAAGAAATACATCAAGCCTGCCATGCAGGTATATAATATTGAGCCTACTACTTTGTTGGCAGGGTCACCATTAGGTGAAGAACGTGGTTCTCTTTACGATGAGATAGGGTTCAGTGATGAATACTGTACTAATCCCAGATAAGAGATAAAAGTTAATTAATTCACAAGTTGGAGGCTGCAAGCGGCACAGAAATGCCATTTGCAGCCTCCATTGTTTTTTGGCGAAATCTGTCGTTCAGAGTTCATTTCTGCTGTATAGTGGCAAATTGCCGCAAAAAGGAGTCTTCGCTTCTACATTTGCACTCCAAATCATTAAATAACATTATACAACATGAATGAGACAAAGAACGTAAGCAAAAGAACAAGGAATCCCATCTTCTTCAGAAAAGATGGAGGTTGGAAAAGTGTGAGTACAGATTGCATTGTGTGTATGGAAGCATGTGCCTACAAGTGCATATTCTATATGGATGATGGAACAGTGAAAGAGGTGGAAATGCCATTAGTCACAGCTTTGGCCAAGACACAGGAACGGGCAACGACATTTCTGAGAGTCCACCGCTCATACGCCGTGAACATCGAGCATATTGACATGATCTATAATGACAGTGTCATCATGCAGAATAAAAAGCGCATACCGATTGGTCGTGAATATCGCGATTCCGTCCCAAGGAATTTGGTGTTGATTGATAAGAGAGACAGGTCTGTATCGGGGGAAGGAGAAGACATAAACAATATTGATTAGAAAAGAATAGCCATGGACAAGAAAAGGAAATATGTTACACCATCAATAATCGTTATCTCGTATGGAAGTGATGAGTATTCCAAGATTATGAACGAGATTAAGAAACAACGAATAAAAGAGTGTTCAAATCAAACGCCATTTGACAAGGAGGAGGAATAGGAAAGCATCGATGCCTATCATATAGATAGCGGTAGATGCTTTTTTTTGTGTGCTTATAACGATGTAAATTGGGGCTTATGATGCAGTTCAGAGTTATATTCTGCCGTATAGTGGCAAAATGCCGATAAAGGAGCAAAATTGCCTAACTTTGCACCATCAACGTTGATAAAGGCGGGTCCTGAAAAGCCTAATAGTAAAGAGAGTAAGGGAACAAATTATAGATTTATATGGAATACATAGACAAAGAAATCGGCTCTCTCAAACTGTCAAATCAAGCTGGCGTTGTATGCTACCTTGAATGCTATTGGAAGTCCGGGAAAAATGGCGATGCAAAAAGAATTGGCAAAACTGATTCTATACTGCTTGGACAAAGTGGTACATTGAACATTAACGAGACAGAACTTAGTGATGAAGGTGAAATCTGGGTGACTGCTTTCGCAAATGTATCAGCAGGAAAAGATTGCAATGGCACAACGTGGTTTAGGTACAAAACAGACTCAAAAAACACCGCAGTGTTTACTATTTCGGGTGTAATAAATTTCACAACTATCTCTTTTGATAGTATCTATGTGCATGGAAATGGTATTTTTAGAGGCTATGCGATTCCTGTCGAGGGTTTGTCTTTCTTAGACCACACATATGTACACATCGAAAAAAATGACAATACGAGAGATGTCTATGGTTGTTGGGGAAGAGCAGATGGTGGCCGACAGATATGTGAAGGTACAGGCGACGTTGCAGAAGCAGAAATGATAGCAACACCTAACGGACTTGCAGGTATAGTGTATGGAGTTACAGGAGTTTGTCACCAGACTGCTAACAGAATTCTGTATCCTGCTCAAATTACTGTAAGGATGGCTGGAGGCTATGCTATCAGTTCTGCTATTTATGGAACATATGGCCTTGGTGATTTCGAGCACAACTTGGTGACATCCTGCAATGATGTATATTTCAACGGCTTAGAAGAAATTAACAGAAAATACCGTGGCATGGAGCTTGATTCAAATACCCATATTGAGAAGACTACTGAAGAGTTGGCACTTCTGGCAAAAATGAAACTCGGAACGGATTGCAAGATAAACATGGATGCTTTGCGCACAATTGTTGCCTTTGCTGATTCTGAACGTGTTAAGATAGTATCGCGTAGGGATTTGACGGATGTTTCAATGAAGGGATTGATAAACATGCTGGCCAATCGAATTGCCGAGCGTTTTGCAGAAATACTGTCAGATGAAGACTACAAGAACTTCATTGGAGTGCAGAAAGGCAAACAGTTGGCAATTGTGTAATCAATTTTAAATTAGTCGCTTAATAATGACGGGCAAATAACGAAAAGCCTAATAGTAGATGAATCAATAAAACATGTATATATGATTGATACTTTCAAAATCGAAGAAAACTCTCATAGAGTAAGTCCACAAATTGATAAGCGATTCAATATCCTTTGCTCTGAAGAACGTCCTGCAGGGTATTGTCACGATAGTGAGATACATACAGAGAACAAAGATTGGATGAAGGATTTATCTGATCGTAATGTTAGAATTACTAAGTTATCAATTCCTGGAACTCATGACACCATGGCATTTTATGGTGGAGATGCTGTTCAATGTCAATCGTTAAGTTTAGAGACGCAATTAAATGCAGGTATCCGTGCAATCGACATCAGATGCCGTCATATTTCTGACGTATTTGCAATTCATCATGGATGTGTTTATCAAAATGCAAATTTTGGGGACGTGTTAAACACTGTGGCTCGCTATTTGGATGAACATCCGAAAGAGACAATATTGATGAGAGTGAAAGAAGAGTATAATGAAGAAAAGTGCGATCGTACGTTCGAAGAAACCTTTTTCGAAGCATACTGGTTGCCTTACGAGAAATACTTCTGGCATACATCAGACAAATTCGGAAAATATATTCCAACATTATCTGAAGCAGAGGGTAAAATCGTTGTTCTTCAGAATTTTACTTCTAATAACTCCTATGGTATAATGTGGGATTCAGATATACTGGCAATCCAAGACGATTATCACCTAGATACCAATTGGGACTTATATGACAAATGGGAAAAAGTTAAAGAGCATTTAACTTTGGCAAACAATAGTTCTGATGATAAACTCTACATCAATTTCTTATCTGGTTCTGGTGGAAGTTTCCCTTATTTTGTAGCTAGTGGACAATCAAGTCCAGGCACAAACGACCCTCGTCTTCTTACTGGACGTACAACACCAGGTTGGGCTAATAGTTGGCCAGATTTCCCTCGTATAGGGTGTTTCCTTGGTATATGCTCTATTGCATTCGAAGGAACTAACATTCTCTCAGCTGAACGCATAGGAAAGAATAACACATTCAATTCTAAAGTTGGAATTATTATGTGTGATTTTCCAGGTAAAGATCTTATAGAAAGTATCATATCCTTGAATTGATTAAGAGACGCTGACTTAATAGAAGAACCAACAAATAGTTAGGCAGCTATCTTTGTAATAAGCAAAAGCAATCCTGTCCGCAATGGATAGGATTGCTTTACTAATGTCTGGTACAAATAGTGTATATGCCAAAGAAGACTGGTATATACACCCTTGTTCTTTGTTTATCTTAGTTCGGTCAGAGACTGTCAGGAACGTGGGCTCGTCAGACGGTAGTCACTTCCCCAAATATGCCAATAGGGCTATCACCACAGTATATACCAACAGGAACACACACAGGAACTTCATCCAGAAGTCGGAGAACCATACACCCTCGCCACGGCTGAGGATTTTTTCAAGTTTCACCTCGTGTTCCTCCAGCATCCTGAGCTGCAAGGCCCGGTGTTCCTCCAACAGTTGCCTTTCCTTGGCGATGCAGTCTTCAAGCAGCTGGCGGAGCTGAGCGAGACACTCCGGCGAGATTTCTGCCTTGAACACCGTGTTTTGTTCCGCATCCACAATGGCCTTGCAGATGCCGCCTACGACATTGTCACAGCTGTCTGCCGCAGCCTTCAAGGCTCCCTCTGCCTTGCACTCTGCACCGATGGCTGTTTCCAAGTCTTCCAAAAACAATTGCAGCACAGATTTTAGCTCGCGCAACTCTTTTAGTGCCTTCTCCAGTTCTTCCTTCCCGGACGCTATCTGCCGTTCGGCTTCGACAGCACCCAACATATCGTCAACATCTATTGATGGAGATACCTTTGACTTTCCTATGCCCATATTCTAATGTGAGTATTAAATGTGTTGTTTATCGTTTCAGTCCCTTCCTCTGCTTGCACATGTTGTTGGCCTTTCTTGCGCAGCGGCGTGCCCATTCGCGGTCATCCTCGTCCTTGTTGCGTCCCCAGCCATTGCTGTCACTGTTTCCACCGCCACCGCTCGAAGTCGCCATGCTTGTGGCGGCGTCAAGGTATTCGGCAAAGAGAAGGATTGCCGTGTGCTGTATCTCCTCGATGGTGGCAAGAGGATGAGCCTCGGCAAGAGAGCACTCCTGCCTGATGATTCTGTCAGCCTCTTCGGACAGCTCTATATGATAGGTGTGATAGCTGTCAGTGGATATGTCATAGTGCCTCATGGACGGCACGGGCAATGGCTGACGCTGTGGAGAGGACTATCGGACGGCTGACCTTGTTTTCGGAACAATGGTCTTGGAAGATGAAGATTTGCGCTCCTGAGGATGGAGCTTCGCCCATGTGCCTTCAATCTTAGAGGCGGTGAGGTTCCTTCCCCTGCCGAGTTCACTCGCCTTGTATCTTGAATTGCCTCTCATGATGGAATAGCCATAGACCTTGCCGTCCTCACCCTGCTGGATGTGGATGCCGTATCCCTTTTTTCTGACCTCCATTTCAAAAGACTTCCAGCTGAACTTATCCATACCACGCAGAATGCCGATGAGTGCATCGCCCACCTCCTGCCTGTGACGCTGACCTATTTCCGCCGACTGCACCCATCCTCTGCGCCCGTTGATGATGTTCGCAGCCGCCACGGCGCGCTCGCCTATCTTGTGGGCATCGTTGGTGTTGCCCTCCATGTCGATGCGGTTGGCTATGATATGCAGGTGGAAGATGCCGCTCTTGGCATCCCTGTGGAGAGCCACGACAAACTGTGAGTTCCGCAGGTTTGTACGTTGGGAGGACTTGCGCCTTGTGCGCTTGGACATGTCGATGCCGTCGAATGTGCGGATGAACTCCTCTGCAAGCTTCCTCCACTCTTCAAGCGTCCATCCCCGGCTCTCGGAGGTGTCGGGGGAAAGTTCAATCCTTATCATGTTCCTCATCAGCGGTCTTCCGCGGTGAACTTCCTTGGCAAGCATCTTCTGGTGGAGGAGCATCCGCTGGTACATGGCATCGGGCGATATGTCGTCGGGCAGGTGGTTGACCATGACGATGTCCGACCTGTCCTTGGTGGTGACGTAGCGCATGGCATTGCCACCATGGGATATGGCTGCTGCTTTTGCTATCATAACGGCTGTACAAGAGTTATTCCGTAATATAATCCTGGATCTGCTCCCAACGCTTCATGAGCGGCAGGGCAGCACCCATCCATTTCTCCACAAACTGGGGATTGCCGAAATACAAAGCCCTGCGGTCAGCCTGAATGTTCCTGACGGCGGAGACGATGCGCTGGATGTCTCCCCTTGCGTCCGAAAGGCTGTTCAGAGCCTCTATTTCGCGTTCAGTCAATCTGCGGCGGGGCTTGTGACCCGTAGCTACACGGCGGATATAGTCGCTCATGGACAACCCGCAGGTTTGGGCGAGTTCGGCGGCCTTGGCATATTCTTCCTTGGTCACTCGTGCTTCCAGCCGCAGCGTGCGTCTGGGAGTCTCTTTGGCTTGATTCTTGTTCTTGGTGTTTGTCATCTTCATAAAAGGAATATGTTGTTCTATAAAAAGGAAGGCACGGTGTGAGCTTGCGAACGGCGTAACCGCCGTGACAGAAGTGAACGGCGCAAGAAGGCTAATTCGTACAGACAAGCGCAGCGGGTTTGTGCGACATTGGCACTTCTTGCAACACAGCATAAAACGGGTTCGACACTTCCAGCGTGCTTATGACGGATATGTTGTTCAGAAGGTCTGTCGGGCATTGCCACTTCCGTCCTTGGCAAAATCAGTGTCACCGCCAGCCTTGTCTTCTGACATAACTGTGGGTGAAGAAGCAGTGCAAGGAGAAGGTGCCCGCAGCAACTCGCCGTCATCCGAATAGACAGGAGGCTCCTCTTCAAACAGAGGGAACAAGGAGGCGTAGCCGTCATCTGCCATGGGCTTGCCTCGCTTGCAGGTGTGGCAATCTGCCGAAAGCTTGGTGTCCTTTCTTGTACTAATGTCTGCGGACAATGGGCTGTGCTCCTGGCTGTCCTTCTGGCTGCCTTCATTCATGGACATAGGAACAATAGAGGACTGAACACGGAAAGGATTGGAAACCATCTTGCCATCGTCTATCCATGCCGACACACATTTCAGACTGTGGACACTTGTCCTGTTAGACTGAGTGGTTGCGACAATTCCCAGCTCATTCATCCTGTCGAGCACTCGGGAAATGGTCTTCTTGTCATAGTGGAGGCGGCTAGACAAATCCACCTCCGACATGATGGCCTGGCCTGTTTGCAATGTGGTAGTAAATCCCTTGATGCTATAGACGGTCTCCTTCAGTACGACAGAGGAAATCAGACAGTGAAGAATCTTCATTCGGTCGATGCCGTATTTGCTTCCTGCCAGATAGTCAAGCTGCCCGGGCGTGAGTTCAATGCAATAAGATGTAATGTTGTTCATCATTATATATTGTTTAGAGGTTTATAAAATGGGACAGCCGAAAAGAGAAAGTCATAGGTGCAAGCCCTGTCTTCTTTCCGGCATATAATAGTCACGGTCGTAGGCGATATGGTCTAGGACATCCTGCAATCTCCCTTGCTCCCAGCTGTCAAGCACACGAATGGCTGCAATGGTGATTCTCTGTGAAGCGATTCGCCTGTGTTCGCATTCCGACACAATCATTGGAGAATGTGACGGCGGACACACACCGTCGAGGTATGTGTTCACCGCCTCCGTCTGCTCCTTGCTCGGAAAGGCAGCAGGGAATCGTTCCTTGATATACCCTGCCATCTGGCTGACCGCATTTGCCAGCAAGGGGTCACGCCGGGCGATAATGCCATTGAGTTCCTGTAGTGTCATCATCCGGCATTATTTGTGGTTCAACATTTCAAGCCTGCTGGCAGCCTCCGCTTTCAGTTCCTCTTCCGAGAGAGCCTTTGCACCCCTTACCCAGTCGAGCAAAGCCTGTTTCTCAAAGAAGATCAGTTTGCCCGCCGGCTTGAAGTAAGGCAGCGAGTTCGACCCCGTCAGTTTGTAGAGCGTACTCTTGGCAATGCCGAGGAAAGACGAGGCTTCCTCCAGGTTCAACACTTCCTTTGCCGAATAGCAAAGATTTTCCAGTCTCTCGACTCTTTCTTGCAGAGCCACAATCCTGCGCTCGTGTTCAAGATTCATCTTCTGTGATTTTGTCTCATTCATATTATTGTATTTTAATGTTATTTCTTCCGATTTTGGCTGCAAAGATAGATTATGTTTTTCATACAGCAATGGGTCGTTTAGAATTCTTAAAACACTGTGTTTCAGTGTTTTTGTGGCGATATGCCAGATACGTATTTGGCAAATCAAGTGGCACGGAATACATGGAGGGACAGAGGCATCTGTTTAATCATGAGCAGGAACCTTGGCAGGTCATGTGGCAAATGGTATGGTCAGAGACTGTGTTTTTCATGTGGTCAACAGCCATGGGTATTGTCCACATAGGCAGAAAACAAAGTTTAACATACTGGTTTGGCATAAATGAACAAAATCAGCTTAAAAATGGCATTTGTGTTATCCATTGTCCCACATAAATCAAAAAAAGTGCCAAAGAACTAAAGAATTATAGACTTTCCTTCGTTTTTTACGGGACAAAATAGTACCTTTGCATAAGTTTTAGCTGCACTCGGCAATTTGAAAACAAGTTTTCATTGCGCTCGTTTGCAAAAACTTTGCAGTCGCAAAGCAATGTGCCGCAAGGACTTGATTGGCTCAAAAGTGTTCTTAGATATTTTATTTTCAGGTTTTGTCCCATTTTTGTCCCGTCTGATTAAAAGCGGGAAGTGACAAAAATTAGAAGTAGTTGATAAAGAATTGGTTACGAAAGGATGAAAGGGCGAAAATGCCGTAACCACCAGTAACCACCAAAAATCACCTTGCAGAGTTATGTGAAATTCCATTAACATTTCTGCCATATTGTGTTAAAGAAAATAACTCATCGTTTTGCGGGTCATAACTCATAGCTTTGTGATGAGATAGTCATAGTTTTAGGGGCAATGAATGTATGCATCTCGATACCGCTAAAAAATCGATTACAAATTACAATTTCAGTTATTACAGTTTTATTTTGACCCAATATCACGCTTTTAAAATGTAAGTATAGAAAAGTATATATAAATATATAATT
>ENA-UEQJ01003009-UEQJ01003009.1-human-gut-metagenome-genome-assembly--contig:-NODE-3009-length-11319-cov-14.436755_pt1 | contig 11319 bp, 7 predicted proteins | sample MGYA00242937_ERZ507938 | MGnify/ENA primary metagenome ERZ507938 (study PRJEB26167, sample SAMN06115437) | human gut metagenome | host: Homo sapiens | place: China:Gansu | collected 2015-07-03...
CCGCCCACAGGTTCTCAATATGGATCAGCGCCCACTGTCTGCGGCAGAATCGAAAGTGCTGGAGCCCGGAAAGCTGGAGATACTCCTCTTCCTTATAGTCCATCTATGATCTCCGGTGTCAGCCCCGGCAGCTCATCCAGGGTGATCTCATAGTCATCCACGCACTGGGGCAGGCCCTCCGCGTTTTTGGGCGTGACATGGACGCTGCGGGGTAACTTGGCCGAGGACTACTGCCCGTCCTTGCCGTTATGCTCCCACCAATAGAGCTTCACCACCTCCATAGAGCCCTCCGGCCGGGCAGAAGACGCATCGTTTACGAACAGCGTCCGCAGGCATTCTTTTATGACCGCGGCATCCTCCCGGGTAAAGCCGGTCTTTTCCGCCAGCTGCACATTGATGGCGCCCTTGATCTCGTACAGGCCGAAGCGGACGAAATGCTTCATTCCCATGGTATCGGAGGCGCGCTTTTCCCCGGTTTCCCCGTTGACGCTCTTGGTGATCTGCATCTCCTCAATCTCCACCGGAGAAATGCTCACTGCCTGGTGGATAGAAACAGGGCCCCGCACGCCGACGGAAACGTTGTTTTTATCTGTGCTCTTAAAGGCAAACGCCTGTCCAAAAGTCATTACGGCATGAACATCCCAAGGCTCTACCATCAGGTATACAAAGCATGCTGCAATAGGATATGCGATTAGGATCAATAGGGTTTGACATCCTTTTGGGGTCTTAAGAATATACATTTTCCGGAGCACAAATATGGCAATGATCGCAGTAACAATGATCAACAAAGTATAGACATATCTTGCGCTGAAGTCTTCCACAGCAGTGCTTGGATAAAAGAATGAGCCGTAACCGCACAGTATCCGATAAATATAATTGCTCAGATTTGTTCTTCCAAAATGATTGATACCTTTGTAATCCGTCAAAACAACGCCAAACTGATTCAGAAAATATTGATTGACTAGAAAATATTCTGTAACAAACCCAATGCACACAGTTGCATTACACAGGGCCATTTTCCAAAACGCTTTCCAGTTCATATCAGACTGCCGGATATCTTCCATCATATAAAGCAGCAATGTACAGATGCAGACCGGGATATTTGCCTGGTACACACCAACAGAGCAAGCCATCAAAACCGTGCAGAGTAATAGAGCGACAACATTCTTTTTCTGGTGAAAAATCCATGCTCCAACAACTCCCAGTAGGGATGCAGCATAATAGTATGGTGCAGTAAACATGTAACTGAATGTTCCCGTCACTGACGGAAATGTCACCATACTTCCGCACAGCAGAATAACAAGAGGCTTTGACTGGATCTTCAAACTATCCACCAGCAGATATACGATTGCTGCAATGCACAAAATCGTAATCGTACCATTTACCACTGGCAGGCTGTAGTTTTTACTACCCAGCAAATTTGCACTCAGACTTCCAAGAATGCCCAGCATCCACCGTCCAGATTCGTAAGTAGCGCCCACTTCATTGAAATACCGTACATCATCATGGAATGAGTATTTGTTGAACAGAACCATACCATGCGCCAACAATCCCCAAAAAGTAGCACTGCACAGTACTGTTTTTAACAGGCTCTCATTTACCTTTAGCTTTTCCGCAGTTTTTTCCATGTCTTTCTCCCAAACAAGGCATCATTCCCGAATTTAGCCAAAACTATATAGTTGTATTATACAATGTCAGCCTATCTCCTGCAACTATTTCTGCAAAAAAACGTGCTCTGTGGTTTCTATTTTCCACAGAGCACAGTTCTCATCATTCTGTTTTGTTGCAACTTTTACAGCGCATTATTCGTACCATCTGTTTCCTGCTCACTGGTATACAGCACCATCAGATGGTTGGCGCTTTCTTCCAGCTGGGTCTTGGCCTGACGGAGATTGGCTTCCTCGTTTTCATTCATCTTTTCGGGCTTATCCTTGCGCAGGCAGCGGCGGAGGTTGGCGAGGTCGGTTTTGATGCGGTTCTTCTCGTCCTTGTCCAGCTCCTTTTTGCATTTGGAAAGAGCCTCGTCCACCTTGTAGGCCAGCACCTCGGCCTGATTGTGCAGGTCCAGCCGCTCCTTGCGGCGGCTGTCCTCGGCCTCGTAGGCGGCAGCGTCTGCCATGGCGCGCTGGATCTCATTTTCCGAAAGGTTGGTGCTGCCGGTGATGGTGATGTTCTGCTCCCGGCCGGTGCCAAGGTCTTTGGCAGACACCTTCACCACGCCGTTCACGTCGATATCGAAGGTAACTTCGATCTGCGGTTTGGAGGAGAAGCTTGCACGAATGCCGGTGAGCTTGAATTTGCCCAGACTCTTGTTGTCACGGGCAAAGTGGCGCTCGCCCTGCAGCACGTTGATCTCCACACTGGTCTGCATGGGCCGTGCGGTGGTGAAGATCTGGCTCTTGCGGGTGGGGATCATGCTGTTGCGGGTGATCAGCGGGGTGGCCACGCCGCCCAGCGTCTCAATGGAGAGGGTCAGCGGGGTCACATCCATCAGCACAAGGCCCTGCGCCGCTGCGCCGGTGGCACCGGCCAGCTTGCCGCCGCCCTGCAGCAGACCGCCCTGCACAGCCGCACCCATGGCAACACACTCGTCCGGGTTCAGGCTGTGGCTGGGTTCGCAGCCCAGCAGCTCCTTCACCTGACGCTCCACCGCAGGCATCCGGGTGCTGCCGCCCACCAGCAGCACCTTGCCCAGCTGGCTGGCAGAAATGCCTGCATCCCGCAGCGCATTCTGCACAGGAGCCACTGTGCGGGCCAGCAGGTCGCCGGTCATCATTTCGAACTGCGGGCGGGAAAGCGAGATATCCAAGTGGTGAGGGCCGTCCTTGCCCACTGCGATAAAGGGCAGGTTCAGCTGTGCCGACGGCGCGGCAGAAAGCTCCTTCTTTGCCTTTTCGGCTTCCTCTTTCAACCGGCCCATAGCTGCCGGGTCGCGGGAGAGGTCGATGCGATCCGACTTTTTGAACTCGGCCACGGCATATTCCACGATGCGCTGATCGAAGTCGTCACCGCCCAGATGGGTGTCGCCGCCGGTGGCAAGCACCGTAAAGGTCCCGTCCTCGATCTCGATGATGGACACATCAAAGGTGCCGCCGCCGAGGTCGTAGACGAGGATCTTCTGCGATGCTTCGTTATCCAAACCATAGGCCACAGCGGCAGCAGTAGGCTCGTTGATGATGCGCAGCACGTTCAGGCCTGCAATGCGGCCTGCATCCTGCGTAGCCTTGCGCTGGCTGTCGTCGAAGTAGGCGGGCACCGTGATGACCGCTTCGGTCACCGGCTCGCCCAGATAGCTCTCGGCATCGCGGCGGATCTTGGCCAAGATCATGGCGCTGATCTCCTGCGGGGTCAGGTCTTTGCCGTCGATGTGCACCCGGTAGTCACTGCCCATATGGCGCTTGATGCTGGAGATAGTGCGCCCGGAATTTGTGGCGATCTGGCGCTTGGCCGCACCGCCCACCAGACGTTCACCATCCTTCGTGAAGGCCACAACGCTGGGGGTGGTGCGCTCACCCTCCGCATTGGTGATGACCACGGGCTTGCCGCCCTCCACCACTGCCACACAGGAATTGGTCGTGCCGAGATCGATGCCGATTACTTTGCTCATACTGTCTGTTTCCTCTCCGGTGCTGTGCATCTTGGGCGCAGCTCTTCAAATCATTTCCGAGTATATCTTACCGTCCCGATATGACGATTTTTTAGTCCAATTGTAAAGATTCCATGTCGTAAGCTGTGGCTCGGGCAGGCAGTTCACTGGTCAGTTCCCGGATGAGCTGGTCGGCTTCGGCCAGCCACTGCTCTGCGTCCGGCTCGTGCTCACGGGCCTTGATGGCAAAGCCCTGCCTTGCTTCTGCGGCCAGTGCCAGCGCCTTTTTGCGGCTGGTGTAGCGCGTTTCGGTCTGGGCCACACGCAGGCACACCTGCGGAGTGTACTCGATATCCGGCATATGGGCTGCGTTGGCGCGGGCACGGCGGTAATACAAAAGTGCCCGGCCATTGTCGCCCCGGGCAGCGCAGTCATCACCCAGTGCAATGTTGGATAAGATCTCGCCGCTGTCTGCTGCTTCCTTCCACATGCGGCGGGCCTTGGCACGGTTCGTGCGGGTGCCGCGGCCCTTATAAATACAGTCTGCCAGCAGGGCAAGTCCCATGGCGCTGCCAAGCTCGGCTGCTTTTTCAAAGCATTCCACAGCCTGCGCCCAGTTGCCCTTGCGGGCGGCTTCCTTTCCGGCATCCGCTTTCTCATCACCGGGGTCTTCCGGCGTATGGCCCGCGTGCAGCAAACCGTTGAGCAGAGCGCCGTCCAGCGTAGCCGAGTGGCTCCACGGGTCCAGCACCACGCCGTCGATTCCCTCAGTGGAAAGGGCCAGCTCCATGGCATCCTGCAGGGTGTAATCTGCCATTGGCCGGGCAGAAGTGCTGCGGTCGGCGCAGGCCGCAGCTGCAGAGGTGAACATAGGCAGCCATGTGCGGCCCTTCTCGTTGCGCAGGGTCCACAGCTGCAGGTCCTTAGCCTTTGCCGTGGGCACCGGATGCTCCGTCCACGGTGCAGGCGTGTTGTGCACCGTCAGTGCCGTGCGCAGCGGCACCAGAACATGGGTCTCCATTTCCAGTGCATAGTTCAAAGCGCCCATCAGCGTCCAGAAGCTTTCTTCGTTCTGGCCTTTATATAAATTTTCCACTGCCTGCTCAAAGGCCGGGCAGCCGGTGCCCGCCGGGCTGTAGGCCGGAGCGTTCTGCCGATGCTTGCGGGTGCCCACCGGGCGCAGCCGGATGCCGCCGTCTTGTCTTTTTGCCATCTGCTCACCATTCTTCCAGTTTCTAGTCAGTTTTTAGTATAGCAGGAAATGGCTTTGGGTACAACGCCTATCTGTATGTATCCATTTTTCCCTGCTCAAAAAAAGCGGGGTGCCAGATCAGCTTCTTCTGGCACCCCGTTAAAAATACATTTTTCCTGAAACGCCTTATTCCGCGTCCAGATCTTCTTCGGTCTCAGCAGCAATATAGATCGGTCTGTGCTTTGTTTCAAGATATGTTTTGGCAAGGTACTCGCCCGCAATGCCCGTACACAGCAGCTGCACACCACTGCACAAAAGGATAATGCAGACAAGGCTCGGCCAGCCGGAAGTAGGGTCGCCGAACATCAGTGCACGCACCACCACGATCATGATGCCTACAAACGCCAATACGCAAAAGGCAAGGCCAAGGCCCGCCGCCATCAGCAGTGGAGCTGTGGAAAAGCCCACAATGCCTTCGATCGAATATTTGAGCAGACCCCAGAAGTTCCACTTTGTTGTGCCCGCCACACGCTCTACGTTTTTGTAGTCGATCCACTTTGTTTTAAAGCCGACCCAGCTGAAAATGCCCTTGCTGAAGCGGTTATATTCCGCCATGCTCAGCACGGCATCAGTCATTTTGCGGCTCATCAGGCGGAAGTCTCTTGCTCCATCCACGATCTCTGTATCCGAGAGCTTATTGATGATCTGATAAAACTTTTTGGCAAACCAGCTGCGAACGGGCGGTTCACCCTCGCGTGTCGTGCGGCGGGTGGCCGCGCAGTCATATTCGCCGGAGAACAGCAGCTCCAGCATTTCCGGCAGCAGCGAGGGCGGGTCCTGCAGATCCGCATCCATCGTTGCTACATAATCGCCCTTTGCCGCTTTTAATCCGGCATAAATGCCTGCTTCCTTGCCAAAGTTCCGGCTGAAGGAGATGTACCGCACACGGGCATCTTTCCGGTGCAATTCCCGCGCGATCTGCAGTGTGCGGTCTTTTGAGCCGTCATCCACAAAGATGAACTCAAAATCTGCTCCGTGGGATATTTCCATCTGCTGTGCGATCTTGCTGGCCTCTTTATAAAAAATGGGAAGTGATTCTTCCTCATTGTAGCACGGAACGACCAAACTTATCAGCATTCCTGTTTCCCCTTTTGTGCAATATTTAAAATTATTGTAGCATACCCCCACCCTGGTTTCAACCGTTTTCGGCATTTTGCCCGGCGGTTTTCAGCACACTTTTGCAATAAAAACATTTTCTATGGCTTTTTAAGTTTTTGTACGCTATAATAAGTAGGATTTCATAAACCTTATAATGCAAGAAAGCAAGAAAGAAGGAGTATCGCCTTGAACAAGATGCTAGGCTATCTGAAGGACTACAAGCGCGAGAGCGTGCTTGCGCCCCTTTTCAAGATGCTGGAAGCCACGTTCGACCTGTTCGTGCCGCTGGTCATGGCGGATATCGTGAACATCGGCATTGCCGCCCACGACTTCCACTATATTCTTGTGCGGTGCGGCATTTTGCTGCTGCTGGCCATGATCGGCCTTGCCTGCAGCCTGACGGCACAGTATTTTTCCGCAAAGGCGGCCGTGGGCTATTCCACAGCTCTGCGCCACGCCCTGTTTGAGCACATCCAGACCCTGAGCTTTACCGAGATGGACACCCTCGGCACCAGCACCCTGATCACCCGTATGACCAGCGACGTGAATCAGGTGCAGAGCGGCCTGAACCTGTTTTTACGCCTGTTCCTGCGCAGCCCGTTCGTGGTGATCGGTGCCATGGTCATGGCCTTTACGGTGAATTCCCGTGCAGCGCTGATCTTTGTAGTGACCATCCCGCTGCTGAGCGTGGTGGTGTTCGGCATCATGGCTGCTACCCGGCCCCTGTACAAGACGGTACAGAATCGCCTTGACCGGGTGCTGGGCCTGACCCGCGAAAACCTGACCGGCGTGCGCGTGGTGCGCGCCTTTGATAAGGAAAAGAGCGAGGTAGAGCGCTTTGAGAATGCCAACGACCTGCTGACCAAGATGCAGCTCCATGTAGGCCATATCTCTGCCCTGATGAACCCGCTGACCTATGTGCTCATCAACATTGCCATTGTGGCACTGCTATATGTGGGCAGCATTGAGATCAATGTGGGTGGCATGGCTTCCGGCGACGTGATCGCGCTGGTGAACTACATGAACCAGATCCTTGTGGAGCTGGTCAAGCTGGCAAACCTGATCGTGCAGGTGAGCAAGGCGCTGGCCTGCGCAGGCCGCGTGCAGGCTGTGCTGGACACCACGCCCGGCATGGCCTTCCCGGAAAAGCTTCTGGGCGAGGTGCCCGCCGAAAAATCCGGCGATGCCGTGCGCTTTGAGCACGTAAGCCTGACCTATGCGGGTGCCGGTGCACCCAGCCTTTCCGACATCAGCTTCACTGCAAAGCGCGGCCAGACCATTGGTGTCATCGGCGGTACCGGCAGCGGCAAATCCAGCCTTGTCAACCTGATTCCCCGCTTCTACGATGCCACCGAGGGCACGGTGGAGATCATGGGCCGCGATGCCCGGAACTATCCCCGTGAAGAACTGCGCGGCAAGGCAGCCATGGTCATGCAGAAGGCCCAGCTCTTTGGCGGCACCATCCGCTCCAACCTGCTGTGGGGCAACAAGAATGCCACCGATGCGGACCTGTGGGCCGCACTGGAAACAGCACAGGCTGCGGAGTTCGTCAAAGCCAAGCCCCTTGGGCTGGACGAGCCTGTGGAGCAGGGCGGTCGCAACCTGTCCGGCGGACAGAAGCAGCGCCTGACCATCGCCCGCGCCCTTGTGGGCAAGCCAGAAATTCTGGTCCTTGACGACAGCGCCAGCGCACTGGACTACGCCACCGATGCCGCCCTGCGCAAGGCACTGGCTGCTCTGCCCGGCAGCCTGACCGTGTTCATCGTGAGCCAGCGCGCCGCCAGCCTGCAGTACGCGGATCAAATTCTGGTGCTGGACGACGGCCATCTGGTGGGCATCGGCACCCACGACCAGCTGCGCCAGACCTGCCCCGTCTACGAGGAGATCTACGAGAGCCAGTTCAAGAAAGGGGATGCGCAGAAATGAGTGCAAAAGCAAAAACAAAGCTGACCCCGCAGCAGCGCAAGGCCACCTTGACCCGTGTTCTGGGCAAAATCAAACCTTATTCCCTGTTTGTGGTGTGCAGCCTTGTGGTGGCCGCTGTGAGCGTGGGCGCGCAGCTGTATATCCCCATCCTCTGCGGCAGCGCCATTGATATGATGCTGGGCAAGGGTGCCGTAGATTTTGGCGGTGTGATGCGCATTATCATCGAGGTGCTGGTGGTTGCCGGTGTGGCCGCTCTTGCGCAGTGGCTGCTGAGCGTGTGCAACAACCGCATCACCTTCCTTGTCAGCCGCGACCTGCGCAACGAAGCCCTGCGCAAAATTCAGACCCTGCCGCTTTCCTACCTCGACAGCCACCCCTCCGGCGATATCGTCAGCCGCATGGTGGCCGATGTGGATACCTTTGCGGACGGCCTGCTGATGGGCTTTACACAGCTGTTCAGCGGCGTTCTGACCATCCTCGGCACCCTGCTGTTCATGCTCAGCGAGAATGTGCCCATCACGCTGGTGGTGGTGTGCATCACCCCGCTGAGCCTCGTGGTGGCAAGCTTCCTTGCCAAGCGCAGCTATGGTTACTTCCAGAGCCAGAGCGCCGTGCGCGGTGAGCAGACCGCGCTGGTCAACGAGATGATCGAGGGCCAGAAGGTGGTGCAGGCCTTCGGCCACGAGGCCGAGAGCCTTACCGCCTTTGACGAGGTGAATGGCCGTCTGCAGGACGTGAGCCTGAAGGCCATCTTCTTTTCCAGCCTGACCAACCCCGCCACCCGCTTTGTGAATAACATCGTGTACGCAGGCGTGGGCCTTGTGGGTGCCGTGTACGCGGTGCGGGGCGGCATCACCATCGGCCAGCTAAGCGTGTTTTTGAGCTACGCCAACCAGTACACCAAGCCCTTCAACGAAATCTCCGGCGTGGTGACGGAGCTGCAGAACGCTCTGGCCTGCGCCGCCCGCGTGTTCGAGCTGCTGGATGCCGACGATCAGGTGCCGGAAGTCGAGAACGCCTCCGTGCTGCAGCCGGACGGCCATGTGCAGCTGGAGGATGTTTCCTTCCGCTACCTGCCCGACCGCCCGCTGATCGAGGGCCTTTCCCTCGACGTAAAGCCCGGCCAGCGCATTGCCATCGTCGGCCCTACCGGCTGCGGCAAGACCACCCTCATCAACCTGCTCATGCGCTTCTATGATGTGAACGGCGGTTCCATCAAGGTGTCCGGCACCGACATCCGGGATGTGACCCGCGCTTCCTTGCGCGGCAGCTACGGCATGGTGTTGCAGGATACATGGCTGCGGGCCGGTACCGTGCGGGAAAACATTGCCTACGGCAAGCCGGATGCAAGCCTTGAAGAGATCGTGGCAGCAGCCAAAGCCGCCCATGCAGACAGCTTCATCCGCCGCCTGCCGGAGGGCTACGATACCGTCATCGCCGAGGACGGCGGCAACATCAGTCAGGGCCAGAAGCAGCTGCTGTGCATTGCCCGCGTGATGCTCTGCCTGCCGCCGATGCTGATCCTGGACGAAGCAACATCCTCCATCGATACCCGCACTGAGGTGCGTATCCAGAAAGCTTTTGCCCGCATGATGCAGGGCCGTACCAGCTTTATTGTGGCGCACCGCCTTTCCACCATCCGCGAGGCGGACGTGATCCTTGTGATGAAGGACGGCCACATTGTGGAGCAGGGCAGCCACGACGAGCTGCTTGCTGCAAACGGCTTCTACGCCAAGCTCTACAACAGCCAGTTCGAGGGCGTGGAGACCTGAGAGTTCCTGATAATAATAACAAAAAGGAGCGATGCAGCGCATCGCTCCTTTTTGTTATTATTTGCTTTCAACTTTCTGCACGATGGGTTCATCGGGCGGCGGCGTGAGGGTAGAGTGCTCCACAATGAACTGCTCCGCCCTCTCCCGGGCCAGACGCTGGCGCACCTTGCGTGCATCGTTGGCGGGGAAGGTGCGCTCGCCGTCCAGCTTGGCATCCCAGTGGGCAGCGGCTGCTTCCACCTCGGCGTCCGTGGGTGCAAGGCCCTCCTTTTCTGCCACCAGCAGAAGCCCCAGCCAGCTGCGCAGCTTGCGCTCTGCCTGCGCGTGGAGCCATGCACGGAACTCTTCCACCGTCTGGCCGCGCACTTTAAGGAACTGGTCAAAGTTGATGCCATTGGCCTGCAGGCTCAGGTTGAACTGGCGCTGCTCGGCAAAATAGTTACCGCCCACCAGCTGCTTTGGCAGCGGGCCTTTCACTGCATCGCCCAGCTGCCATACCAGCTCCTTGCGTGCCCGCTGCTCAGCCTGGGCACAGCGCTGTGCCCAGATCTCGCGGGCCACCTGCTGCCGCAGCGCCGCCTTGCCCGCTGCATCGGCTGCACGTTCTTCGTCGCCGTGGTGACGGTTGATCTCCAGTTCAATGGTCAGCTGCCGGATGGGGTGCGGCTCAATGGGCTGCACGAAACCGGTGTATGCTCCCACTTCCAGCGGCGGCAGCGCGTAGAACTGCGCACCCGCCCGGAAGCCCTCGGCCCGGTTCACCGCCAGCAATTCAAAATCCGGGTCGGTCACCGGCACCACATGGTACTCCCGCACCAGCTGCTCATACAGCGCCGAAAAGCCGCCAAGAATGGTGCGATTCACCGCCTCGGTCAGCAGACCGTCCTCTTCCTGCGGCGCGTCCGGCTCCGCCTGCACCTGTGCAACGGCTGCCGCCAGCTCCTCGGCACCGGCTGTGAATACCAGACGGCAGTCGCCCGGCTCAGCCATGCCAAAATGTTCCAGTTTCATTCTCTTTTCCCCTTTCAGCGGGCAATGCCCACGGTCAGCACCAGCAGGGCCACACCTATCACGGCATACAGCACCTCGGCTCCCAGCGTAGCCCGGTCGCCTTCCACGTACATCTTCTCCGGGTCGTCGGGGTCATAGTATAAGGTGACGGTATCCCCCACCGCAAAGCTCTTGCCCCGCGCAGGCTTCGGGTAGTGCAGCCGATGGCTGCCGCCTGCGGTGGTAAAGGCCAGCACATAGGCACCGCCATCCCGGCTCCGCACGGTGCCCTCCACCGTGGCCGTGACCTTCTGCCCCTGCGTGCACAGCCTGCGCCGTGCCAGCACGCTGCGCAGAGCCATAAAGAACATGATGCCTGCTCCCAGCAGGAAAATAATGATATTGAACATTCTGCATTTCCCTCGTTTTCTCAGTCTGCGCGCAGGACACCCTCCCAGCGCGTCCTGTTTATTGTATCACACTTTGGCAAAAATTTCGCCCTGCAGCTGCCATTCAGAATGCATCAATTTTCAAGCAAAATTTTGTCGAGAAAAATTAAAAATAATGCTTGACAATTCTGCCATATCTGGTATAATAACTATCGTTCCGAGCGTCACGGCTCACGAACAAAACAGAATATGCGGATATGGCGGAATTGGCAGACGCGTTAGATTCAGGTTCTAATCGGGGCAACT